>MDTB01030546.1_pt1 | contig 34238 bp, 34 predicted proteins | sample 811161 | NCBI WGS metagenome assembly MDTB01 (sample SAMN05326650, study PRJNA326480) | marine metagenome | isolation source: seawater | place: Mediterranean Sea | collected 2009 | reverse complement strand
TTTTTACTGGCAAGGATAATGCCTTAGGAGCAATATTATCGTATCCAATCATTCTTGTTATTTCTTCAGCCAAATCATTTATCTGGTCTACATCTGACCTATGTGGAGGCACCATGACATCACCAGAAACTTCTAAATATAGTGATTTTAAGATTTCTTGCTGCTCTTCATCTGTTAAATCTATGCCTATGACGTTGTTAAGTTTCTGCGAGTTAAATTCGACACTTAACAAATCTTTTTTTCTTTGTTCAGATTTTATGGCACAAGATTTAACTTTGACATGATCTTGAACAATGGCGATAAATCTACGTAAAACCTGTTCTTGCGCAAGATAATCTACTCCCCTTTCAAACTTATAAGATGCTTCTGAAGTTAGATTATATTTTCTTGCTTTACCAAGTATTTCTTCAGGCTTAAAGTAGGCACACTCGACGAGTACTTTAGACGTTTTTTCATTACAAGAGGTGCTTTCATCACCCATGGTCCCAGCTAGGTCAACTGCAACTCCATTGACAGTAAAAACTAAATTTTCACCTTCAAGTTCTATTTCAGTACCTAATAATGTCTTAAACTCTTCTTTTTTATTTCTTTTTTCTAAAACTAGAGGGCCAGCAATCTTTTCAGCATCGTAACAATGTGTTGGTTGACCAGACTCATAGGCCAAATAATTAGAGATATCGGTAAAGAAATTGTTTTTATTTAAATTGAGGTCGTTAAAATAGTTCTCTAAGTAGGAAGCATAATTCTTTATTTCACCCTCAATTTCAATTTCCACAAAACATATATTTGGACATAAATTCTCCGCTTTATTTTCAAATTTTAAATTTGCATCTGGTAATTCGTCTTCAAAAATTTTTTGATCAAGTTTTGCAGAGTAGAAATGATTTAGATCTCGAGCAAGACCTTTTAATGAAAGACAGTCACCTCTATTAGGTGTGATTTCTAAATCAAATACCTCACCCTCTAGTTCATGCTCGTGACCAAGTTGAAATAATTTATCAGATAGTTCTTCAATAGAAGGTTTCTTCTCTAAAAAGTTCAATAAATGTGAGTACACAATTTTCATTTAAATTGCCTCAAAAAATCTAAGTTTGATTTATAAAAATCTCTAATATCGCTTACCCCATACTTAAGCATCGCTATTCTCTCAATACCAAGACCAAAAGCTAAGCCTGAATATTTATTAGAATCGACTTTACAATTTTTCAGAACTTTTGGGTTAACAATGCCACAACCAAGAATTTCTAACCATTTGTCACCAAATAAAACATCGACCTCTGCAGATGGTTCAGTAAAAGGAAAGTAAGAGGGTCTAAATCTCAGTTTAGCGTCTTCTCCAAAAAGAGAATGGCAGATTTTATATATTAAATCTTTTAAATGAGCAAAACTTACTTTCTCATCAATAAAGATGCCTTCAATTTGATGAAACATTGGTAAGTGCGTAGCATCGTCATCTTTTCTATAGACTTTTCCAGGTGAAACAAAGGCCATAGGACCTTGTTTTTCAAGCATACATCTCACTTGAACTGGTGAAGTGTGGGTGCGCAATACTTTTTTCATATCGTCGACATAAAAAGTATCATGCATCTCTCTTGCAGGGTGAGTTGCAGGGATATTGAGCATATCAAAATTATATTCTTCACTCTCAATTTCAGGACCTTCAGCAACTTCAAAACCAAAAGAAGTGAGCAGCTTTATGAGATCGAATTTAACTTTGTTTACTGGATGAATAGCCCCGATTTCTCTATCAAGACTTGGTAAGAATAGCTCTTTTGGTTTTGACATTAATCTATAGCAGTTTTCACAACTTTTTCAAAAGCTGCTTTATCCTGTATAGCTAACTCTGACAGCATCTTTCTGTCAAGTTCTATGCCTTTTTTATTCATCCCAGCAATGAACTTGGAGTAAGTGTGCCCAAGGTTTCTGACTTCAGCATTTATTCTTATTATCCAAAGTCTTCTAAAATCTCTTTTTCTATTTTTTCTATCTCTATATGCATATTGAAGTGATTTAATCAGAGATTGTTTGGCTGTCTTAAATAAACGTGATCTAGCACCATAATGGCCTTTAGTTTTTGCTAGAACAGCCTTATGTTTTTTTGCAGCTAAATTTCCTTTTGTTGTTCTTGGCATTTTATGCTTCCAATAGTTTGTTCACTGCTTTCAGGTTCGCACCCTCAAGATGTGAAGTTCCTCTGGCGTGTCTTTTCTTTTTTGTCTTATGTTTAGACAAAATATGGTTTCTGCCAGCAGACCTCATTTTAAGACCTGAACCCGTAGTTTTAAACCTCTTTTTTGCACCAGAGTGATTCTTTAATTTACTCATTTTACTTTCTTTGGTGCCAGTAGTGCGCTGTATGTTCTATTTTCAAACTTTGGTTCTACTAACACAGATGCAATATCTTCCGTTTCTTTGATGATGCTGTCAAGTAAAGTTTTACCAAAACTCGTGTTTCCAAGCTCTCTTCCACGAAAGGTAACAGAGATTTTGACGTTGGCATTCTTCTCAATGAAACCAACGATTTTATTAAGTTTAGTATTAATATCGCCGGTATCGATATTTGGGCGCATTTTAATCTCTTTTTGTTCTATTTTTTTCTGATGCTTTTTAGCAGCAGATTGTTTTTTCTTCTGATCGAATTTATGTTTTCCGTAGTCTAGAATTTTGGCCACACAAGGTTCTTTTTCAAATGTTATCTGTAGTAAATCTAGACCTTTTTCTTCGGCGATTTTCAAAGCATCATCTTTACTATACACACCGAGTTTTTCTCCATTATCGTCTATCACAGTCAAAGTTTGAGCTTTGACGTACTTATTTACAGGTGCCTGAGGTGGTCTTCTTCTTCTTTGCCTTTGTTGTCTCAAATTATTGTGGGTTGTAAAGATTTAACGTGCATAGAATTAGCACTGTTTGAAAGTCTTAAGTATTATCATAGAATGCAAATATTATATGATTTGAGGATTTAATCAAGAGTTTGTATCCCACAAAGATTCTGGTACTTTCATAGTTTTTATTTCGATGGCATTGCCACTTGGATCTCGAATAAAAAATGTTTCTTGCTCTCGATAGCCTCCCTTAAATCTTAAATGCGGCTCGTCCAAGAAATTATATTCTTTGCTATTTTTAATTCTTTGCTTTACTTCCTGAAAGTCGTTATTTGTGAGATGAATGCCAAAATGAGGAACACACACGTCAGCCATATCTACATGATGTCTGTGACTATGAGTTAATTCCTCCTCACCAGCATTATGCAAAGTTAACTCATTACCCCAAAAATTAATGTCTTGCCATTTTCCTTCTTCACAATTACCTTCCTTACAGCCTAAAAAACTGCAATAGAAATTTTTTGCCTCTTCTATTGATTTAACAGGAATAGCTAAGTGAAATCTTGAACTCATAAACTAATTATAAAACTCTTTTGTAAGACTTTGTATCTCCTTAGCTAAGTCTATTTTTATGCTTAAATCTTTTGAAATTTGTTGTAAACTGAGCTTTGCTATAGGTTCTATTGAATTATATTTAATATAAATTCGTTCAACTATTTTTGGTCCCACACCATTTATGTCGAAAAGGAAATGTTTTTTCATATCCTTACGTTTTTTACTTCTAAAATTCTTCAGTGCAAATCTATGGGCTTCATCCCTGACGTCTAAAAATAATTTTGAGATGTCTTCTGAATTCCGGAATTCATAATCACCAACATTAGTATGTAAAGTTTCTAGCCCATATTTCCTTTTAGCACCTTTAGATACTGACACACATTGAATTTCCATATCAATTCTTTCTGATATGTAATTCAAATGAGTTTTGCCACCATCTATCAATATTAAGTCTACATCTGGTATAGATTTAAGATATTTATTAATGCCAAATACCAGTGAATCTAAATCTGACTCAGAAATTACTAAAGGAACTCGAAAAAATCGGTATTTGCTTTTATCGAATGAGTTTTCTGAAAAATTTACACATGAGACTGTTTTTATATCGCCACTAACACCACTCACGTCAAATCCGACAATAGTTGGCTCGTCGATAGTATTAAGATTCCTGCGTAAAAAATCTAAAGACTGGGCATATTTTTGATATTTCGTAGATTGATTCAATAAACCTTCGTTAGCGTTTTTGTTTGCGAGCTCAATCCACTCAGATTTTTTACCTTTTAGAGGTTTTAGAAATTTTACGTTTCCAAATATATCATTCTCATCGACTTTAAATTCTGTAATGATCTTACTAACAGATGGATATTTTTGAATCAAACTTGGAATGAATTCTAATAAAGCATCATAATCGTTTTTTTGAAGATGGTTTTTAAAAATAAATTTTTGTAGATTTACAAACCTATCTGATTCAACTTGTATTACTGCAACCGAGATAAGTTTTTCATTCGTTCTTATACCAACTACTCTTGTGTTACTGCCTTTCGAAAAAATAATTTGTTTTTGATTAATCTTATTTAATTGCTCGAGCCTATCTCTTATTGCAGCTGCTTGTTCAAATTTTTCTAGATCTGCTGCTTGCAACATTTCTTCCTTCATTTTCTTTTCTAAATTTTTGAAATTGCCCTTGAGAATTGATTTAGTGTTTTCAATGTCTTTTCTGTACTCTGTTTTATTTATTTCGCCAACACATGGTGCAGTGCACCGACCAATTTGATATTCCATGCATGGCCTTGATCTATTTTTAAAGTAGCTATCACTACAAGTTCGTATTTTAAAAACTTTCTGAATTTGATTTACAGCTATTCTAGTCGCATAAGCACTGGTGTATGGACCATAAAGACCCTCATGACCTTTTAGAACTCTTTTAGTTTGAATTTTAGGAAAGTCATGATTTTCATCAAGATGAATGAAGGGATAACTTTTATCGTCCCTTAATAGTATGTTAAATCTAGGTTTTTCTGATTTAATCAAGTTTTGTTCTAGAAGTAACGCATCTACTTCATTATTTGTTGTGACAAAATCTAGTTTATTTGCCAAAGACACAAGTCTTTTAGTTTTATAAGTTTGATTACCAGAAAAATAACTTCTAGCTCTTTTTTTTAGGTTTTTTGCTTTACCAATATATAAGATTTCGTCATTATTAAAAAACTTATAAATGCCAGGCTCTTCAGGGAATTTAGCGGTTGACGTTTTGAGATCTTTATCCAATTTCTTTCTTCGTGTTTAATTTACCTAGCTCAACCCCCCATTGATCGAAAGGGTTAATGTTCCAAAACATACTCATAAATATGGTTTTGTTTTCCCAAATTGCAATTAACTCACCTAAAGATTCTGGCGATATATTTTTCAAAAGTAGAGTCGTAAATCTTTTTGGTGAAACTTTTTTGTGAGAGTTAGATTCGTCGACAGTACCATCTCTTAAAGATTTAGTCTGCCCCTTGTATTGTTTAAAATTTAAATCGTCATTTTTTGAAGAAATAAAATAGCTATTAGTTTCTCTATTTCCTTGAAATAAATGTTGAAAAAAAGAATGTTGAGCTCGAGGGCCATATCCACCCCAAATAATTGATCCTGTTTTAAAATTCAATATATCACCTGCATCCCTGTCAACTGATTTTCCAAGGGACTCCATCTCAAGCTGTTGAGCATAGGCATAGAAATTTCTTAACTTATAATCGTAGTTAAGTATTAATGTAGTATCAAAGTTTAATAAATTACTGAAAACTATATCTTGTATAGCTAATGAAAGTGCTGGATTTAGCTCAGGCTTCTCTAAGCTTAAATTATCAATACTATTTGCGCCCGATAGAAATCTTTCAAAGGAAGCTCGACCTTGAGTTAAAAAAAATCCTATGTTTATTCCAGTCCAAATTGAAAATCTACCACCAGTACCAACGTCAAAATCCAAAATGTTGTTTGCATTGATACCAAAATCTATTGCTGATTGTCTTGATGCTGTAATAGCAAATGTATTACTAAGATACTTATTTTCAGTAATTCTTAAATAGCTACTCAAAGTTTCTAAAGTTGAGAAGGATTTTGAAGCAATTACTAAGCCATAATCTGATAAATCTAAATCTTTATACTTTTCATATTCAACTGGATCGCTACCAGTTACAAAATCAATTTGTATTTCTTTATTTAAAAAAACGTCATGCATTAGTTTCGGACCTAAATATGAACCTCCTATGCCAAAAATAATTATCTTTTTAAAATTTGTTTTAATTAATTTTGCTAAGACTTCCATTTGATCCAGACTTTTTAAATATAAATCTGACTCTGGATCTCTATATTTGAAATGTGTGACTGCTCTGTTTTCAGTATTATTAAGCCTTACTCCAGACTTGAGATCTTGAAATTTCTGCACAAATTTATGTTTTTCTGCATAATTTTCAAAATACTTAAAAGTTGCTTCATTGATTGATGACATGGATTGATCTATTGATAGAAAATCTGTTGAAAATTTTCTTTCACATAATCCAAGAATATCTTCAGCTGAGATATTCTTTAATAAATCCTGGAATTTCATGAGTAATCCTTGATAGATTCTTCAATATCTTTTGCCTGTGTTATTGGTCTACCTACTACTATAAAATCTGCACCTTTAGAATATGCTTCTTTGGATGTCATTACCCTTTTTTGATCATCTGATGAATTTTGATTTCTTATTCCAGGCACAACTTTAATCAACGAAGGATCTTGAATGAGCTCTAGCTCTTGTGAACTACACACAATTCCATCGATATTAGTCTCCATGGCAATATTGATTAAATTGTTAAATTGTTTTTTAAAATCATTGTTATAAAGTTTTCTAATATCACTTTCATCTAGACTTGTGAGCAAACTAACACCAAGAATCTTTGTACTTCCCTTAGCTTCATTTGCAGCCTGAATCATATCTTGACCACCTTGAAGATGAATAGTTGTTAATTTGACATTATATTGAGATATTTCTTCTACTGATTTTTTGACAGTATTTGGTATGTCATGCAATTTCAGATCTAAAAATATTTCAAAATCCCTTTGAGATAAAAAATCTAAAACCTTAGGTCCTTCAGCTATAAATAGCTGCAAACCTACTTTAACAATACATTTTTTAGGATCAAGATTAGAAATGAAATAAGACATTTCAGCAATATTTTTAAAATCTAAGGCAATAATCAGTCTTTTATTAGACATAACTTGAATTGTATTTAAAAGATTGGCGATTTACTAGGAAACAAGGGTAAGTGAAATTCTTTCTCTTTCAGAATCCATGCCACTAATTGACACTGTAACTTCTTCGCCAACTTTATATAGATCTTGTATTGTTTGTGAGCCAACTTCAATTTCTGAGTGGTGTATCAAGCCATCTATACCACCTTCAAGTTCAACAAACACACCAAAATCAGTAACTGATTTGACCTTAAGTTTCTCAAGAATATCACCGTCGTTATGCTTGTCCTCGAACTCTTTCCATGGATTTTCTGTCGTATGTTTTTTGCTTAATGAGACTTTCCTCTCTTCGAGATCAATTTCCATAACTTTTACATCAATCTTGTCGCCTTTATCTAGTATTGAAGCAGGATTTATATTTTTATTTTTCCAATCTAGATCAGTGATATGAACTAAACCTTCAATATCATCGTCAAGTTTAACGAAACATCCGTAGTCTGTTGTTAGAGCAACTTCACCCTTAACAACTTGACCAACATGATACTTGCTTTCTATGTCCTTCCAAGGGTCCTCGGAAAGTTGTTTAAGGCCCAAAGAAACTCTCATTTTTTCTTCGTCAAAGGAAAGAACCATGAATTCCATTTTTTCTCCTACCTTAAGTGCTTCTTTAGGATGAGAAACTCTTTTCCAAGATAAATCAGTGATATGAAGTAGGCCATCTAAACCACCTAAGTCAACAAAAGCACCATAATCTGTAAGGTTTTTGACTGTGCCTTGAATCTTTTCACCTTCTTTAATTATTCCTAGTAGTCTTTCTCTCTCTTCGGAATTTTGTTCTTGCAGTACTGCTTTTCTTGAGAGAACAATATTTGATCTCTTCTTATCAAATTTCATTACCTTGAAATCAAGCGTTTGTCCTGTTAAGTCTGGATAATCCTTGCCACCTTTAGGATCGATTAAAGAACCTGGTAAGAAAGCTTTTACTACATCGACAAACACTGTAAAACCTCCTTTAACTTTGTTCACAACTTTTCCTTCGACATATATCCCATCGCTGTGTGCAGTTTCCAGTTTGTCCCATGTCTCTTGTTTTCTTGCCTTATCTCTAGAAAGTCTTATCTCGCCATACCCGTCATCAAGAGCATCAAGTATGACTTCAACCTCATCGCCAACATCTACCACTAATTTACTTGAATGATCTTGAAATTCTTCTATTGAAACTAACCCATCTGATTTGAAACCTATATCTAGCGTAACCCACTTCTTGCCAATTTCTATTACATTAGCTTTAACTAGCGATCCTTGAACAAGATTGAACTCGCTGAAGCTTTTATCAAGCATATGTTGTAATGTGTTATCAGTATTTTTCATTAATTAATTTTTTTATTAAATTTATAATTTCTCCAACAGTTTTTTCAGAACTATCAACGAGGATTGAATCTTCAGTTTGTTTAAGAGGCGACTGAGTTCTTTTCATGTCTCTATCATCTCTGAGTACAATCTCATTTTTGAGTTCGGAAATATTAACCTTTTGTCCAGCATTTCTCAACTGATTTGCTCTTCTCATTACTCTTTCATCTAAATTTGCTGTTAAAAAAATTTTCACGAGTGAATCTGGAAAAAGCTTTGAAGACATATCGCGCCCTTCAGCAACCAAGCCAGGCTTTTTTCTATATGTTTTTTGAATCATAGTTAATTTATCTCTTACAGCAGATAGTTGGGATAGCTCTGATGAAAGTTTTGTTATTGCTGGCCCTCGTATTTCATCAGTAATATTCTTGTTATGGTATAGAATAGTTTCTTGCTCCAAATCATATTCATGTTTTATGCAATTAATCTCTTGTGTTATATCTATAACTCCTATTGAGTGCAGAAAAGCATAACACCTATATATCAATCCACTATCCAAATAATTCCATTTTAAATCTATTGCTAATTCTTTTGAAATAGTCCCTTTACCAGAACCAGAAGGTCCGTCGATTGTTACTATGGGTACCATGCTTCTATTACCTGATAAAAACCTGGAAAAGATGTTTCAACTGATTCAGTTTCATCAAAATTAATTTTTTTTCCAGTTGCAAGCGCCGCTATCATAAAACTCATAATTATTCTGTGATCACCACCAGTCTTTAAATCTACACTATCATTATTGAAATTTTTTGAAGGAATAATTTCAAAACCGTCATCAAACTCTTTTAAGCCAATGTTTGGATTAAATTTTTTCATATTACTTAACAATAAACTAATTCTGTCGGATTCTTTATACCTAAGTTCTTTTGCATCTTTAATGGTAGTTTTGCCCTCTGCAAACATTGCCATAATTGCAATCAAGGGTATCTCATCGATTAAATTAGGAATTTTTTGTCCAGAAATTGAAATTCCTTTTAGTTTTTTGTCAAAGCTTGCAGTTATATCTGCTCTCGGTTCATTAGATATTACAGAATAGTTATGTAGTTCAATATTTGCACCCATTTCCTCCAAAACATTGAGAAAAGCTGTTCTAGTTTCGTTTACACCAATACCTACTAATGGAATAACTTTTTCTGTAAGAATATTCGCAGCAATTAGATAGGCAGCTGAAGAGAAATCTTTGGGTACATCGATAAATTTTTTTGTAATTTCTTTGGTACCATCAAGAATTATCTTATTACCCTCTATAAGGATTTCTGCATCGCATTCCTTTAACAATCTTTCTGTGTGATCTCTAGATGGAATATTTTCAATTATTTCAATCCTAGTTTTTGATGAAAGAGCTGCTAGAAGAAGGCATGATTTTATTTGAGCACTTGGTATTTCCAATTCATATACAAAATTTGATTGTAATTTTGATTTGCCTATTTCTATTGGTGGGTATTTATCATCTCTCAAAGAGATTTTTGCACCCCAATTATTTAAAGGATCTGAAATCCTCCTCATAGGTCTTTTAGAAAGTGATTTATCGCCAATCAAGGTACATTTTTTTCCAAATCCAGCAGCGTAGCCAGTTAAAAGACGTATACCCGTGCCAGAGTTGCCTAAATCAAGAGTGAGATCCTCCTTGTTTGAGGCAAATTGATTTGCTGCGTGAAGGGTATTTTTTACATCTTCACCAATAAAACTTTCATCAAATTCTAAATTTAAAACAGCACACCTCTGAGCAATAGATTTGTCTTTTGGAAGTTTAATCACAATAGTTTATTCTTAAGCTTTTGTTTTATAAGTTTCAGATTTTCTTCGTTATCTAAGAATATTTCACTCCAGAGGCCCTCATTTGCTTCTGATAATCTCAGTATTTCTTTAAGACTATCGCCAGAGAATTTTTCATAGTCGATACCTTCTTCGTCAAGTATTTTTTTATAAATAAAGCTAAATAAATGTGGAAAATGGCTTAGAAAGGCGTAGTTCTTATCATGCTCTGAAAAAGACATAATAGAGGTTTTAGCTCCGAGTGAATTCCAAAATGATTTAAGCTTAAGTAAATTTTTATGATGAGGGCTATCTATAATAATTACCTCTTTACCTTCAAATAAGTCTGTTTCAGCATCTTCAGGTCCAATTTTATGGCTTCCGCATATTGGATGAGATGAAATGAAATTTGAGGGTAGCTTTATTCCTTGCAAAAAAGTCTTAGAACTAGAAATATCAGTAATAAGACTTTCAGGGAATTTTGAAGAAAAGTAAGAAATATGGTCAAGGACATCTTTTTGTCTTGTACAAATAATTACTAAACTAAACTCGCCCTCAACATCCGAAACATCTGAAAAAATATTTTTATAAATATTAAGTTTTTTTAGTGTAGCTAGAAACGTTTCATGCGTTTCCAAACAAGAAATATTGTAATCTTTAATAGCATGGGCCATTGAAGTGCCCATAAAACCTGAACCAACTATTAGTACCTCTTTACCCATTATTTTTCTGAGCGTTAAGAGAAGTTTTCATAATCTCGATGAATATAGACTTTAAATCCTCTTTTGGATAGAGCAATGATAGTTCATCAATCTTTTTTAAGATTTCTTCTTCTCTGGAATCATCAAGAAAATCTTTATCTAAGTTTTTCTTAACTTTGCCTATTTGAAGTGAGAGATTAAGTCTTGACTCGAGTAAGGCAACAATTTCTGAGTCAATTGCATCTATTTCTTCTCTGATAAATAAAAGTGCTTTTTCGTCATCCATAATTTTTCTCAAAATTTTCCATAAATTCTTTTAAAGCAAAAACTGACTCTATTTTCATTGGATTATAGATACTTGCTCGCATTCCACCAACTGAACGATGGCCCTTCAAATATTTAAAATCGGCTTTTTCAGCCTCCTGAAGAAAAACTTTCTCTAGCTCACTATTTACAATAGTGAATACAACATTATTTATCGATCTTTGTTTTGGGTTTACAGGATTTATGTAGAAATCAGATTTGTCGATTAGCTCGTAAAGAATAGCTGTTTTAGCCATACTTTGTTTCTCCATTTCAGCTACACCACCATTTTCCAAGTACCAATCAAACATTTTACCAGCAACATACCAACCAAAAGTATTAGGTGTGTTGAGCATAGAGCCTTCATTAGCATGTGCATCATACTTTAGAATGTTTGGTAAATCAGTGTTTGATTTTTCTAGCAATTCTTTTTTTGCAATAACTAGAGTAATTCCTGAAGGACCAAAATTCTTTTGTGCACAAGCATAAATGAAATCATACTTGGAGATATCGATGTTTTCTGAGAATAAACATGAGGACATGTCAACGAAAGAGTACGAAGAGAATTTAGGTTCTTCTGTAATCCTTATGCCCTGTATGGTCTCATTTTTACAATAATGAACAAGTGAAGAATTCTCTACCACATTCCAGTCAGACATAAGGTGAATGTTCGTATAATTATTTTCTTTTGATGAAGTGCATATATTCACGTTACAAATATTTGAAGCTTCTTTAATTGCCTTAGCAGACCAAGAGCCTACATCGGCAAAATTTCCTGTTTTCCCTAAATGAGCAAAGTTCAAAGGTATAAGAGAGAATTGCAAAGTTGCTCCACCCTGCATAAAAATTACATCATAGTCTTCTGGTATTGAAAGTAATTTCCTAACCGAAATTTCAGCCTTTTTGGCTACTTCTTTAAAAACTATATCGCGATGGCTTATTTCAATTATGGAAGAACCAATTCCTTCATAATCGTATAACTCAGATTCAATTGCTTCTAATATCTCAACGGGCAATGTGGCAGGACCAGCACTGAAATTATGAACTCTCTTCTTCATCAAGACTTTCTTTGAAGCCTACGGCGTCAACAAGCATCTCTGCTTCTCTGGTTTTAACTACTTTAACACCTTGTGTGTTTCTACCAATTACACTTATTTGATTAACATTTGTTCTTATCATGGTGCCTTTATTTCCTATAAGCATTACTTCATCTCCATCTAAAACCTGAACTGCGGCTACCATTTTTCCGTTTCTAGTTGAGGTATTAAGTGCAATAACACCTTTACCGCCTCTTTTTTGTCCACTAAATTCTGAGATATTAGTTCTTTTACCATATCCGTTTTCACTAAGCGTAAGTAATTTTGCATCAGGTATGACTTTTATCATAGAAATTACTCTATCGGTTTTATTAATATTCATGCCTTTCACACCTCTGGTAGATCTGCCCATTGCTCTAACATCTGATTCTTTGAATCTTATGGCTTTACCAGTTTCAGATGCAAGGCAAACTTCATCCTTTCCATTGGTGATAATTGTGCTAATTAATTTATCGCCTTCATCAAGATTTATAGCTCTCAAACCTGGCGCATATTTCTTTTTGAAAGCTGTTAGAGCAGTCTTCTTTACAACTCCATTCTTTGTAGCCATTATTATGAAGTGGTCCTCTTTGTACTCATCTACTGGCAAAAATGAAGTAACTTTTTCATCCTCTTCCAGAGGCAAGACATTTGAAATAGGTCTACCTTTAGCTGTTCTTGACATAACAGGCAACTTATAAATCTCTAGCCAATGTACTTTACCCTTAGTTGTGAAACACAATACTTGCACATGTGTATTAAGCACCAATACTTGTTTGATAAAATCTTCTTCTCTTAAAGCAGAAGCAGTTTTTCCGACACCACCTCTTCTTTGTGATCTATATTCGGCCAGCTGTTGTGTTTTTACGAAACCATTATTAGAAATTGTGAATACCCTTTCTTCTTCAGGAATTAAATCTGCGTCATCTATTGTTAATCTTCTTTCAATAATTTCTGTTCTTCTTTCATCTCCAAAATTTTCTTTAATTTCTATGAGTTCTTCCTTTACTACCTCAACAAGTCTTGATTGATTAGAGAGAATTTCTTGCAGCTTCTTAATTTGTTTCACAAGTTCCTCATATTCTTCATTTAATTTATCAGTTTCAAGCGCTGTAAGTCTGCTGAGTCGTAATTCTAGAATAGCTTTTGCCTGCACAAGAGAAAGTTTATATTCCTTCCCATTAAGACCAAAACCTTCCTCCAATCCTTCGGGTTTACAGATATTAGGATCAGCAATTTTGTCTAAAAGTGGTTTGATTGTTGAAGCAGACCAATTTTGATCACAAAGTTTGTCTGCAGCTACTTTTGAATTTTCTGATTTTTTAATTATTTCAATTACTTCATCGATATTTGCAATTGCAACTATTAAACCCTCAACAACATGTCCTCTCTCTTTTGCTTGACGAAGCTCATAAAGAGATCTGTTAGTAATAACATCCTTCCTATGATCTAGGAATATGTTGAGCAGCTGTTGCAAATTGCATATTTGCGGTTTGCCATCTACTAAAACAACATTGTTAATGCCAAAAACTTGCTCCAATTGAGAATGTTTGATGAGGTTATTTAAAACTACTTCTGGTACTTCACCTTTTTTAAGTTCTATGACTACCCTCATTCCATCTTTATCTGACTCATCCCTTATTTCTCCGATACCTTCAAGTTTCTTATCTTTTACAAGTTCAGCAATTCTTTCAAGCATTCTTGCTTTATTAACCATAAATGGTATCTCAGTAATAATTATTGCTTCTTTACCGGCTTTCATTTGTTCGATAGCAGTCTTGCCTCTTACGTAAACTTTTCCTTGGCCTGTTCTATAAGCTTGTTCAATGCCATCAATACCAGTAATTATTCCACCTAATGGAAAATCTGGTCCTTTAACAATTTTTATTAAATCATCAACTGAAGCATCAGGATTATCTAAGATGTAAAAACATGCATCCAATACTTCAGTAAGGTTGTGTGGAGGAATATTGGTTGCCATACCAACTGCAATACCTGAAGAACCATTTATTAACAAATTGGGGATCCTAGTTGGCAGAACATCAGGAATATCTTCAGTTCCGTCGTAATTTGGAGAGTAACTTACTGTTTCTTTTTCAATATCTGCAAGTATTTGATCAGTAATTTTTTGCATTCTGATTTCTGTATATCTCATTGCTGCTGCAGAATCACCATCAATGCTACCAAAGTTTCCCTGCCCCTGTATTAATGGATATCTAAGAGAGAAGTCTTGCGTCATTCTTACTATGGCGTCATAAACTGCTGTATCGCCATGTGGATGATATTTACCAATGACATCTCCTACTACTCTCGCTGACTTCTTATTGGGTTTATTATAGGTATTAGACAATTTATGCATGGCGTATAAAATTCTTCTGTGAACTGGTTTCATACCGTCACGAGCATCAGGCAATGCTCGTCCAACTATGACACTCATAGCGTAGTCCAAATAGGACTTTTTTAACTCTTCTTTAATGTCAACAGAAAGGACTTCTTTAGCAAACTCTTGCACGGACCTATTTTATCATAGGGTTCTCAACTAATCTTTAAATTCGGTGACTAATTTAGAAATACTTTCTTTTGCATCACCAAAAAGCATTCTAGAATTCTCTTTGAAAAATAATGGGTTCTGAACACCAGCAAAACCTGAAGCCATTGATCTCTTTAAAACTATTGTTGTTTTAGCTCTATATACTTCCAGAATTGGCATACCATAGATTGGGCTTCCAGGCTCCTCAGTTGCCGATGGGTTAACTACATCATTTGCTCCAATTACAATAGCAATATCAACAGTTTCCATTGTCGGATTTATGTCTTTTGGTTCAAGGAGATTATCATACGAGACATTAGCCTCAGCTAAAAGTACATTCATGTGGCCTGGCATTCTGCCTGCTACTGGATGAATACCATATGAAACTTCACAGCCATTTTCTTCTAACAGATCCCCTAATTCTTTTACGACATGTTGAGCTTGAGCAACAGCCATACCATAACCAGGAACTATAAGAACTGACCTTGCCGCCTCAACAACGAGATATGCATCTTCAGCAGATATTGGTTTAATTTCTCCATCTATTTCTGCAGCATTTGAACTTGAACTTTCATACCCAACAAAAAAGATATTGTATAGGGTCCTATTCATTGATTTAGCCATAATCAATGTCAGAACTAATCCTGAAGCACCCACTAAACACCCTGCAACTATCAAAGCAGTATTGGTTAGTAATATGCCAGCAGAAGCTGCAGCAATACCAGAAAATGAGTTCAGCAAAGATATAACAACTGGCATATCTCCCCCTCCAATTGGTATAACAAAGGCTAATCCAGCTAACAAGGATATAATGAGAAGAGCTATGAATATTTTTTGAATCAAGGCTAAATTTATAAGTTCATAGCCCAAACCCCCAGCTATCACTTGACCAATAGCAATAATTACGAACAAAAGGCTGAATATCAAAAACCATCTTAAAGCTTTATTAAGAAAATTATTATCACCTTTTAAAATTTCTGCGAGCTTTAAAAATGCTATTACGCTTCCACTAAATGTTATCCCTCCTATAAGTACGGTCATAAAAGACAAAATCATTATTAAAGAAACTGCGGAGAGATTATTGAACTCCGACCAAGCTAAAAAGAAAGAAGATAAGCCTCCAAACCCGTTAAATAATGCAACCATTTCAGGAATTGAAGTCATTTTCACTTTCAAGGCAAATGCAGAACCAATCAAAGCACCAAGTAGCATAGCTGAAAGCACAAGAACTGGATTTACAATTTCAATAACTGTGACAAGCACTGCTAATAACATGCCCATTGAAGAGACAACATTACCCCTTGCGGCACTACTCTCATTTGAAAGCATCTTTAAACCATAAATGAACAGAATGGCGGAAAATATATATCCAATTTGTTGCATTATATTTAAATCAAATTCCATTATTTCTTTTTAAACATTCTCAACATTCGATTTGTAACTAAATAACCACCAAAAACATTTATTGATGCAAAAGTAATAGCTGAAAAGGCTAGGATCATCTGTAAATTACTTCCAGTATCAAGGCTTAGTGCACCAACCAATGTGATGCCACTAATTGCGTTTGCCCCAGACATTAAAGGGGTATGTAGCGTACTTGGGATTTTTGAAATCAACTCCAAACCAAGAAAAATAGCTAGAATCAAAATAAAAAATAACAAAAGTATAATTTCCATTATTTAAATGCTCCATTAAGTATTTCGCCATCATGAACTAGCAATGCAGATTTAATTATTTCATCTTCTTTATTTAACTCAATGCACTTTTTGTCAGTGCAATAAAAATCAGATATGAAATTTGTAAAATTGTTGCTCAATGCAAATGAGGCATGATCAGAAACTAGCGAGGGTAAATTTGAAAAACCCATAACTTTTACACCATTAATTACATTTATATCGTCAAGAACAGAACCTTCCACGTTGCCTCCACTCTCAACTGCCATATCAAAAATAATACTTCCGGGCTTCATTTTTTTTATCGTCTTATCGTCAATCAGTTTTGGTGCTGGCTTTCCAAAAAGTTGAGCAGTCGTAATCACAATATCTGATCTCGCACAAACTTCGCTTTGCAGATCTTTTTGCAACTGGATTTGTTCTTTTGTTAGTTCATTTGCATAACCTTGTTCAGTTTGCCCTGTATCCCCTAAATCAATTTTTACAAACTTAGCTCCTAATGATTTGACTTGCTCCTCAACAATGGGCCTAGTATCAAATGCCTCGACTTTTGCTCCTAATCTCTTAGCAGTAGCAATAGCTTGCAAACCTGCTACACCAACTCCAATTACAAAAACCGTAGCCGGTTTCAATGTCCCAGCTGCGGTCATCATCATTGGTAAAGCCGATTTTAACTCTTTGGCAGATTCAATGACTGCAACATATCCAGCTAAATTCGATTGGCTACTCAAGACATCCATTTTTTGAGCCCTCGTTATTCTAGGAATGAATTCCATGCTTACTGCTGAAACATTATTTAGTTGAAATGCAGAAAATTGTTCCTTATTTGAAAACGGTTCCATTAGACCTAGAAATAAGGCTTGATCTTTCATTGCTGAAATCTCGTTCACTGCAATTGGGGATGTTGACATAAGCACATCTGATTGGGATAAACACGCTTCTCTACTTGCTGACTTTACACCTAGGCTTAAAAAAACTTCATCATGGACGTCCATGCCTTCTCCAAGACCACTTTCAAATATAATATCTATACCCATATCTAAAATTGGTTTTATAGTGTTTGGATGTAAACTCGATCTGAGATCTTTTTTGTTTTTTGGTGTAACGGCCCCTAAAATCATAAAATATTTAATGTCTAAAGATATACTTTAACTTATGGAAAATTTTGATCAATTAGAATTAGAAAAATTCACAAAATTAGCTGACCAGTGGTGGGACCCAAATGGAAAGTTTAAACCACTGCATTTGATCAATCCATTACGAACAAGCTATATTGAAGACAAAGTTGACATAAAAAACCTGGAAATTCTTGATATTGGTTGTGGTGGTGGCATTCTTGCTGAACTTTTATCACAAAAAGGAGCCAACGTCACTGCAATAGATTTAGCTGATGGTCCCCTAAATGTAGCTAAGATAAGACAAAAAAAATCTAAGCTTGATATAAATTACAGAAAAATAAGTACTACTGACATGGTAAAAGAGAAAAAAACATTTGACCTAATTACTTGTTTAGAAATGTTAGAACATGTTCCAGATCCATCACAGGTTATTAAAGAATGTGCACAACTTTGTAAGCCAGGTGGGCATTTATTTTTTTCAACTATTAATAGAAATTTGAAATCCTTTATTTTTGCAATTTTAGGTGCTGAATATATCCTTAATATTCTTCCACAAGGTACGCATGAATTTGAGAAACTTATTAAACCTTCGGAAATGAAAGATTATATCGATCAAGCAAGTTTAGTTTTTGAAGAAATTAAAGGGATGTCATATCTGCCGTTCTTAGATATTGTTCGACTTACTGACGATCCTTCGGTTAATTATATTATTCATGCAACCAAAAAATAGTGCTGTATTATTCGATCTTGATGGTACATTGATTAATTCAGGTCTTTCGTTTTTAAAAATTGTTAATGAATTAAAAGAAGAAGAATCCCAAGATCCTGTCAGTTTTCAAATTGTGAGAGAATTTTCCTCCAGAGGAGCTTCTCTAGTTTTAAAAAATGCTTTTCCTGATGCCAGTGATGAAAAAATTGATACGTTAAAATTTAAATTTTTAAAAAGATATACTCAAATAATGACATCAGATATTCATGTATACGAAGGTGTTGAAGAATTATTAAACTTTTTAACCGAGAAGAATATTTCTTGGGGAATTGTTACGAATAAATCGGCGAAGTATACTTTGCCAATTATCGAAAAACTAAAGTGGCACAATCAAACTAATGCGATTATTTGTCCTGAAAATGTTCATCAAACAAAACCAGATCCTGAAGGAATTCTTAGGGCATTAAATTTACTGGATGCAAGCGTTGAAACATCTGTTTATGTTGGGGATCATGAAAGAGATATCCAATCTGCAAAAAATGCTAATGTTAAATCGGTTGCCTGCACTTATGGTTATTATCAGTCTGACCCGTTAAGCTGGGGCGCTGACTTTATTGTTGATTCGCCAATTGAAATAAAAAAATTATTATGAAACATGTTCCTAGTTTAAATATTTCTGAAGATTCACTTTCTAACAAAAATATCCTTATTACAGGGGCTGGATCAGGCATCGGCAGAGCAGTAGCAAAAATTGCTGCAAAAAATGATGCAAATCTTATATTGTTATCAAAAGACATAAAAAAACTTTATTCACTGCAAGATGAAATTTGCGAAGAGGGTAGAAATGAACCCTTAGTAGTTGAATTTGATTTCTTGAAAGCCAGTGAAAAAGATTACAAAAAGTTAGCTGATAGCTTATATGACAACTATAAAAAATTAGATGGTTTAGTGCATATAGCAGGAGTTCTAGGTTATTTGTCACCATTAATAAATACCTCATTACAACAATTAAAGACAGTAATGCAGGTAAATTTTGAAAGTAACTTTTTACTGACTCAGCTATCTTTACCGCTATTGCTAAAGGCAAAAAATCCATCAGTTGTCTTCACATCATCTGGTGTTGGAAGAAAAGCGAGAGCCTTTTGGACAAGTTACTCTATCTCTAAATTTGCTGTAGAGGGCCTGATGCAGAGTCTTGCAGATGAGTATGAAAAAGATATGAGGGTTAATTCTTACAATCCAGGACCAACAAGAACACAAATGAGGGCTCAAGCTTTTCCAGCTGAAGATCCAAACACTTTAAGAACACCTGCTGAAATTGCTACAGATTATTTATGGTTACTGTCAGAAGAATGTCAGGAAACAGGTATTATGTATAACTATCATGAATGAACTAATTAATGCATTAAAAAATGGTACCGTAATAATCAGTTTTAAAAAAATTGATTCTGGAGATATTCGAGTTATGCCCTCTACACTCAACGAAGATCTTATGCCCGATGGTGTTAAAATTATGAATATCTCTTCGGAAAGCGAAACAATTATGGTTTGGTCTCTTGATAAAAATGCTTGGAGAGATATAAGGGTGAACACAATAACTGAATGGAGAGTTGAAAATGGATAATTTTCTAAAAATTCTTACAGCTTTATTATTTTCATTGTCTTTATACGGTGAAACTATTTCTGTGATGACATTTAATGTTGAGAATCTTTTTGATAACAGAAATGATGCTTATAGAACTGATGAAACTTATCTTGAGTTTTCAAAAAAACAAACTCCTGCACATATAAGAAATTGTGAGAAAATTTCTACTAAAAGATGGAGAGATGATTGCTTAAATATTGATTGGACAGATGAAGTAATTGAGCATAAATTAAATTCTATAGCAACTGTTATTTTATCCTATGGAACTAATGGTCCAGATATAATTGGTTTACAAGAAGTTGAAAATAATAGAATCCTAAAACAATTATTTAATAAACTTGATGAAGCAGGCTATAAGTATTACGTTCTTCTAGAAGGCAGTGATAACAGAGGGATTGATACAGCTTTTATATCCAAATACAAAATTATTGAATCAAAATTACATAAGATTGAATTTAGTGGTGCCACGAAACAACAAATTGGTGATACAAGAGAAATTCATGAAAGTGTTTTTTCTATCAATGGTAAAAAAATGACTGTTTATAATGTGCATTTCCCTGCACCTTATAATCCTGTTTTTATGAGAAAGAATGCTTTTTTAACATTAGAGAAGCTGGCCTCAGCTACAGAAGGTACTGTGGTGGCTCTAGGCGATTTTAATGTAACTCAAACTGAAGACAATAAAGAAGAAACTTTTAAAACTGCAAATAAAAACTGGTATGTTTCTCATAGAGATCAATGTTCAGAGTGTTACGGAACAAGCTATTGGTTCACTGGCAAATCATGGAGTTTTCTTGATGTAATTATGGTAAGAAAAAATCGAGGGGATAATTTTTCTGCCAATGGTGTGAGTATTGTTAACCACCCGCTTCAAACCAGAAAAGATGGAACACCTATACGGTACGATGCAAAAAACCAAATTGGGGTCTCAGATCATTTTCCTGTTGTAGGAATCATTGAACTCAATTAATCTCTAAGATATTTTTTAGTTTCAAGACTTCTTTTTTGGAAAACTTTTTCCAACCACCGGGTTTTAAATTATCAGGCAGTAATATTGGCCCAAACCTTAGCCTTATCAATCTATTAACATCCAATCTTTGTGTTTTCCACAGCTTCCTGACTTCTCTATTTTTTCCACTAAATAAACAAACATAAAACCAATGGTTTTTTGATTTTGATGTTTTCTTTACAGCTACAATGTCAGAAAATTGAGTTAACTCGTCATTTATCTTCACTCCTTTGAGTAAGTTTTCAATTTTTTTATTAGATACATCACCATAGACCCTACACAAATACTCCCTATCGATATTACTACTTGGGTGGGCTAGGAAATTCACTAAATTCCCATCATTGGAGAAAAGTAAAAGACCGGAAGTATTAACATCAAGCCGGCCTACCATGATCCACTTACCTTTTTTTCTTGCTGGCAGTCCTTGAAAAACACTATCATTCTTATCTGTAGGAACATTTGAGCAAACCTGGCCAGTGGGTTTATGATATATCAGAACCTCTGTTTCTGGATTAAGCTCAACTACTAGATCCTCACCATCAATGTTTAGAATGTCGTCATTTTGAATAAATGTATCTTTTTTTACTTTTTTTGAATTTATAGTGACTTTTTTTGTCTTGAGAAATTCATTTACATTACGACGAGATGCAAATCCTAAATTAGCCAGATATTTTTCTAACTTTTCTTTATTGTTTTGGAGCTTCTTGCTCAATTGAATCTTCCTGAAGACTTAGTTCCGGCGAAATATTTTCTATTTCAGGTAAGTCAGGTAAAACCGGAAGATCGTCTAGTGTTTTCATAGAAAAATCATCTAAGAATTTTTGCGTAGTTATGAAAAGAGCTGGTCGTCCAGGCACATCTCTGTAACCTTTAATTTTAATCCAGCCTTGATCCATTAAAACTTTTATTACACTTGTTGCGACATTTACTCCTCTTATATCCTCGATATCACCCCTTGTAACTGGTTGCATGTATGAGATTATTGAGAGTGTCTCTAGTGTAGCTCTTGAAAGTCTCAATGGTTTAACTTCCCAAAGCTTAGCAATATCATGTGAATATTCTTGGTTTAATTGAATTCTGTAACCACTTGCAACTTCAGCTAAATCATATGGCTTATCTTCATAATCTTCTTTTAGCGACACTACCGCACTTAAGATCTCAGACTCTTCCCTAGCAGACTGAATTTCTAATAGCTCTACAATGTCTTTCACAGATAAAGCTCTATTTGCTGCAAGCAAAAGTGCTTCCGTTCTTTTTTTAATGTCCATCAATGAACTACCTCTTCTGAGCCTTTAAAATAAATCTCTCCAAATTGATCTGCTTGTACAATTTCAATATAACCTTTTCTATTTAATTCCAAAGCAGCGGATAAGATCACTGAAACTGCCAATTTAGATTCACCTTTAAGGATAAGCTCTGGCAAAGATATAAAATCTCTCTCTTTTAAACTATCTAGTAAAAGTTTCATTTTCGATTCTACGGTAATATTTTCCAGTTTAACTTTGTGGCTTGATAATCTAACCATTTCATCGAGCATTGATCTCAGTGCAAAAGTTAAATCATTTTTTTCGTAATTGTTCTTTGGCTTAGGTAGCTCAAATTCGGGTAACTTGCCTGCTGCAGTAAAGATATCTCTATCAATTCTTGGTATTTCATCAAGCTTAAAGGATACTTCTTTAAATCTTTTATATTCTTGTAATCTTCTAAGTAATTCTGCTTTTGGATCATTGTCATCCTCTTCATTTTCTTCTTCTCTAGGTAACAAGATTCGTGATTTTATTTCAGCTAAATATGCAGCCATTGCTAAATAGTCACCAGCCAATTCGTACTCAAAATCTTCCATCATCTCAATATACGCTATGTATTGATCTGTGATTTCAATTAAATTAACCTCTAAAATATCTAAATTTTTACGTTGTATAAGATATAACAAAAAGTCCATCGGCCCAGAAAATACATCTAATAGCAATAACAGTGCTTTTGGAGGTACATATAAGTTTTCAGGCAACTGATCTACCGTACTACCTTTAACTTTAGGTAATGCTATTTCTTGGGTGACTTCCATACACTAGATATTGTATATAAAAAAGAAAATAAATACTAAATATTGTGTTTTTTAATAAAACAATTATTTCTTAGCAAATGTTTGATTTTTAGTGAGAAACTTTAGTCTCGATGATGTAAAATTTATTGCTCTGTTTAAAATATATGATGTACATAACTGATAATAGTAGAATTCTTTCGAGAGAGGAACTTTCTACACCTGAAGAAATAACTAATGAAATTCCTTTAGATAAAGAATCTTCGAAATTAATTTTTGGAGCAAGAAGAAGCATTAGTCAAATACTCCACAGACAGGATGATAGGGTCATTGTAGTTGTTGGGCCCTGTTCAATACACGATCCAAAAGCTGCATTAGAATATGCAAAACTTTTGAAAGATTTCTCTTGTAATGTTGAGAATGAACTCATGTTGGTAATGAGAGTTTATTTTGAAAAACCTAGAACCACTATTGGATGGAAAGGCCTTATAAACGATCCAAGGCTCGATAATACCTTCAAAATTAATGAGGGTCTCAGGATTTCACGTAAGTTATTAAAAGATATTGCAGATTTAGGCATGCCGAGTGGAACTGAATTTTTAGATTTAATATCGCCTCAGTATGTCTCAGATCTCGTTTGCTGGGGGGCTATTGGAGCGAGAACAGCAGAAAGTCAAGTTCATAGAGAATTAACTTCAGGGCTTTCTTGTCCTATGGGTATCAAAAATTCTACCAAAGGAGACGTTCAAATTGCAATTGATGCAATAAGATCTGCACAGTATCAACATGTTTTTTTAGGAACAACCAAAAAAGGCAAAGTAGCAATTTTTAAAACGTCAGGAAATGATGATACACATATTATTCTTCGAGGGGGACTTGAACCAAATTACCATCCAGAAGATATTGAAAATTGTAGAGCAGACTTAGAGAGGAACGAAGTAAACGCTAATATTATGGTTGATTTTAGTCATGGAAATAGTCAAAAAAATCATGAAAATCAGAAAAAAGTATCTGCTTCAATCTGTGATCAAATTGCCGGTGGTAATAAAGATATTGTAGGAGTAATGATTGAAAGCAACTTAAAAGAAGGTAATCAAAAAATTTCTGTGGATATGGAGTACGGTAAAAGTATTACAGATGCCTGTGTTAACTGGGAAGAAACTATGAAATTACTAAACGACCTAGCACAAGCTGTCAAAGCCCGAAGATAATATTTATGGAATTTAAATTCAAACAAGAGGTTGCGGAAACATTAGGTCTTAATAACGCAGTTCTGTTGGAATATATAAAGTGTGCTGATTTACATAAATGTAAAATTGAATCTATATTGAAAGATTTAACTTTTTGGGATGAAAATGAGTTAATGACCGTATTAATCGATCTTAATGTAAAAGGTTTAATTGAATTGGATACAGAAAAAAAAATAGTCTCACTTTCAACAGTTAGTTCAAAAATAAAACTACAGACCCCAAAGAAAATAAAAAAATCAAATATGGCCTCAGATTGGAGCCCTTCAATTGAGGTGCTTGAAATATTAGTGCGTTCAGGTATGAATGAAGCATTTGTAAAAGAGCTTATTCCTGAATTTGTAATTTATTGGTCTGAAAGACCAGATGTCTTAATTTCGTATAATTCAAAATTTATTGAACATGCAAGATTAAAATGGGCGCAATATAATGCTGAAGTTGATACAAAAAAATCTCCTACTGTCATAAACAATGCTTGGGTACCGTCTGATGACTGCATAGATATAATCAAAATGACAGGTATTGATGTTGAGTTTGCAGAAAAATATTTGCCAGAATTTATACTCTACTGGAAAGAGGATGGTAGAGCTTTCACATCTTGGGATATTAAATTTTTAGATTTTATAAAGAAAAAATGGAATTTTAATATTGAACATTCATCAAATGGAAATAAAGAAGAATTTGACTTTTATGATCCATATAAGGAGACTGTAGGGTCTCCAGATAAAAGTAATAGCGATACTTTAACTAATTTAAGAGAAAAATATAAAATTTAGATGAATAAGAAAAACTTAAGAGCTTCAGGTGTAATACTTGCATTCACATTTATATGGATGATTTCTGGTTATTTTGCACAAACAGATCCGGAAGAGTATATTGCACCGGTAACAAAAGAAGTTGTGCTGGTTAATAATTCAAAAGCAGTTGATTATAGACTACCAGTCACAGTTAAAGCTGAATCCCAAGCTTTTTCAAAAGTAGATGTCAGATCTCAAACTTCAGAGAAAGTTGTCAAAATTAGTTTTGCTGATGGTGACTATGCACAAAAAAATGATGTAATTTGTAAACTTGACTCAGGTCAAAGAGAGGCCAACTTTAAGAAAAGCAAAATTGATTACGATTCTTCCGTTGAATTAAAGAAAAAAGGGTTAATTTCTGAATCAGCTTTAGTGACGGCTGAGACTGTATATGAAAGCGCAAAAATAGAACTAGATAGAACTGAAATAAAAGCTCCATTTGGAGGTTTTGTAGAAAATCTAGCTAAACAAGGTCAACTTCTTCAGAATGGTCAAAGTTGTGCTTCGATAATTTCTTTGACACCACTGAAAATTGTTGGAAATGTATCTGAAATGATGGTGGCTAAAATTAAACCTGGATTAGATGCCGAGATTAACTTCATCTCAGGTGAAAAATATAACACTAAAATTTCATTTATAAGTTCTGCTGCAGATACAAGAACAAGAACATTTAGAGTTGAGGCTGAGCTAGGTAATAAAGATTTAAATATCAAAGATGGACTAACTGGAGAGTTAGTGATTTACACTGAACCAGTAAAAGCACATTTTATCCCAACATCAGCTTTCTTGCTTGGGGATCAAGGTAATGTAGCGCTTGCAACTGTTCTTAATGATGTCGTACAGATCATAGACGTGCAAATACTAATTGATACGATACAAGGCGCGTGGATTACCGGTATTCCTGATGATACTAATGTCATCATTGGCGGACAAGGCTTTGTCAAAGATGGTGATGAGGTTATTTCAAGATATAAATAATGGGTATTGTTAAAACAGCGGTAAGTAAGTTTAGAACTACTATTCTAATAATGATTTTCTTAATTATTATGGGTATGTTTGGACGGGCAGCAATGCCTATTGCTTCTAACCCCAATATTCAATTTCCATTTGTGAATATATCAGTATTTTTAGAGGGAGCTTCACCTGAAGATATGGCACGAATTGTTGCAAAACCGCTAGAAAATAGATTTTTACGTCTGGAAGGTCAAGAACAAGTTAGATCAACAAATACACAAAGTTTTACAAATCTAACTATTCAATATGATGTTGACTACAATATGGATCAAGCAATTTTAGATGTTGAAAGAGCTATTGGTGAAGTAAGAAATCAATTACCTCCGGAAGCTAACGATCCAATTGTTAGGGAAAGGTCTGATAATGATTGGCCAATACTTATCTACAGTATATATGGTTTTTCAAATCTCAGAGCTGGATATGCTGTTGCTCAAGAAATACAAGATAGATTTGAAAAAGTCCCAGGTGTTTTGGGTGTTGAAATTGGTGGTGTTCCTGAAGAGCTCTTAGAAGTTGAAGTTTCTCAAGCAAAATTAGAAAGCTTGGGTGTCAGCCTCACTGAAATTTATAGTGCTGTACGTAATAATAACGTTTTGATTCCAGCAGGTTTCCAAGATACAGGTTCAGGAAAATTTGCAATAGAAATCCCTAGTATATTTGAGACAAGACAAGATGTTTTTGACCTTCCAATCAAATCAGATGGAAATAAAGTTGTAAAAATGGGTGACGTAGCAGATATAAAAAGAACATTTAAAGACCCAAGCAGTTTTTCAAGGATCAATGGGTTTGATGCAATTTCACTCTCAATTACTAAAAGAGTTGGTTTTAATGAACTGGATATTGCTCAGTCAGTTCAATCTGAAGTTGCGAAGATAAGAAAAGATTTCCCAGATGATTTAATCATTCAGCCTGGACTAGATACAACGAAATTTGCTGGAGATATGGTTTCTGAACTCGAAGGAAATATAATCACGGCTGTAATACTAGTAATGGTTCTAGTTGTAGCAACACTGGGTTTAAGAAATGGGCTTATTGTTGGAATTGCCATCCCATTTTCTTTTCTAGTTGGTTTTGGAATTTTACATTTCTTTATTGGTTACGAATTCAATTTTCTTGTAATGTTTGGAATGTTACTTGGTCTAGGAATGTTAATTGATGGTGGAATAGTAATTGTTGAGTACGCCGATAAATTGATTGATAAAGGTCAATCCCGAAAAGAAGCTTATACGAACGCAGCTGAAAGAATGTTTACACCAGTATTTGCTTCAGTCTTAACAACCCTAGCAGCTTTTTCTCCATTAATGATTTGGCCAGGGATATCTGGTAAATTTATGCGCTACTTACCTGTAACTGTTTTTGTTATCTTGGCAGCTTCATTAGCATATGCATTAATTTTTGCACCTGTTATTGGATCTTTATTAGGTAGAAGAAAAAGGGCAAGCGATGCAAATAATGATAGTGACGATACTGCTTTAAAGAAAACATATAGAAAAGCAATTACTTTCGCAGTAAGAAATCCATTAGAATCAGTTGCCTATACTTTTTTGACAATGTTTTTAATTTTGGGAAACATTGTTCCAAATTATGGAAAACAGTTTGTTTACTTTCCTTCTGTTGAGCCTTGGTTAATAGAAGCTGACATTCAAGCAAGAGGTAATTTATCGCCATATGAAGCTAGAGAGTTTGCAATAGATGCAGAACAAAAATTAATTTCTGTCAAAGGAGTTGAAGATTTAAATATTAGTGTATCTGGTGGAGGAGGAAGTGGTGACGGAGTAGGTAGAGGTTATATCGTATTAGAAGATCCAAAAGAACTTGATATAACAGGTTTTGAAGTCCTATCTTTGCTGAGAGAGGCAGTCTCTGATATATCTGGCTATAAACTGAGTATAAGGGAAGTTCAAGAAGGGCCAGGCCAATTCAGTGCTCCAGTTGAGATACAATTAATGAGCGAAGACTTAGGTCTTATTGAGAGGAAAACCCGAGAATTAAGAAACTACATAGATCAAAATATTGAAGGCCTTACCGGAGTAAATGACACATTACCTAAATATAAAATAGAATGGAAGATTGATGTTGATAAAGAAAAAGCATTTCAATCTGGTATTAGTCTATATGATATAGGATCAACTATTCAAATGGTTACAACAGGCATAATGCTTGGAGAGTACAGACCAGACGATTCAAAAGAAGAGATCGATATAAGAGCAAGATTTGCCAAAGAAAAAAGAACATTATCCAATCTTGAAAACATAACTGTTAATTCCAGAAATGGAGCAGTACCAGTATCCAGCTTTGTTGATGTGGAAGCTCGCCCCAATGCAGCAAGTCTTGTTAGAAAGGACGGTCAATTTTTTTATGAGATTAACGCTACCAATGTGCCAGGTTTTAATTTAAATGGTGAAATCAATAAGATTCAAAAATGGATGAATGAGACTAATTTTGACGATCCAAGAATGGATATAACTTTCGGTGGCTTAACAGAAAGAGGCGCAGAAGCAACTGATTTTTTAATTCAGGCATTTTACGGTGCATTATTTTTAATGTTTATAATTTTAGTGACTCAATTTAATAGTATCTCTCAACCAATAGTTATTCTTCTGTCAGTGTTATTTTCAACAGCAGGTGTGTTTTTGGGTTTAACTGTGACAGGGTCAGAGCCATCCACAATTATGACTGGAACCGCACTAGTTGGTTTAGCTGGCATAGTTGTAAATAACAATATTGTGTTGATTGATACCTTCAATAAACTAAGAAAAGATTTTCCAGAAAAGCCGGCAACAGAATTAATAGCTGAAACTTGTATGAGCAGACTGAGGCCTGTACTTTTGACAACTATTACTACTATTTTCGGACTAATGTTTTTATCGTTTGGTTACAGCATTGATGTAATAAATAGGGCTATTTACGAAGGGACGTCAACAGTTAAATGGTATCAGGTGTTTGGAATAAGTATTTGTTGGGGCTTAGGTTTCAGTACTATAATCACATTATTAGTAACTCCATCATTCTTGATGATTCTTGAAAATCTAAAAGAATATAGAGTGGGTGCAAGGAATTTTGTAACATCAATACCAAATAAGATTGGCACTCTTTTTAAAAGTTAAAAACTTAAGTAAAATTTTATAATGCCTAAATTTGAAGAATCTATAAAAGAACTCGAGAAAATTGTTAAGGCCCTTGAAGATGGTGAGCCAAGCCTAGATGAATCATTAAAAAGTTTTGAAAAAGGCATATCACTAATTAAGGTTTGTCAGGCGGAGCTTGAATCAGCTGAAAATAAAATAAAAGAATTGACTGAAGATGGCGCTACAAAAACTTTTAAAAGTGACGGATCTTAGTTCAGAAAACTTTGAAGCAGAACTTCAAGAAAGAATAAATTCACAACTGAATTCTTATTTAAATTTAAATAGTCAAATTGAAGAAGCAATAAAATTTGCACTCACAGCTCCAGGGAAGCGAGTAAGGCCAACATTAATATATCTTGTGGGAGATATTTATAATGTTTCTCTAGAAAGGTTAGATTCATTAGCTTTGGCATCAGAAATTATTCATACCTATTCTTTAGTGCATGACGACTTACCATGTATGGACGACGATGATCTTCGTAGAGGACAACCAACGCTCCATAAAAAATATTCAGAGTCGACAGCTGTACTTGCAGGTGACGCAATGCAATCACTAGCAATACAGATAATTCTTGAAGACATTAACCTATCAGACGAACTTAAAGTGTCCATAGTCAAGCTATTGATGAAAAATATTGGCTATGAGGGCATGATACTAGGTCAAGCACAAGATATAAGTTTTGAACAAAAGACTGTAAATAAACAGGAAATAATTCAAATGAACTACTTGAAAACAGGCTTACTTATTGAATTCTGTATTTTAGCTCCATTGATAATTGCTAATAAGCTCGATGATGAATGGAACATAATTTCAAGAAATATTGGTATAGCATTTCAATTAATTGATGACTTACTTGATTTAGAAGAATCAAAGGAAAGTTTGGGTAAAGCTACGAACAAAGATCACTCTAAAAATAAAAAAAATCTTCCATTAATATTAGGTCGATTAGAAACAATCAATGAAGTTAAAAAGTTGCATGATAAAACAATGGAATCATTTTCAAAATTAAGTTTAAATAACCACCCACTAATGATTTATGTTGAAAATTTGTTTAATAGAAGAAATTAATGAAAATATTTAAAGAATTTCCTAAAAGTAAACCAAAAAATACTTTGCTCGATAATGTAGATTTTCCTTCGGATTTAAAGAAATTAGATTTAAATGAGCTTGAAATTTTAGCAGATGAATTAAGGGAGTTTTTACTTTATTCGGTAAGTCAGTCTGGGGGCCATTTTGGTGCTGGATTAGGTGCTATTGAGTTAACTATTGCATTACATTACGTCTTAGATTTACCAAATGATAAAATCGTATGGGACACTGGGCATCAAGCTTACCCTCATAAAATACTTACAGGCAGAAAAGAAGAATTGCATAGAATTAGGCAGATAGATGGACCAGCTCCATTCCCTTCAATTACAGAATCTGTTTATGATGCGATGAGTGTTGGACATTCAAGCACATCAATAAGTGCATCCTTAGGCATGAATGAAGCTAATCAATTATTGAAAGGGAATAAGACTATTTTTTCAGTTATTGGAGATGGTGCTATGACAGCAGGTCTCGCCTTTGAGGGTCTTATGCATACTGGACATCTTGGAAGAGATCTGAATATTATTTTAAACGATAATGATATGTCTATTTCGAAGAATAAAGGAGGCTTGTCAGATTATTTAGCAAAAGTATGGGCATCTAAAAGTTATAAAAAACTCAAATCAAGTGGGAAAAAAGTTCTTAAAAATTTACCTTTTGGTTTACACATTTCTCGGTCCCTCAAAGATGGACTGAAATCAGCTGTAATGCCAGGAAATTTATTTGAAGATCTTGGTATGCACTATATAGGGCCAATTGATGGTCATGATATGAAATTACTGGTCAAAACACTCGAGAGAATGAAAGAGAAATCTAAACCATACTTGCTTCATATTATTACAAAGAAGGGGGCAGGATTTGAACCAGCAGAGAATGAAAGGATCAAATTTCACGCAATATCAAAAATTGAAAAAAGCCCTGCTAAAGCACAAATAAAATTTCAAGACATTTTTGGTGAGTGGCTTTGTGATAAAGCAGAGGTAGAAAAAAAATTAGTTGCAATCACTCCTGCCATGAAAGAAGGTTCTGGTATGGTAGATTTTGAAAAAAAATATCCTGATAGATTTTATGATGTTGCCATTGCTGAGCAACATGCAGTGACATTTGGCGCAGGTTTGGCCTTGGGCGGCATGAAACCAGTGGTAGCAATATACTCTACTTTTTTACAAAGAGCTTATGATCAACTTATCCATGATGTGTGTTTAGAAAATGTTGATGTTACGTTTGCTTTAGATAGAGCCGGAATTGTAGGTGAAGATGGTCCAACGCACTCTGGTAGTTTTGATATAAGTTTCATGCGATGCATTCCAAATTTAGTAATTGCTACACCTTCTGATGAGAACGAAACAAGAGTTTTACTTAATACATGTTTTGAATACTCTGGTCCAGCAGCAGTAAGGTATCCAAGGGGAACTGGTTGTGGCGCTCTGGTAAAAAAAGAATTTCCTATAGTTGAAATTGGAAAAGGTAAAAAAATTAATGATGGAGAAAATATATGCATTTTAAACTTTGGGGTGCTGATAGATAGGGCCTTAGAGATAGTTAGAGAAAAAAACTATGGTTTATGTGATATGAGGTTTGTGAAACCTTTAGATGAAGAATTGCTTGATGAAATCTGTAACAACTATTCAAAAATTGTAACGCTTGAAGATCATACCACTAAAGGTGGTTGTGGTAGTGCAGTAAATGAATACCTTTTAAGCAAACAGATCACTTTACCTGTTTTAAATCTAGGTTTAAATGATACTTTTCCTGAGCATGGCAGTAGGAATGAAATTCTGAAACTTAATGGCCTAGATATTGATTCAATAAATGAGCAGATATCTAATTTTTAGAAAGAATCCCAGCCTAATTTTTCAAAATTAATACTTTTACCCTTTTCATCTACTACTAATATTTTTTCTTCTTCAGTTACTCTTCCTAACAAGGAGCAGTTAGGTAAAATTTTTCTAACAGTTTCACTGTGTTCCGCATTACAGGTAAAGAGCAATACATAATCATCACCAGCAACTAAGTCATCAATTGCATTTGAATAAACCGTATCATTGATACTAAGCATTGCTCCTTTTTTTGATTGTTTGCATATTCTGCTGAGATCTAAAAGCAAACCATCTGATATATCAATGGCTGAGCTCATTAATGGATTTAATGCTTCAATAGAATCTTTTGAAAGTAATTTTGGTTTGAGGTACTGGTTCGGCAAATCTAATATTTTTTTCTTGTATTGCTCATATCCTAGTTTTCCTAGACCCAGTATATTTGAAATATAAATATCATCAAAAACTTTGGCACCACTTCGCTTGATGATTTTATCGAGCTTTTTACCAAAAACTGTTACAGAAATATTTAATTGTCCTTTAGTTAAGTCTCCACCAATAAGATTAGTTTCATAATCTTCATTGAAATCTTTAATACCATAAGAAAATTTTTTAAACCACACATCTGAAGGCTCTGGATGGGTAATGTTAAGCAAATAACCTTCTGGATAAGCTCCCATTGCGATAATATCTGATGCCGCAACTGCTAACGCCCTATAAGCTACATAGTAAGCATCAAGATTAGCAGGGAAATGGACATCTATTACAGAACTATCAGAAGAAATTAGCAGGTCTTCAGATAAAGAGATAACGGCACAATCGTCTCCAACCAAAAGGGGAAATTGAGCACTTACACTAGTGCACGGTTTTAAATACTTTTCAAGAAAATGCTCTTCTTTATTCACTAAGAGGGGTATCGCTCAAATAGACCTGCTGCTCCCATACCGCCACCAACGCACATTGTGACAACTCCAAATTGTTCATCTCTGTTTTGCAGTTCTCGAACAATATGTCCAGTTAGTCTTGACCCCGTCATACCAAACGGATGGCCAATTGCTATAGAACCACCATCAACATTTAATCTGTGCATAGGAATTCCTAATTCATCTCTACAATAAACTACTTGAACAGCAAAAGCTTCGTTCAGTTCCCATAGACCTATATCTTCGATAGATAGATTGTTTTGAGCTAATAATTTTGGAATAGCAAAAACGGGCCCTATTCCCATTTCATCAGGATTGCAGCCAACTGTTGTGAAACCTCTAAAATAAGCCTTTGGCTTTAAACCTAAATCTAGGGCTTTTTCCTCAGACATTACTAATGTAATTGATGCTCCGTCTGACATTTGTGAAGAATTACCAGCAGTCACACTACCATTTTCATCAAAGACAGGTTTAAGAGCCGCCAAACCTTCCATCGTCGTTGTAGGTCTATTACATTCATCTTTGGTGCATTCAGCATCAACTACTTTCTGCTCTCCTGTTTCTTTATTTGTAAGAAGCATTGAAGTTTTCATCGGAACAATTTCATCATCATATCTTCCAGCTTGTTGTGCTTCTGCAGTTCTCATTTGACTTTGAAAAGAATACTCATCTTGTGATTCTCTCGATACATTGTATCTTTTAGCTACAACTTCAGCTGTTGTACCCATAGGAAAATATATACCTGGATTCTCTGCATTTATTTTGTCATTCACGAACCCGTTCATATTTACGTTAGGTTGTGTCATTGAGATAGATTCAACACCTCCAGCAAATACAATATCGTAGCCACCAGCCATGATTTGACCCGCAGCCATTGAAACAGTTTGTAGGCCTGATGAGCAATATCTATTAACAGTTGTACCTCCAACAGTTATAGGTAGTTTAGATAAAACAACCGAGTTTCTTCCAATATTATGGCCTGTAGCGCCCTCTGGATTGCCACATCCCATAATGACATCTTCAACTGCATCAGCAGGAAGGTTCGGGTTTCTATTCAATATTTCATCAATTAGATGAGTAAGCATATCGTCTCCCCTAGTCATATTAAATGTACCTCTGAAAGATTTTGCCAAACCTGTTCTTACACTATCTACAATT
>MDTB01042330.1_pt1 | contig 34242 bp, 30 predicted proteins | sample 811161 | NCBI WGS metagenome assembly MDTB01 (sample SAMN05326650, study PRJNA326480) | marine metagenome | isolation source: seawater | place: Mediterranean Sea | collected 2009 | reverse complement strand
TGAGAACGATGAAATGGTCGTTGTTCGGGACGTCGAGTTGTACTCCATGTGTGAACATCACATGTTACCGTTTGCAGGGCGGTGCCATATCGGCTATTTACCCAACGGTAAAGTGCTGGGGCTGTCAAAGTTCGCCCGTATTGCTGATATGTTCGCCAGACGTTTACAGATTCAGGAGAACCTGACACGGGAGATAGCGCTTGCTATTCAAGAGGTGACAGGTGCGCGTGGCGTGGGTGTCGTTATCGAGGCACGGCATTTTTGCATGATGATGCGCGGTGTTGAGAAGCAAAATTCAACCATGGCCTCGTCAGTGATGCTGGGTGATTTTAGGGAACACCAAGCGACGCGTAGTGAGTTCTTGCGTTTGATCGGTAAATCATGATGAAAGAATTTCACCGGGAACAAGTCGCAAAAATCCACATCCAAGACCTGAGGCTGCGAACTTACATCGGGATAAACGATGATGAAAAGAAGAATCAGCAAGATGTAGTTATTAATATCCGGATCCATTACCACGCTGAAAAAGCGGTATCATTCAACGACATCGATGAAGCCCTAAACTACCGAACTATTACTAAAAAAGTCATCCAGCACGTGGAATCGAATCGGTTCCTGCTGCTTGAGAGGATGACAGACGAGCTTCTTTCGTTGGTGATGGAAGACCCTCAGGTGATGTGGGCAGATGTAACCGTCGATAAGCCACGCGCATTACGCTTTTCAGACTCAGTATCGATTACCCTATCGGCACGCCGCGACGGCTATGCGGGCGCAGAACACCCGCATTGATTCGTCAGAGAGCGTCCTCAATCACTCGTGCGATCCGCCGAGATGTAGGACCAGTGAACGAGCCAAAGCTGCCAACCAGCTGACCGTCACGATCGAGAATATATTTGTGAAAGTTCCAAGACGGATAATCACCGTCGGCAGCTTCTGCGAGCCCCCTAAATAGTGGGCTTGCTTTACCTTTCTTAGCATGCGTCGTGGCATACATCGGAAATTGGACACCGTAAGTTAGCCGGCAAAAATCCGCGGTCTCTGCCTCGGTCCCGTACTCTTGATTTCCAAAATCTTGTGAAGGAAAACCGAGTACAGTAAAACCCTGATCTCTATAGTTTTTGTACAAAGCCTCAAGACCATCAAATTGAGGAGTAAAACCACATTTCGATGCGGTGTTAACAATCATCACCACCTGACCTTGATAGACCTCGCACAAGCGATCGGTTCGGTCTCCGGCAAGTTGCCGAACCGAATGGTCGAGGAGAGATGCGCAGTTCGCGTTGGCCTTTAAAGTCGTCATGCTGATCACCACTGTTAAGCAATGGATGCTGAGTTTCTTGAGGTTCATGGATGTCACCCTCGTTGTTACAGGAGTACATCTTTGGCTCGTTGTTGCCTCGTCCTTGGAGACCAGTTATCAGACAGCTTGTCGTCACTGAACCTTCTTGAGCCTGAAGACGTTGTTCTAATGGCAGAGGTTTGGTCGGAGGCTTCATATGTCAAGCACCACAAGCAAAAAATTACTCTCGTCTTCAGTGCGATGCGTCATTTCGCTGAAGCCTTAACCCGCTCAGGGCGTCGCGTGAGCTACGTCAAACTCAACGATCCCGCAAATACCCAAAGCCTGGTCTCTGAGGTTCATCGAGCTCAAGATAAATATCAATTCGATGCTTGGTACGTGACCGAGCCCGGTGAATGGCGGCTGGAACAGGACCTTGAATCGTTAGTCGCTCAGATGACGGTACCGTTTGAGCTCGTGCCAGATGATCGATTCCTGTGTTCTCGAAAAGAGTTTGAGGACTTCCTGAATGGCCGGAAACAGCCGCGGATGGAGCACTTTTATCGGAAGATCCGACAATCGACCGGTCTCTTGATGGAAGGAAAAGATCCTGTGGGCGGGCAGTGGAACTTCGATCATGATAATCGAAAGCCTCTTGATCAAAGACAGACACCGCGGCCTCCTTCGTGGTCTCTGGACCCGATTACGCAAGAAGTTATTGAGCTTGTAAATGACCGGTTTCCTGATCATTTTGGGGATTTGGATGCAGATCGCTTTATGTGGCCAGTGACCCGGGAACAAGCGCTCACGATGCTCGACCACTTTATTAACGAGCGTCTCGCGTCTTTTGGAGACTTTCAGGACGCGATGGTCCGCGGCAAGGATACTTTATTTCATAGCCTAGTTTCGACAAGTCTCAATCTAGGCCTTCTAAGTCCGATGGAGGTCTGTCGTGCCGCCGAAGATGCGTTTCAAAGGGGTTGCGCGCCAATCAACGCAGTCGAAGGTTTTATCCGACAGATCATTGGGTGGCGCGAGTATGTACGTGGTTTGTATTGGGCCTATATGCCTGGCTACAAAGAGCGTAATGCGCTAGACGCTCGATGGCCGCTGCCGGCGTTTTATTGGGATGAAACAAAGACAGATATGGTCTGTCTGTCCGAGGCAATTCGCAATACACGGGAGAACGCCTACGCCCATCATATTCAGCGTTTGATGGTGACGGGCAACTTTGCGTTGATCGCCGGGTGTGCGGTTGAAGAGGTCTGCGATTGGTACCTGTCAGTATACGCCGACGCGTATGAGTGGGTCGAATTACCCAACACTTTAGGGATGGCCTTATTCGCCGACAACGGAGTTATGGCATCAAAGCCCTACTGTGCGAGCGGTAAGTATATTGATCGGATGAGCGACTATTGTAAGGATTGTCGCTACAACGTGAAGGAAACAGAGACTGAGAATGCTTGTCCTTTTAACTATCTTTATTGGGATTTTTTAAACCGTCACCGCGATCGGTTCAGTAATAATCCTCGGATGGCAATGATCCTGAGAAATCTTGATCGATTTGGAGACGATAAGCTGCAAGCGATTCGGACTCGGGCTGCCTCTCTCCGGGATCGAGTCCAGGCAGATGGAGGCGATGCTGCGAAACCATCGCAGGAGCAATTGCTTTGAAGCGCGGCAGTAAAACAGTAAAGAAAGGTGATTTACCGGTTAAAAACTGTCCCGTATGCGCGCGTCCTTTTAGTTGGCGCAAGAAGTGGGAGCGTGATTGGGACTCGGTAGTGTATTGCGGTGAGCGTTGTCGACGTCAGGGAATTCCTGATGAGGCCTGAGATCGTGATCTGGCTGGTCCGAGACACGTGCCGTGTAGATGATAATCCGGGCCTGAAACGGGCAACCACACTTGCCTTCGAGCGCGGTGCTAGTGTCATTCCGCTTGCGTGTCTCGAGCCGCGCCGTTGGAGTCATCAGCAATTTGGCATGCCCCGGAACGGTTTGCATTGGGCGAGATTTCGCTCTGAGAGCCTACGAGCGTTGAGAAGCGAACTGGTCGCCCGTGGGAATGGCCTGTGGGTGAGTGCCGATGAGCCTGCCAGCGCATTAAATCGTGCACGACAGAGTCTGAATATCGTCAGCGTGGTCTGCGACCGTCCGGTCGCAACCGAAGAACGTTTAGAAAACGAGCGGATCGAAGCAGAAGGATATTCGGTTGTCGTCAGTGACGTGGATGACCTATTTCGTGCTGAGCAGCTACCGTTTGGGCTCGATGAGCTTCCTGGGACTTTTTCAAAGTTCAGGAAGGTGGTGGAAAAGAAACCAGGAATAGAGCCTGATACACCATCTTTTACCGATGCATTAACGTCGTTTATCAACCAGCCTTGGCCAGATCCAGTTGAATGGACCGAAACCGCTGACTATGGGTCGTCTTCTTGGACAGAAGTCCGGACGAGCGGTGGAGAGAGTCAGGCCAAAACGCATTGGGGGAGTTATTTAGACGCAAAAGCATTATCGCATTACAAACATACTCGGAACGCGTTTTGTGGTCCGATGCAATCGAGCCACCTATCGGCCTGGCTGTCTCACGGGTGCATTTCTGCTCGACAAATTTGGTCTGATACGTTGGAGTACGAGGCTCGCGAGGGCGCCAACGAGTCGATCTACTGGCTTCGTTTTGAACTCCTGTGGCGTGAGTATTTCCGCTGGTACTCAAGGGCATCCGATTGGACTCTTTTCCGACACCGTGGCCCGAACGACCGAGAACCGTCGGGTGACCAGAATAAAACTCGTTTTGAGGCCTGGAAAACTGGACACACCAGCTGCGATATTGTGGACGCAGCTATGCGTGAGCTTAACGAGACCGGCTGGATGAGTAACCGCGGGCGGCAGCTAGTCGCAAGCCACTTGATCTATGAATTGAATCTCGATTGGAGGCTTGGGGCATCCTATTTTGAGAGCCAGTTGGTGGATTTTGATGTTGCAAGTAATTGGGGAAACTGGGCTTACATCGCAGGTGTAGGACCCGATCCAAGGGGTGGTCGTATTTTCAATTTAAATGATCAGGCCGACCGATATGATCCCGATCATTCGTATCGGAGTCGCTGGTTACCATGACCGCTCCGGTCGTTGTTTGGTTCAAGCGAGATCTCCGCGTCGTTGATCATGAGGCCCTCAGTGCCGGCGTACGTGAAGGTCCGATCATTCCGCTTTACGTCGTTGAACCAGACTACTGGGCGACTGAGTTTACCTCCGGCAGACAGTGGTCTTTTCTCAAGGATTCTGTTCTGTCTTTAGAAAATGAGCTAGCTGATCGGGGTCAGCCGTTGTGGGTAGAAATTGGTCACGTAGAGGAGATATTGGAGCATCTCTACCAACGATTCCGGTTTTGTAAAATAGTCTCGCACCAAGAAACAGGCCCAGACTGGACATTCCAGCGTGATCTGCGAGTCAAACGTTGGTGTGAAGACCGTGGTGTGGTTTGGGATGAATACCGTCAGCATGGCGTGGCTCGAGGCCTTCGAGAAAGGCAGGGTTGGGCAGCCCAGTGGGCATCCTTAATGAACAGCGCCCAACCTGAATTACCACCAACATTCGAGGGTATAGGTACACCTCCGAGGCGTGCTTCGGATGTCTTGGATGATTTTTCAATACCCGATGAAGCGCTGATATCAGGCCAAAAAGGCGGGCGCCAGGAGGGGCTCGAACTTTTGAGTAGTTTTCTTGGTAACCGATGTGAGACGTATCGAGGAGGCATGTCGAGCCCTCTAACAGGAGAGGTCGTGTGTTCACGTTTGTCGGCTCATCTATCGCTCGGAACAGTTAGTCTCCGCGAGGTTTGGCAGCGGACCACGGATCGAAGGGCTGAGTTAAAGGGCGAGAAGGGACGGGGTCGTTCGCTCCGCAGTCTAAAATCATTTCAATCGCGGCAGCATTGGCATTGTCATTTTATGCAGAAGCTAGAGTCTGAGCCACGACTCGAGTTTGAGGAATTGCATCGTGGATTTATTGGTTTAAGGAACCCTGCCCACGAACTTGAATCTGAGAGATTCGAACGTTTCCAGAGAGGGCTTCTTGGTTGGCCATTTGTCGATGCGTGTTTGCGGTGTCTTGCCTCAACCGGGTGGTTGAATTTTCGAATGCGGGCAATGCTTGTCTCGATCGCGAGCTATCATTTGTGGATCGATTGGCGGAAAACAGGTAGTCAAATGGCTCGATGGTTTACTGATTTCGAGGCGGGCATTCACTGGTCACAGATCCAGATGCAGTCGGGAACCACAGGCATCAATGCGAACCGAATGTACTCACCAATCAAACAGTCGCAGGATCAGGACCCGGATGGAGTATTTATTAGACGTTGGATCCCTGAATTAGATAGCGTTCCGACCGAATGGATCCATCAACCCTGGCGGATGTCCCAGAGCCTGCAGCAAAAGTATGGATGCCAAATCGGCCTACAATACCCGGAGCCTATCGGTGATCCCCAGCAGCTCGCACGAGAGGCACGTAACAAGCTTAAATTTTGGATAGACACTCATGATATGAGACCTGAGGCCCAGCGTGTATTGAAAGCGCATGGTAGCCGCTTGAGACAGGCGCGCCCGCGTTATGGTAGAAAGGCATCTTCTTTACAGATGGCGTTAGATTTCGAATGACAACAGACGACGATCAGGCTCGAACCGAGACTGTAGGTGTCCGGCTAGGATATTTGGGTCTTGTCCCCTTTGTCGCGGGCGCTGTAGCCGCGTTGCTTTCAAATGAATTGGCATCCGTCGTGTTTCAGGCTTTTGTGCTTTATTCACTCGCTATCTTGTCATTTATGGGTGGGGTTCATTGGGGACTGGCGCTCATCACAGGCACTCGTCAGAGCGCACGGTTATTGATTTCTGTGGTCCCCGTGATCGCGGCATGGATCTGTTTGATAACGCTTCCAGCGTACCTAACTCTGGCTGTGCTCGGGGGTGGATTTATTGCCCAGTGGTTTATTGATCGTCCGATTTTGGCCGAGTTACCAATCCCATCTTGGTATCTTGAGATGCGTCCGCGTCTGGCCTATACCGTCGCCGGCTGTCACCTATTTATGCTGTTCCGTTTGATGGGCTAGCTATTGCGGAAGAGAGCGAATCTCCGGAATAAATAGAACCGGATCGACGGAGACCCCGTTGAGAATTACTCCGAGGTGGAGATGCGCTCCGGTCACTCGGCCCGTCGCGCCCACCGTTCCGATCGGTTGCCCTTGAGTAACCACTTGACCTTCTCTGACATCAACTCGATCCATGTGGTTGTACATGGTTTTCAGGCCCTCTCCATGATCGATAACGACAAGACGTCCGTTAAAGAAGAAGTCACCGATCAGACCGACGCGTCCGGTTGCCGCCGCCTTAATTGGGGTACCGGTTGGGGCCGCGATATCTGTTCCTGAATGTGGTCGGCGGGGCTGGTCGTTAAAAAAACGGCGTTTCCCGAACGGCCCAGAAATTGGACCTTTGACCGGTAATATCATTTGTATCGAGTCGAGATTCCCGTCAAAGGCGTCGAGGGCTCCACGTTGTTTTTGTGATTCGCCTTTGATTCGGTCTAGGTCGAGTGTGTCGGGCGTCACGTGTCTTTTGTTTTCGAGATAAATTCTTTGTTCGAGGTATTTCTTTGGGTGGACTTGAAAGAGTATCTGCTTACCCATGTGCTGAAGCATGTGCTCGCCCGGCTCAAGCGCTAGCGCTAGCCCAACCACAGCGACATGTTGGCCGTCGTCTTGAATTGTTAAAACCGGTTTTCCGTTAAACGTCGGGCGCGCCTCGGAATCGATCGGAATAACGGCGACTCCGCCTGGTACGCGCAGGTCTTCAATCGCGGCCGCTGGAGTTATTAAACACAGTGAAACTAGAGCAAATAGAAGTAGTCTCATGGTGGATCCTTCACGATATGATCGACGGTGGCGTTGAGCTTGCCATCTTTGAGTCGGATTTCAACCGGCGTCTGCTCCACTACATCCTCAACGGAGCCGATCGAACGATTAGTCTTTGTATCGCCTCTCAATACGATGCCGTACCCACGACCGAGAGTCGCGAGCGGACTTAGGGTGCTGAGCTGGGCAGAGAGATGCACAAGAGTGGACTGCGAGCTCTTCATTGCCTGATCGGTGGCGTGTGATAAGCGCTTCGCGAGGTAGGCTACGTCGTGTCGTTTCAAGGCGATGTATTCGGTGGGGGCAACTAACTTGTTTTCCAGTTGCCTCAAGCGTTCACGCGACTGGTGTGTTTGTCGGTTGACGGTCGTTGATAGTTTGTATGCCGTCAGCTCAAGCCGCTGCTGCGCCAGCGAAATTAGTGTATCCGCACGTGACGTGAGTCGGTGCTCATATTGCGAGAGTTGTCTTACGATATCCGCCATGTCGGGGGTCGCCATTTCTGCGGCTTGTGACGGTGTCGCCGCACGAACGTCGGCTACCAGATCTGTCAGACCAGAATCTGTCTCGTGACCCACCGCAGAGATGATAGGGATTTGACATGCAGCGATTGCACGACACAGTTGTTCATCATTGAACGCGCTCAGATCCTCGGATGCGCCACCACCACGACCGATGATTAATACATCAGACATACGATCAGCGCATGCTCGCTCCAGGGCGTTTGTTAATTCTTCTGCCGCGGCGTCGCCTTGAACCGCAGACGAGTATAAGCGAATGGATGCGAGGGGCCACCGACGCCGCAGTATCGTAACCATGTCTTGGATGACTGCACCTTTGGGTGACGTAATCAACCCAATGTCTCGAGGGGTTGCTGGGAGCGGTTTTTTTCGGTTGAGATCGGTAAGCCCTTCCGAGATCAATTTGGCTTTCAGTACCTCAAGCTTGGCTTTCTGGTCACCGACACCAGCCTCGGCCATATGCTTGACGATCAGTTGAAGCCGTCCGTTGGGTGGATAAAAATTCACCTCGCACCGGACTCTTACCTTGAGTCCGTCCCGTGCAATGAGTCGAACTAATCTGTTCGCACCTTTGAACATCACTGCGCTAAGTGACGAATCGCCGTCCGTGAGCGAGAAGTACCAGTGGCCGGATGGGTAGGTCTTAAAATTGGTGATTTCTGCGTCCAGAGTAACGGCCTTCGGGAAGAATTCGGACAGTGCTTGAGTGAGTAGTGCCGCGAGTGTGGATACCGTTAACGCGTTTTCGCTCTGGTTCACTTGTTCCGACACCCCTTAACTCCTTAAACTATGCGACCATCCGCCACCTCCAAGGACTTATTCATGTTACGGATTGCCGAAGACGCCTTGACCTTTGATGATGTGCTGCTCGTTCCGGGTTATTCAAACATCATTCCAGCGAACGTCAGTCTGAAAACTCAAATCACGCGCAATATCGAGCTTAACATGCCGTTGCTGTCAGCGGCGATGGATACGGTGACTGAAGCATCGTTAGCGATCGCGATGGCGCAAGAGGGCGGTCTCGGTGTTCTGCACAAAAACATGACGATCGAGCTACAGGCCCAGGAAGTCAGGAAGGTTAAAAAGTTTGAGACGGGGATTATCCAGGATCCCGTGACCTGCTCCCCTAGCATCACTGTTCGTGATCTCCTTGGGATCACAAGCCATCACAATATCAGTGGGGTCCCTGTCGTCGAGGGTGACAACCTTGTTGGTATCGTGACCGGACGAGATATTCGTTTCGTTCCGGATCTTGATGTTCAGGTACGTGAGGTGATGACCCCGAAAGATCGCTTAGTGACCGTCGCTGAGGGAGCAAGTCATCAGGAAATCCAAATGAAATTACATAAGCACCGGATTGAGAAGGTACTTATTGTAGACGATGACTTCCGATTAAAGGGTCTGGTGACCGTTAAAGACATGATCAAGGCAGAGAGTCATCCTGATGCGGCAAAAGATGCGGCTAAGCGCTTGTTGGCCGCCGCGGCAGTCGGTACCGGTGCCGAGGGTGAGGATCGTGTGAGTGCGCTTGTCGAAGCAGGGGTCGACATTTTGGTTGTCGATACCGCGCATGGTCACTCCCAAGGCGTTTTAGATCGGGTCGCGTGGATCAAGCAAACGTTTCCGCAGGTGGAAGTTATTGGTGGAAATATCGCGACCGGCGAGGCTGCAAAAGCTTTGGTCGAAGTCGGTGCGGATGCTGTAAAGGTTGGTATCGGTCCCGGATCTATCTGTACTACACGGATTGTAGCTGGGGTTGGTATCCCTCAGGTCTCTGCGATCGCGAACGTGGCTTCAGCACTCATGGGATCTGGTATCCCTTTAATCGCAGACGGTGGTATCCGCTATTCGGGTGATATTGCAAAAGCAATCGCTGCCGGCGCTTCCACCGTGATGGTCGGTTCTCTTCTGGCCGGAACAGATGAGGCACCAGGTGAGGTCGAGTTATTCCAAGGGCGGGCCTACAAGTCCTACCGCGGAATGGGTTCGTTGAGTGCGATGGCCCAACGAGAGGGATCCTCTGACCGCTATTTTCAAGACGCTAGTTCGGGTACCGAAAAATTAGTACCAGAAGGTGTCGAGGGACGCGTCCCTTGTAAAGGTCCTCTGTCAGGACTTGTTCATCAGATGATGGGTGGTTTACGAGCGGCCATGGGTTATACGGGATGCGGCACAATCGGTGAGATGAGGAATCGGCCAGGTTTCGTGAAAATCTCCGGTGCGGGTGTCAAAGAGTCGCATGTTCATGACGTGACGATCACTAAAGAAGCACCGAACTACCGGGTGAAATAGTGATGGATATTCACGCCGACCGACTCCTGATTCTCGATTTCGGTTCTCAGTACACCCAGCTAATCGCGCGTCGTGTTCGTGAACATGGTGTGTACTCAGAAATATTACCCTGCGACGTCGATCCCAAGCGTATCGTAGAGCTCGCCCCGAGAGGTATTGTCTTGTCTGGTGGTCCGGAGTCGACGACGGATAGTGGCGGCTGGAGGATCCCGAAAGAGGTATATGACCTTGACGTTCCAATTCTTGGTATTTGTTATGGAATGCAAGCGTTAGCTCAGGAGCTTGGGGGCCGCGTCGAGTCAAGTGACTTGCGAGAGTTCGGGCACGCTGATCTCGTTATTGAAAATGATGAGTCATTACTTGAGGGCTTATCTGATACCAGATCATTGTCTGTTTGGATGAGTCACGGCGATCGCGTGACCGAGTTACCACCGGGATTCGCTGTCATTGGATCCAGTGCACATGCCCCGATCGCTGCTATGGCGAACGAGGAACGGCGGATTTATGGTCTGCAATTCCACCCAGAAGTCACGCACTCTGAGGGCGGCTCAGAAATACTCGCGAAATTTGCGCATACGATTTGTGGGTGCGGTAGAGATTGGACGCCGGAAAACATCATCGACGATGCGATCAGACAAGTCCGCGAGCAGGTCGGCGACGGGAAAGTACTTCTTGGACTCTCTGGCGGTGTGGACTCATCCGTCGTCGCTGCGTTGTTAAATAAGGCGATTGGAGACCAGTTGGTCTGCGTCTTTGTTGATAATGGGTTGTTGCGTCTGAACGAGGGCGCCCAAGTGATGGATACGTTCGCCAAAAATTTGGGTGTTCGGGTGATTCGCGCTAACGCTGAGGAGCGATTTCTGGCCGCGTTAGGGGGAGAGGCTGAGCCTGAGGAAAAGCGCAAAATAATTGGCTGGACCTTTATCGAGGTTTTTGAGGAAGAGGCGGCAAAGCTGTCTGGTGTCCGATTCTTAGCACAGGGTACCATTTATCCAGACGTCATCGAGTCAGCAGGAGCGGCCTCGGGTAAAGCTCACGTGATCAAGAGCCACCACAACGTCGGTGGGCTCCCTGATAATATGCGGATGAGCCTCGTCGAGCCCTTGCGCGAGTTGTTTAAGGATGAAGTACGCGTCTTGGGTGTCACCCTAGGCCTGCCGGCGTCGATGGTGTATCGCCATCCGTTCCCTGGCCCGGGCCTCGGTGTTCGAATTCTGGGCGAGGTCGATAAGACCTCCGCGGAAATTCTCAGAAAAGCGGACCATATTTTTATAGAAGAACTTCGAACGGCTGATCTCTACGACAAAGTATCTCAAGCATTCGCGGTATTTTTGCCAGTCAACTCGGTTGGGGTTGTGGGCGACCAGCGGCGATACGCGCCTGTGATCGCGCTACGCGCTGTTGAAACAGTTGATTTTATGACCGCTCGGTGGGCCCGTCTGCCGCACGATTTCATCGAAAGGGTGTCGAGCCGAATCATCAATGAGATCGAAGATGTCAGCCGCGTCGTATATGACGTGAGCTCCAAACCCCCGGCAACTATTGAGTGGGAATAAGAGAGTTTCCAGACATGCCAGACCTCATCCTGCATCATTATTGGCCATCACCGTTTGCGCACAAAATACGACTTGCCCTAGGGTTATCGGGCACTTCATGGAAGTCTGTAGAGATACCTCGGGTGCCGCCGAAGCCCTTATTGATGCCATTGACAGCGGGTTATCGGAGAACTCCAGTTCTGCAGAGCGGGGCGGATGTGTATTGCGATACTCAGAATATTGTGCGTGCGCTCTCTGATTTAACGGGCGACAAACGATTGCTACCTGATGAAACGCGCGGACGGATCCTTGCATTCACTGACTGGGCCGATGGCCCGATTTTCAATCTAGCTGCTAGGGTGGTTCTGACCTCAGCCCTCGATACCGCTCCCCCGGAGTTCATACGGGATCGCGCTGGTCTATATTTCGGCCCGAACTGGACTCCCGAGGGACTCAAATCTCAGTTGCAGGGAGTGATTCTGCAACTCTCGGCACATCTTAGTTTGATCGAGCAAGGTTTGGGCGATCGGGGAGGTTTTTTATCGGATGATCTATCGTACGCGGATGTCACAATCTCGTATCTCGCATGGTTTATCCGTGGTCGGTGGGACCAGGGCCCTGAGTTCCTCCGGCAGTTTGTAAATATTGAGCGCATCGAGCGTGAGATTCATGAGGCCGTCCGCGACGAATATGAGGATCTGTCAGGGGAGGATGCGCTTGTGATAGCGAAACGTTCGCGTTCTACTTCACCGTCAGGAGTCTCCGATCAGCGAGGCTTAGCACCACTGAAGCAAGGGGTACGCGTTACGGTCAAACCACAAGCTGAGACATCCGACCCTCCGTTCATCGGATGGTTGCGCTACCTGGACCGTTTTCGGGTCTCACTTGACCATCATTCAACCGAGGTTGGGGACGTGGTCGTCCATCTGCCAATCGCTGGCTATCAGATCCAGCCCTGTGAGTAAGCAAGCCACTGCCCGAGAAAACCTGCACTGCATTCTGTTCATGACCGCTGCGATGGCTGGTTTTGCTGTAGAGGATGCCGTCATAAAACAGCTGTCGTACTCGATGCCCATTTCGCAAGTATTGATGCTGATCGGGTGTGGTGGGCTGTTGAGCTTCGGTGTGGCCGCGGCACTGGCGCGTCTGCCCTTACTAACACCTGAAGTCATAACACCTTGGTTCGTGGTGAGGACAGTGTCGGAACTAGCGTCGGCAATTCTGTTTGTGATTGCTATTGTCTACGCCTCACTTTCAACATCCTCCGCTATTCTGCAGGCAACGCCCCTCGCGGTGTCACTGGCGGCCGCGCTCTTTCTGAAGCAGCACGTAAGCGTAAGGCAGTGGATCCTTATTATGATTGGGTTCATTGGCGTCTTGTGCGTTATTCAGCCCGGGTTGGCCGGATTTAAGCCGGCCGCATTGTTTGCCGTCTTGGGGGTCATATTTCTGGCGTTACGTGATGCGATCACGCGGTCTATTTCTGTCTCGATACCGGCAATTACTGTCTCTTTTTGGGCTTTTTTTGCGTTGTTTATGGCGGGCGTTGTTACCGTCCCCTTCTTTGGGGACTTCGCCCCGATTACATTACAAAATCTAGGTTTACTATTGATCTCAACGGTTGCGGGGACAGGGGCATACGTCAGTGTTGTGATGGCTACGCGCGGCGGTGATGTCGCGGTGGTCGCCCCCTTTCGCTACACGCGTTTGTTGTTCGCTCTCGGACTGGCCGTTATCCTCTTCGATGAGGAAGTGAACGCGATGATGATGTTTGGTAGTAGCCTGATTATCGGATCAGGCATAATAATGATGGTGTCTGGTGGGTCACGCAGGAAGCAAATCCACTAAAGCCTTAACAAGAGCTGCGTTGTGTTCTGCGATCTCCCCGTCGGGTAACCAGATTCCATTTTCAAAGCCAACACGTACATCGATACCCTCAGAGGCTGCCCTTAAAAGGCAAGGGATTTGTCCCCGACCAAACGCACAGATCATTTCGTGTGCAGGTCTCAAGTGCGAGGACAACTGGTCTCTGAAAGCCAGAAACGGGTCAAGCTGATCCGGTGTACTCTCCTGGTTTGCAGAATATTTACCGAGAACATAAAGCACTTCGAGTGACTTTGTTTGAATAATGTTCCGATCAATCAGTGACGCCAGTAATTGGTAATCGTCGGCGTCATAGAGAATGAACTGCACTCGGCTTTTACCCAGTAGTTGCTCGAAAAATGGTTCAAGCGCTCTCGGATCTTGAGACCTGAGGATCTCTCGGATCGCAACAGATACCCAGGGTACTTTGATTCGCGAGAGCAGGTCGATTTGCGCGTCCGATTCGTAAATACCAGCCGCCTCGGATGTGACTTGTACCTCGAGGTTTGGTATACGATCGGCTAGGGTTTCTATCAAGCACTCGTAGCGTTCGACATCCAGTAGATGAGTAGTTTCCGCTGTACGAATGTGCGCGTGGAGGCCACGCGCACCCGCATTAAAACAAGTAACAGCGGTCTCCACTAGTTCCGCTTCAGTGACCGGGACAGCAGGGTGATCCTGTGTCGTTTTGCGCGCACCGTTTGGTGCGACCATGATAAATGTCATGCTGCGTGGTCCTTATACCCACTGACATCGCAGAATACGAGAGATAGTTTCTCGGTGATCAAGTGGATGTCAGAAGCTTAGATATTGAGTACTCTATTAAGCCTGTTTTCAGGCTGAAGGATAGAAGATCGCGTCGAGAACTCAAGCATTTTAGGGGCCGTGTGGAGAAACTACCCGGATATTAATCCACTGACTCCGTGCAGGATAGGCAGAACGTGAACCGGGAAGGTGAGGTGTGACGAGTTATTTCTTTTTGGGCGGTGCTATTGTCTGCGAGGTGGTTGGAACGCTGTTGCTTCCCGCGACTCAGAATTTTACTCGGATCGTGCCGACTGTAACCATGATTGGTTGCTACGCGGTCGCATTTTATTGTCTCACGTTTGCTATCAGAGATATTCCGATTGCAATCGTTTATGCGATCTGGAGCGGCATTGGAGTGTTCTTGATTGCTGTATTTAGTGCGTTCTTTTATAGCCAACTTCTGCAATGGCAAGCCATTGTCGGACTCGCGTTGATCATTGCGGGAGTGGTCCTTGTAAATTTATTCAGTTCGCCGTACTCGGGTTAAACGATTTTTCTAAGTGCGTTATCCAGAATCGAGACAGTGCGGTCAATATTCATCAATTTATCCATCCCAAATAGGCCGATTCGAAAGGTTTGAAAATCAGCAGATTCACCGCATTCAAGGGGAACGCCGGCTGCGCTCTGAAGCCCGACATTCGCAAATGCGCTACCGTTTTTTAGGTCAGCTCGGTCCGTATGAGAGACAATTACTGTTGGTGATTTGAATCCTTCTGCCGCGAGACTCTTAAATCCATGGCCTTCCATGGATTGGCGAACTTGACGACCCAGCTCGATCTGTCGGATTTTGAGTTCGTCAAAGCCAACGTCTGCCATTTCGTTGTAGGTCTCATGGAAACCCGCGAGGCCGTCGGTCGGCATCGTCGCATGGTATGCATGGCTACCACCTAGATAGGTACCCATTACGCTGTGCCATTTTTTGAGATCCAGCGCAAAGCTGTCAGATGCAGAGGTTTCCAGCCGTGTCAGTGCACGCTCTGACAACATCACGATCCCGGCACACGGAGTCGAGGTCCAGCCTTTTTGTGGTGCCGTGATCAGAACATCAATACCCAATGCCTCCATATCCGCCCACAAGGCGCCAGCCGCGACACAGTCGAGAACGACTAGAGCGCCAACCTCATGGGCCGCCACTGCCAATGCTTCAATGTAGCTATCCGGCAACAGCATCCCGGCTGATGTCTCGACCTGTGGAGCAATCACAAGATCGGGCCTCTCCACCCGAATCTGTGCGCAGACCTCTTCAGCGGGTACCGGTGAAAATTGTTGATCAACCGCCGCCGTATCGGGACATGCTTTTGCGACCTCGGCATGCGCGGGCGACACTCCTTGATCGAAAATTTGAGTCCAACGGAAACTAAACCAGCCGTTTCTGACGACGAGAACCTTTTGGTCTTTGGCGAATTGGCGCGCTACAGATTCCATCGCAAATGTTCCTCCACCGGGAACTATGACACAGGACGGTGCCTTGTAGACCGATACCAGGCCCTCATGCAGCCCGCGCATTACATCTTGAAATGGCTGGGACATGTGATTCATTGAGCGATCGCTGAACACGACTGAATATTCGAGTAATCCGTCTGGGTCGATCTTTGGATATATTGTCGACATCGTTTGATATCCTGTGTCTCGCGCGGGTAGCCAGAGTTTGCAGGAAACCCGATTTAAAAGAGGTCGTCAACCGACTGGTCGTCGAGGAGCCCGATGATGCTGAGTAATTTTAGCGAAGAAGATCTGAGCTTTATGTGTAGGGCGCTGCAGCTAGCCGAGCACGCGGCACGGCTTGGCGAAGTACCCGTTGGTGCTGTTTTAGTAAAGAACGGATTGATTATCGGGGAGGGCTGGAACGCACCGATTTGTAACCATGACGCGAGCCATCATGCGGAGGTTGCAGCAATCCGCGATGCCTGTAGGGCGGTTCACAACTATCGGCTTCCTGACACAACTCTTTATGTCACCCTGGAGCCATGTACTATGTGCTTCGGTGCGATCCTCCATGCCCGCATTGGACGCATTATATTTGCGACAAAAGAACCGAGAGCAGGGGTTTTGGAGTCACAGTTACAACTGCCTAAGGCCTCGTTCTATAACCATCACATTAAAGTTCAAGGTGGCTTGTGCGCTGATGAATCGGCCACACTTCTAACACAATTCTTCCGAGCTCGACGGGGAACTTCGTCGGCAGTCCCCGAGTAAAAAACCCACCGAAGACTCCGGAGACGCGGCCGGCTCTGCTAAACTCTCGTTTTTGAATTTTCGATCGAATCAAGGACCGATTGACATGCTCATTCTGCAGGGAGGACGTGCCCTCTCCCCGTTCCGTATTCAGTCACTCATCAATCGCGCGAAAGCTGTTGGAATCGATATTCAAGACTTGGTCTGCACGTATCTTTTTTTCGTGATCGGCGAAGTCAGAGATACAGATAAATTGAAGCAATTGCTTGATGCCATGCCACTGTCGCTGAGATCAGGTCGGGTCATTTTGCCGCGGTCAGGTACGACATCGCCATGGAGCTCAAAAGCTACCGAGATCGCCAAGAACTGTGGTTTTGATGGTGTGACGCGGATCGAGCGGGGCGTCCATATGATGGCTTCCGGTTCGGTATCAGATGCTGAGCGAGTAATTCTCAATGGACTAATTTCAGATCCGATGATGGAAGACGTTCTGGATCATCTACCCACAGATACCTTTTTTAACTCGGGTGAGCCGGCGCCTTTGGGAATCGTGACCTTGGGGTCGGATCCAATTGGCGCGTTGAAAAACGCAAACGCTGCGTATGGTTTGGCTTTATCGGATGATGAAATTGAGTATCTGAAGAATGCGTATGCCAGGCTTGGTCGTGATCCATCTGATGTAGAGTTAATGATGTTTGCCCAGGCAAACTCGGAGCATTGCCGGCACAAGATATTCAATGCCTCTTGGACACTTGACGGGGAAGATCAGCCAAAAAGTTTGTTTCAGTGGATTAGGAACACACACGAGACCGCGCCATATGGGGTTCTGTCAGCGTATTCTGATAATGCTGCTGTAGTGCAAGGTCCGACTGTAGAACGTTTTTTAGTGAATCCAAACACGCATCGTTACCAACCTGTGAAGGAACCAGTCCATCTCGTGATGAAGGTCGAGACACATAACCACCCAACCGCGGTTTCTCCGAACCCAGGGGCGTCCACTGGGGCCGGTGGTGAAATTCGAGACGAGGGGGCGACAGGCCGGGGTGCCAAGCCAAAAGCTGGTTTGACCGGGTTTAGTGTTAATTATCTGCGAATCCCGGGGTTTGAAATGCCGTGGGAACGAGACCTGCCAATGCCGAGCAAATTGGCAACGTCTCTGCAGATTATGCTCGAGGGTCCCATTGGTGGGGCCGCGTTCAACAACGAGTTTGGGCGTCCTAATCTGAATGGCTATTTCAGATCCTACGAGGCGTTCGAGGAGACGGCGATCGGCAAACGTCGTCGCGGTTACGTCAAGCCCATTATGATAGCTGGTGGCATCGGCTCAATCACCGAAGGGCAGGTGGAAAAAAAACCGTTTCCCGCAGGAACACCCCTGGTAGTGCTTGGTGGCCCAGCGATGCTAATTGGTTTGGGGGGTGGGGCCGCGAGCTCGGCTGGCGAGGGTACCTCGGGCAGCGATTTGGATTACGCATCTGTCCAGCGAGCTAATCCAGAGATGGAGCGTCGCTGCCAAGAAGTTATCGACCGTTGTTGGCTCCGTGGCAAAGGCAATCCGATCGTCTTTATCCACGACGTGGGAGCGGGTGGCTTGTCAAACGCTTTACCTGAGCTGGTCAAAGATGGAGGGGTCGGGGCTAACTTCTCGATGGATTGGATCCCATCAGCGGATCCATCTTTGTCGCCATTAGCGCTGTGGTGTAACGAATCACAAGAGCGATATGTGTTGGCGGTTGACCCAGCAAAGCTCGATGAATTTGAGGCGATCTGTGCACGCGAGCGCTGTCCGCACGCGGTCGTTGGTCATGCACATGACACACCGCATTTGTCGGTCGCTAAAACAGGTGAATCGACTGCCCCAGTCGATCTGCCCGTAGATGTGCTCTTTGGCAAGCCTCCGAAGATGCATCGTGATGCCTCGACGCTCACAGTTCATTTGGAACCAGCAGCGTTCTCGAACGCTCAATTTTCAGAGTTGGCGCATAATGTCTTGCGTCATCCCACGGTGGCCTCAAAAAATTTCCTGATCACTATCGGAGATCGGACGGTCTCGGGTCTTGTCTATCAGGATCAGATGGTTGGGCCGTGGCAGGTTCCAGTGGCCGATTGCGCTGTTACACATTCTGCAATCGGCTCAGTCACAGGGGAGGCGATGGCGATGGGTGAGCGCACGCCGCTCGCTCTTGTTGATGCGGGTGCCTCGGCCCGTATGGCGGTCGCTGAAACATTAATGAACATGGCCGGCACCGCAATAGGGCCTGTCAGTCAGATCAAACTGTCCGCAAACTGGATGTGCGCGGCCGGAACCGAGGGTGAAGACGCACGTCTTTATGAGGCGGTAAAAGCCATCGGTGGTGAGTTTTGCCCAGCGCTTGGTGTATGTATCCCGGTTGGCAAAGATTCGATGTCGATGAAGACACGTTGGAGGGATGCTAAGGGTATACATGAGGTGATCGGCCCAATGTCACTCGTCTGCTCTGGATTTTCGCCTGTTAACGACGTAGAAAGAACAACAACCCCATTGTTGCGAGGACAAGATTCATCACTGGTTGTGATTGATCTCGGACAACAGCGAATGGCCGGATCCATTGCATGTGAAGTCACCTCACAGTTTGGGGATATTCCACCAGACATAACACCTCACGACCTCAGAGCGTGTTTTGATTTGATTCAAACGTTGCTAGCCGATGGACGGTTACTCGCCTATCACGATTGTTCGGATGGGGGACTGCTGGCGACGGTCTCTGAGATGCTATTTGCATCAAGGCTAGGCCTGAAAGCCCGGACGCCTGAGGATGTTAATCCAATTACGTTTTGGTTTAATGAAGAAATTGGTTGCGTGATCGAGGTCTCAAACTCAGATCTTGATGCGGTCATCAACGAGTGTATCGGAGCAGGCCTTTCGATTCACGTTCTTGGTGAGCCAGACCCGTCAGATTTTTTGTTAATCACCCAAAACGGCCAAGTGCTACTTAACGAAAGCCGCACGGCTCTCCAACAGTCATGGTCAGCGGTCAGTTTTGCGATGGCAAGATTGCGTGATAATCCAGAGTGTGTTGATCAAGAAGCGCTCCACATCACGCGCGTGTACAAGGGCCTCAACTCTGCGGTCTTTCCTGCGATGCCTCAAATCCCACAGACACGTCGCGTAATGCAATCGCGTCCACGTGTCGCGATCTTACGTGAGCAGGGCGTTAATGGTCAAAACGAAATGGCTTATGCATTTGATCACTGTGGCTTCGAGGCTGTTGATGTACACATGTCGGATCTCTTTAGTGGCCAGCAGACTCTTGAATCCTTCGACGCTCTGGCCGCCTGCGGCGGATTTAGCTATGGCGATGTGTTAGGTGCGGGTTCAGGCTGGGCACGGTCTATTCTTTTTAACGACGAGCTGTCAGCGATGTTTAACGCATTCTTCCATCGTGAAAATACGGTATCGCTAGGTATCTGTAATGGGTGCCAGATGATGGCACAGCTCGCACCACTCATGCCTGGCGCGGATCATTTTAGACAAATGACTCAAAACGTATCGCAGCAGTTTGAAGCACGTTTGACGCTTGCTACACTTCCGCCGAGTTGCTCAGTGTTATCGAGAAATCTTGAGGGAACCCGGTTCCCGATCGCTATTGCGCACGGTGAGGGTCGATTTCAACACACAGTCACCGAGGTCAAATCACTAGCCGAATCAGGGCTGACGAGTTTGATTTACACCGATGATCAGGGGCGTGAAGAGACACTGTATCCGGGGAATCCCAACGGGTCTGCTTCAGGTCTTGCTGGTCTTTGTTCTGAAGATGGTCGGGTCACAATTATGATGCCGCACCCTGAGCGGGTTGTTTTAAGGCCTCAGTTATCTTTCGCGCCGACCGGCACTGCGCGATTCACTCCGTGGATGGGCCTTTTTGATAACGCATGGCGTTTCGTGACGGGCGGGTGAGGTTACGATGTATTGGGTTGGTGTCGATCCACTTCAACAAGTGGTCAGTCGAGGTGAGGCGATGGATTTGATTCCATGGTTGTCGATTCGGTGGCAGACAACATGCCCCTGTTCTGGTCATTACTTCTGGTGGGATGGTGACGGATTGGCGTTGAAGTCCGCTGAATTTGATTTGCGTTCACGTGTTCATGTCGATTTTGTCCACGGATCGCAGGCGCGTCGTATCAAAGCTGCCACCGGGGAAGCATTAACACGGGCGGTGGGTTGTCAAAAAGGATTACGTCCCTCAGTTATCGACACAACCGCTGGTCTCGGCGGGGACCTGAGTGTTCTGGCAAACTTGGGCTGCAAGGTCCTCGCGATGGAGCGAGATCCAGTAGTGGCCGCGTTACTGGTAGACGCACTGCGACGTGCTGAGGAATCGGAAATCGAATGGTGTGATCGTCTCCGATTTAGGTACGCCGATAGCGCACAGGTGATCTCGTGCGTTTCACACGGTATCGTCTATCTTGATCCGATGTTTCCTAAAGAACGTAAGGCTGCTGCATCGTTGCCAATGCGGGTCTTACAGGAGCTCGATCAGACCACTTATGATCCGGATCGACTGTTGGAAGCAGCACTTGATTCTGACGCTGCACGGGTTGTCGTAAAGCGTCCCATTAGGGCAGATTTTCTGGGCGGGCGTAGGCCGTCGTCGCAACTCAAAGCTAAAACAGTACGCTTTGATCTATATCCAAAACGTAAGCTGACCATCGAAGACTGTGCGTCTTTCGAGGAGGTGATTGAGACATGATGGATTGGAGTCAGTTGCTCTCAACCGCGCGAATTGATCAGGAGGGGAAATGGGCGCCGCAGCTGTCAGGTGATGAACGCAGTCAGTGGCAGCGTGATCATGACCGATTAATTTTTTCAGGTGCATTTAGACGCTTGGCGGTTAAAACACAGGTTCACTCACTATCGGATAATGATCATGTGCATACTCGCCTGTCGCATTCTCTCGAAGTCGCGTCTGTCGGGCGATCGTTAGGCGCTAGGCTCGGGCATTGGATGCGTGATGAAGGTTTGTTATGCGAAACATACTCAGGATCTGGCGTGGGCGCGTTGGTTCAAGCAGCCTGTCTCGCTCACGACATTGGTAATCCTCCCTTCGGCCATGCCGGAGAACGAGCGATTCGTCAGTTTTTTGAGGCACACCCCGAATATCTAACCGGTTTATCCCATGCTGAGCGATCAGATCTGACCGGCTTTGAAGGGAATGCACAAGGATTCCGTTTAATTACATGCCTTGAGCGCCATTGGCTCGACGGTGGGATGCGGTTGACAGCCGCTACCCTCGGCAGTTTCATTAAGTACCCATTTGCTGCGGATTCTACCCCTGGCCAAATCAAGCAGAAGCACGGGGTGAATCAGGCTGAGTTACCTTTTATGCGGGTATTAGCCTCTCACCTCGGATTGATTGAGGTAATACCCGATGTCTGGGCACGCCATCCCCTGGTTTACGTGGTAGAGGCGGCAGATGATATTTGCTACGCGTTGATTGATCTCGAGGACGCAGTTGAACTCGGTCATCTTGACTACAAAGAAGTCTCATCGTTGATGAAGGAGCTGGTGGACCGGGGTGCGAGGCGGAATCTGTATGAACAGCTACTTGATGATTCGGAAGCAAAACTAGAGCTTCTACGTTCTGCAGCGATTGATGCTCTGGTCCATGAGGCCGAGGCACGATTCCAATCCCACTATGATGCGATCATTAGCGGAACCTTTGATGAAGAGTTACTAGACTGGCGCCGAGCGTCTGCGGGTGAGGTAATTGAGCGAGCAAAGAATTTGGCACAAGAGCGTGTGTATGTCGATCTAACCAAACAGTCTTGTGAGGGCCAGGGTGGAAGACTGTTGGATACTCTGTTGTCGCATCTAATTGACGGCGTTGAAGCGCTCGCGAATGCCGGCGGGAACGGGACCGATATCAGCCCGAAGGCCCGAGATGCGGTCGAACGGCTCGGAAAGTACAGGCCCCGGCCTAATGACTCAAAGTATCAGCGTCTCCTGCGGGTAACTGATTACGTCTCAGCCATGACCGACCGTTATCTGACTCGTCTTGTGGATGATCTCGTGCGGCTTGGTTATTTCGATAGTGCCTCCTGAAGAAAATCTCTGACATAGTCTGCGATGATAGGTTGAGCCTCTGCGGTCGGGTGGAGCCCATCGTCTTGAAAGAGTTCGCGTCGCAGCGCCACCGGCTTGAGAAAAAAAGGTAAGTAGGCGACACGCGTGTCTTCAGCGACCTGATCCTGAGCGTCTCGGAACGCGCGGACAAATGGACCGCCATAGTTTCTTGGGAGTTCAATACCTGCGTAAAGGACCTTTGCGCCGGAATTGGCCGCGAGCTTGAACATCGCTCTGAGATTATCTTGCATTGTCTTTAATGGTAGTCCCCGTAGTCCATCATTGGCGCCGAGTGCGATAAGAATAGCGTCAGGTTGATGACGCTCGAGCAGGCCGGGTAGCCGTGACAGTCCGCCAGTGGTTGTTTCGCCTGAGATCGAGGCGTTTAAAATTTGACCATTTGTCCCCAATATCCCCGTGGGGTTAGCGGCAAGATGATCGACCCAGCCTTGACCGCGGTCGAGCCCATAGCCTGCACTGAGACTGTCGCCAACGACCAGGAGCGTCGGGGCCCCTACCGCTGGCGTGATGATACTCAACCACAGGAAAATTGCTCGCAATGTCTGCACAACCAGTCCTTCATGTTCGTAATGTGTCACATGGGTTTGAAGACCAAAGTGGTCGACGTTTGTCAGTTTTGAATTCCCTCGAACTGAAGATCAACCCAGGTGATAGTGTAGCGATTGTCGGACCGTCAGGCTCGGGTAAGAGCACGTTATTATCTTTTTTGGCTGGCTTGGATATCCCTGAAACAGGCGAAATTCTGTTTAAAGGGAATGATTTTAGTTCATTGACCGAAGACGAGCGGGCGGCGATTCGTCGTGGTCGGATTGGGTTTGTTTTCCAGAGCTTTCAATTGCTGCAGGGCCTGACAGCCCTTGAAAACGTGATGCTTCCGTTAGAGCTGACGGGACTGTCTGTCGCTGACGCGAGACAGCGAGCGTTTAACTGGCTCGGGCGAGTTGGCCTCGGAGCACGGATTAATCACCGGCCCAGGATGCTGTCGGGTGGTGAGCAGCAACGCGTGGCTGTCGCCAGAGCATTCGTAAACGAGCCGGCACTCTTATTCGCCGATGAGCCCACCGGTAATCTTGATAGAGGAACCGGTGATGCTGTGTCTGAACTACTGTTTGAACTCAACAAGGAAACAGGTGCCACACTGGTCCTCGTGACCCATGACGAGCGTCTCGCTGCCCGATGTCAGCGCATGTTACATCTTGAGGATGGACAACTGAATGAGGTCGCTGCATGATCGCGCTGCGTCTTCTGTGGCGGGAGTTTGTCAGTGGTCAACTGAGCCTGCTTGCGATCGCCTTGGTTGTCTCTGTCGCTGCGATGACGACGACGGAAGTACTAACTGACCGCATCGATCGCGCCATGCGCGCAGATGCTGCGGCTCTTCTAGGTGGTGATCTAAAACTCAGAGGGCCGCGACCAATCGATCCGGACTGGTTGGCTGAAGCGGATGTTTTGGGCGTGTCGGCGACCGAGACGATTGAGTTTCCGTCGGTGATAGGCAGTCAGTCAAACTTTGAATTGACTGGATTGAAGATCGTGACAGATGGTTACCCGCTGAAAGGGAAGCTTGAAATTGCAGATAGCCGCGCGGGTACGGGATACCCGGCATCGGGAATCCCTGCGCCAGGAACTGCGTGGGCGGATCCGCAGTTGGTATCGAAGCTTGATATCGATGTGGGCGATACGGTTTCTGTTGGAGAAATCGAGCTAGAGATCACCCAGATATTAGTGTTCGAGCCAGATCGAGGTGGTTCGTTCGTTTCACTTACGCCGCGTCTTTTGATGAATCAAGCTGATCTCGCAGACTCGCAATTGATTCAGCCTGGTAGCAGGGTCCGTTACATCACATTATTTGCGGATGGTGACCTTGAGCGATTTGAGACGTTTATTGAGCCTAGGCTTGATATCAGTCAACGTCTCCGTGGCGTTGTTGATGGTCGGCCTGAGGTCGGTAGTGCGCTAGCGCGGGCGACCACTTATTTGTCATTGGCAGGTCTCCTCACTGTTTTATTATCAGGGGCCGCGATCGCCATGACAGCTAACCGTTGGGCCTCGGACCACATTGCCGATAGCGCATTGTTTCGAACTTTTGGATTGAGTGGCCTCGAAGCCTTGTTCATCTTTACGGCTGAGCTCACTACCCTTGCTGGCTTAGCGAGCGGACTGGGGGTTTTATTGGGCTACGGGCTGCAGATCGCGCTCGTTGACAGTATTGCTGGACTGTTGACGATCAGTCTTCCTGAGCCAAGCATAAAACCTGCGATTCTTGGTTTGCTGACCGGTTTCGTGACGCTCTTTGGTTTTGCAGCCCCCGCCTTGATTATGCTTGCCAACGTGCCACCGATTCGTGTTCTCAAACGTGACTACCACGTCTCGGGGCTTGGTCAATTTGGCCGTTACGGGTTCGCGTTGCTTGCGATCGGAGTCCTAGGATTTTTATATAGCGATGATTTGTTGCTGACCGGATGGGTCGTACTGGCGGTTGTAATATTGGTTGGTCTCGTCACTGTTATGGGGCGGTTGGTGATCCGAGGTCTCGGACCACTCGAGCGGTTTGGTCCTGCCTGGCGTTTTGGTATTCAGCAGCTTGCTAGAGATCCGCAGGCATCAGGCGGTCAGTTGATGGTGTTTGCTATGACAGCGCTGGCGATTGGGATGGTTGCGTTGATTCGGTTTGATTTGATTACGACTTGGGAAACACAGGTGCCTGAGGACGCCCCGAATACGTTTGCCTTGAATATTACAGATCAAGACCAGACGAACTTTGTACAGACCGTGGTGACCCTAGGCGGTGATCTCGCTCCGTTATATCCGATCGTCCGTGGTCGCCTGGAGACGGTGAATGGAATTCCGTTGGTTGAGCACTTGGCAGGTACTGATCCTCCAGGATCAGTGCGACGCGAACTCAGTCTGACGGAGTCAGAGGTCCTTGGTCGGGACAACCAAATCGATCGTGGTCGCTTTTTCACAAAGAGCGATGGTCCGGGTTTGGTGACAGTTGAATCAAAGCTGTTCGATGAGCTCGATTTAGAACTCGGTGATGTGATTCAGTACACCATCGGCCCTGATCGCATTGCCGCGGAGGTCATTGGTTCTCGGGTTGTGCAGTGGGACTCGATGTTGCCCAACTTTTTTATGATCTTTTCTCCTGGAACTCTTGAGCCGTTTGAGTCTACGCGCCTGACCAGCATGCGGCTCCCGAACCCCTCACAGGACACAGCCGCAATTAGCAGAGCGTTCCGTCAGGTCACAATGTTGTCGGTTGACGCTATTTTGAATCAGATTCGCGGCATTTTGGATCGGGTGTCACAGGCGGTCAGTGTAGTTTTGTACTTTGTGCTTGTCGGCGGGATCCTGGTGTTGGCGGCCAGTATTCAGACATCACTTCCTGAGCGTCGAAAAGAGTCTGCGATTCTTCGAAGCCTCGGTGGTTCGGATCGACTGTTATCGCAATCACAGTGGGCCGAATTTTTGACCCTCGGCGTTATTAGTGGTTGTTTGGCAGCCGTAGGTACTGAGCTTCTCGGCTGGCTGGTATACAACAGAATTTTCAATCTAGAGTGGTCAACCAAATGGCAGATATGGGTGCTTACGCCTGTTCTGACGGGTACCCTAGTCGGTGTGGTTGGTCGTTGGTCTGCTAGACAGGCCCGTCAAATGCCGCCAGCACAGTTACTAAAAATTGCAGATACTTAGAAGGTCGTTGAATTGAAGCCTTATGTCCCATTACTTGTCGCTTGTCTGATGGCCGGCTTGGTCGCCTTTCCATTTACCCGTAACCAAACGATTGGTGAGAAAGGGATGCCAGGCGCCCAGATAGGGGGTCATTTTGTTTTGGAGACCTCTGCGGGCCCATTGGATACCTCGGTGCTTGGTAAGGATCTGATTCTGATCTATTTCGGGTACACCTACTGTCCCGACGTGTGTCCGACCGAGCTCGCACGAATGGCAAAAGTCTATGAGGGGCTAGGTCGTGACAGAAAACGCGTCTCTGGCTTGTTCGTTACGGTTGACCCCGAGCGCGACACTGTTGAGGTCGTCACAGAATATGCACAGGTGTTTGATCCATCGTTTAACGGGGTAACTGGCGATAGGGGTCAGATCGAGCAGGTGATGCGGCAGTACCAGGTCTATGCGCAAAGGGTTGGAGACGACCCTGACAACTATACGGTTGATCACTCGTCCAGGATTTATGTGATGGATGGGGATGCGAAGTTGATGGCCTTATTTTCGATGGACACAGAGATTCCCGTGATGATCGAGCAGGTCAGAAAATTTCTATGACCGACAACCTCCATCGGCAGGGTCGAGACGATTGTCGTATTGGGTGTTTCCTGTAAAACGTCGAAAATCTCGACGCGGTATTTTTTCATTGAGGTGTTTCCATGACTGATTCTAAGTTGTATTCGGTAGATCCTGCACTTGCAGCGAGCGCGTGGGTAGACGATGCGACATACGAGGCAATGTATCGCCAATCGATTGATGATCCAGATTCATTTTGGGCCGAGCAGGCGAAGCGTCTCGACTGGATCAAGTTTCCGACAAAAATCAAAAATACATCGTTTGCTCCAGGTAACGTGGACATCCGATGGTATGAAGACGGCGTTCTAAACGTCTCGGCGAACTGTCTTGACCGCCACCTGACGACTCGCGGGGATCAGACAGCGATTATTTGGGAGGGCGACGACCCAAATTCTGATGAAAAAATCACGTATCGTGATCTCTATGAACGCGTCTGTCGTTTTGCCAACGGTCTTCGGGCGCAAGGCGTTAAGAAAGGCCACGTGGTTACTTTGTACATGCCCATGATCCCCGAGGCGGCTGTCGCGATGTTGGCTTGTACCCGCATTGGTGCCGTGCACTCGATTGTATTTGGGGGGTTTTCTCCAGACGCCTTGGCTGTTCGCGTTGAAGAGTCGGGGTCGACGGTCATCATTACTGCGGACGAGGGGCGCCGCGGTGGTCGCGAGGTTGCGTTGAAAACGAACGTTGATAAAGCGCTCGCAATGGACGCGTGTAAAGGGGTTGATAAAGTCATTGTCGTGGAATGCACGGGCGCTGATGTTGATATGGGCCCTAGGGACGTTTGGTACCACGACGTGTGTGCTGGTCAGGCCACGGAATGCGAACCAGAACCAATGAATGCAGAAGATCCGTTGTTTATCCTGTATACGTCTGGTTCGACAGGTAAGCCAAAGGGTCTTAAGCATACAACCGGTGGTTACCTGGTTTATGCCTCGCTCACGCATCAGTATGTTTTTGATTACAAAGACGGTGATATCTACTGGTGTACGGCTGACGTTGGGTGGATTACGGGCCACTCATACATTGTGTACGGACCGCTGGCAAATGGCGCGACAACTTTGATGTTTGAGGGTGTCCCGACCTACCCAGATTCATCTCGCTTTGGTCGAGTCATCGAAAAGCATAAGGTCAACCAATTCTACACAGCCCCGACAGCGGTCCGTGCGTTGATGGTGAAAGGTGAAAATGTCCTTGGGGACTCCCATCTGTCATCGCTTCGGCTCTTGGGATCGGTCGGTGAGCCTATTAACCCAGAGGCATGGGAGTGGTACCACCGCGTTTTCGGAAAAGGGACTTGTCCGATTGTTGACACATGGTGGCAGACCGAAACTGGCGGAATCATGATCACACCACTACCGGGCGCGACTGCAGCGAAGCCCGGTTCGGCGACTCGTCCATTCTTCGGTGTAAAACCAGCGCTGGTTGATAATGAGGGTAATGTTCTAGAGGGGCCGGCCGACGGTAATCTGGTGCTGCTCGACTCTTGGCCCTCATCCGGCCGGAGCTGTTGGGGTGATCATGAGAGGTTTGAGCAAACCTATTTCTCAACGTTCACAAATCGGTACTTTACCGGGGACGGAGCGCGTCGTGACGAAGACGGCTATTACTGGATCACCGGTCGTGTGGATGATGTACTGAATGTGTCGGGCCACCGGATGGGTACTGCCGAAATAGAGTCTGCTATGGTCGCGCATGATGCCGTCGCAGAGGCGGCGGCGGTCGGTTATCCGCATGATATAAAGGGGGAGGGTATCTATGTATACGTTACCCTTCAGCAAGGTGTAGAGCCAACTGAAGAGTTACGCACGATGCTCCGCAATCAGGTGCGCTCTGAGATTGGACCTTTCGCTTCGCCCGATTTTATTCAGTGGGCACCTAGCCTTCCGAAGACGCGTTCAGGTAAAATCATGCGTCGAATTCTGAGGAAGATTGCGGCAAACGATTACGGTGCGCTGGGTGATACCTCAACCCTTGCGGACCCATCGGTCGTTGATGAGTTGATCGACAATCGTATGAATCACTAATATCGGAGCTATGCCATAGTAGCCGTCGAGCGCAGGCTCTGCGGCTGGTTTCTCTATAATCGTGAATAGAGGTGCTGCAGTTTTCGCAAATTCAGGAAAGTTTGGTATCGTAGATACCCTCGCTAGTGACGGATTTACGTTATGCATCACTATAAGATTGTGATCGCGGATGATCACCCGCTGTTTCGCGCGGCGTTAAAACAAGCCGTTTCTGAGGCGGCTAGGCACGTTGAGATTGTTGAGGTATCAACGATGTCTGAGTTGCAAGATAGGACATCCGAGCACAACGATGCTGATTTAGTTCTTCTTGATTTGACCATGCCTGGTGCGAGTGGATTTTCGAGCCTTGTCTACCTAAAGGGGCAGATTCCCGAGATGCCGGTCGTGGTTGTATCCGGTAACGAAGATCACAGCGTGATTCGTCGTTCGATTGAGTACGGTGCGCTTGGTTTCATTCCAAAAAGTGTGGCCCTCGAAACGATGGTTAAGGCTGTTCAGGCTGCACTCGAGGGCGAAGCTTGGATTCCCGAGGACGTCAGTCTCGATGCACCTGTGGTCGATGATAAGGAGGCCAAGGTTGCCGAGGGGATCGCGTCCCTCACACCGCAGCAGTTCCGTGTGCTCGTTATGCTGATGCAGGGGCTTTTGAATAAGCAGATCGCTTACGAGTTGGATGTGAGTGAGGCGACCGTTAAAGCGCACGTCACTGCGATTCTTCGAAAGCTCAAGGTTCATTCTCGGACACAAGCAGTGATCGCTGCACGATCATTGGATCTTGAGTCACTGGCCGGCTGAATCTTGGTGTGGATTCCATCCACCTAAATCACGCCACCGATTGACAATTTCACAAAAAAGTTGCGCTGTTAGGTCCGCGTCATATCGTGCTGAGTGTGCTTCACCATGATCAAACTTTAACCCCGCTGCGGCACAGGCGCGCGCCAGGACGGTTTGTCCGAATGCGAGCCCACCAAGCGTCGCTGTGTCAAAGCAGGAAAACGGGTGAAAGGGTGTACGTTTGATGCCCGAGCGTTTAGTCGCTTGATTCAGAAAGCCGAGATCAAAATGTGCATTGTGTCCTACCAGTACCGCGCGATTGCAGCCGTGATGCTTGATAGCATCGCGTACAGGCTTAAACATCCGTGCTAGTGCATCTTTTTCCTTCTCGGCCATCCGAAGCGGGTGGTACGGGTCAATCCCGGTGAATTCGAGTGCGGCAGGTTCTAAGTTAGCGCCTTCAAATGGTTCGATATGCGCATGGACCTGGTCCTGAATGAACAAGGTCCCGTCGTCATCCATATCGAGTATGACCATGGCGAGTTCGAGTAGGGCGTCTGTTTCCGAATTAAAACCGCCAGTTTCAAGGTCAACGACAACTGGTAAGAAGCCTCGAAATCGTTCACCCAGTCGGGTTTTCTTTTTCGATTTATGGTTTTCGTTTGAGTTGCCGTCGTCGGAGACAACATCCGGCTTTATCATGCGAGACTCCAAGCGACCGTCGAACCACCACGCAGCAGTTTCACTTCCTTGTCACCAAGAAGCCTCGTCAGTGGGATAAGCGACTCAGTTCTTAATAGCGTGATGATCTCTGTATTTCGAGCAAGGCCGTAGAAGTCAGCTCCATTGAAGCTGGCGAAAGCCTCGAGCTGATCAAGTTTGCCCTGTGCTTCGAAGACTTCTGCGTACAGCTCGAGCGCGAAGGGTGCGGTGTAGCACCCCGCACAACCACAGTCGGATTCCTTATCATCGATTGCATGTGGAGCGGAGTCTGTCCCTAAGAAAAATTGCGGGGAGCCTGAGGTAGCGGCTTCAATTAGCGCATCACGGTGCAGGCTTCGTTTTAAAATCGGTAGGCAGTAGAGATGGGGTCGAATACCACCAGCGAGCATATCATTTCGCTCGTAAATCAAGTGATGCACGGTGATTGTGGCACCCATACCCGGGTTAGCTTTTACAAAATCAACCGAGTCCTTCGTTGTGATGTGCTCAAGCACCACCTTAAGGCTCGGAAGCCGTTGCATCAGCGGACCGAGCGTTCTGTCGAGGAACACAGCCTCGCGATCGAAGATATCAATCGACCGGTCGGTGACCTCGCCATGAATTAACAGAGGCAAACCGGTATCGGTCATAGCCTCAAGTGTTGGCATGACCCGGTCAAGGCTCGCGACCCCTGCGTCCGAGTTTGTTGTGGCCCCTTGCGGGTAGAGCTTCACGCCGTGTACGTGTTCAGAAGACGCTGCTTCTTTGATAATTTCTGGTCCTAAGTCCGGTGTCAGATACAGCGTCATTAGAGGATCAAACGTCATCCCATTTGGAACCGCGGCTAATATCCGGTCACGGTATGCTATTGCCGCATCCACCGTCACGACTGGCGGTCTGAGATTGGGCATCACAATCGCCCGATGAAACGACCGTGCGGTGTCAGGAACAGTAGTCGCTAGGGCGACACCGTCTCGTAAATGTAGGTGCCAGTCGTCTGGGCGTGTGAGAGTCAGTTGCACGGATTGGTCCTTCTTCAATTCCTTAGGGTAGAGGAAAATGGCTATTCATTCATCCGTTTGAACGGAAACACTCCGCAAGTTTCGCGCGCTCTGGTATGATCCGCGGCCTGATTTTTTACTATTTATTGGGTTTCTTTCGATGTCGGATATTAAAAAGGTCGTTTTGGCGTACTCCGGAGGTCTCGACACCAGTGTGATTGTGCGTTGGCTTCAGGAAACTTATCAGTGTGAAGTAGTCACTTTTACAGCTGATTTGGGACAGGGTGAGGAAGTTGAGCCGGCTCGCGCAAAGGCTGAGGCGCTTGGCGTGAAGGAAATCTATATCGAAGATTTACGGGAGGAGTTCGTCGCCCAGTATGTATTCCCAATGTTTCGTGCCAACACGATTTACGAAGGCGAATATCTGCTTGGTACCTCGATCGCGCGCCCTTTGATTGCGAAACGCTTGGTGGAAATTGCTGAAAAGACAGGTGCCGACGCCATCAGTCATGGGGCAACAGGTAAGGGCAACGACCAGGTCCGCTTCGAGCTCGGTGCATACGCATTGAATCCAGCCGTCCAGGTGATTGCCCCATGGCGCGAATGGGATCTCACGTCACGCGAGACACTGCTTGATTATTGTGCGCAACACAATATCCCGGTTGAGCAAAAGCGTGGTAAGAAGTCGCCCTATTCGATGGACGCGAACCTACTTCATATCAGCTACGAAGGTGCGGTTTTAGAAGATCCCTGGGCTGTGCCTGAAGAATCAATGTGGCGTTGGTCTGTGTCTCCAGAAGCGGCGCCGGATCAAGCGGTAGAAATTATATTAGGTTTTAAGAACGGCGATCCCGTGAGTATCGACGGGCAAACGATGTCTCCCGCCTCTTTACTGGCTGAGTTGAATTCCATCGGTGGTCGTCACGGTATCGGTCGTTTGGATATCGTTGAAAACCGCTACATAGGAATGAAATCCCGTGGTTGCTATGAAACACCAGGCGGGACCATTATGCTGAAAGCACACCGTGCGCTTGAGTCGATCACCTTAGACCGTGAGGTGGCACACTTCAAAGATAGTTTGATCGCGAAATATGCTGATCTGGTCTACAACGGGTACTGGTGGTCCCCAGAACGCAAAATGATGCAGGCGGCGATTGATGAGTCGCAAGCCTTGGTCAACGGTGATGTCCGATTGAAGCTATACAAAGGATCGGTCGCTGTGACTGGTCGTCGTTCGGATCAGTCGTTGTTTGATGAAGCGATTGCGACCTTTGAAGATGACGCCGGCGCATATAATCAGAAAGATGCAGAAGGCTTTATCAAATTGAATGCTTTGCGTTTACGGACTGCTGCGAAAAAAGGTCGCTCGTTGCGCAAATAAATCAGAGGCTCGGTTTGCCTTTGAATTCACAGAGATCGGAGATCAGACAGGTCGTGCAGTCTGGCTTCCGAGCTTTGCAGACATAGCGTCCATGCAAAATCATCCAATGGTGCGCATCTTTTAAGAACTCTTTTGGAATCACTCTGACTAGCCGGTCCTCGACTTCACGAACGTCTTTACCGGGCGCGATGCGTGTTCGATTGGCAAGGCGGAAGATGTGCGTGTCGACGGCCATTGTTGGTTCATTAAATGCGGTATTTAAAACAACATTTGCTGTCTTACGGCCAACACCAGGTAACGCTTCCAACTCTTCACGTGTTCTAGGGATTTCTCCATTATGCTGGTCGAGCAACATGGCGCAGGTTTTCATCACATTCTCTGCCTTCGAGTTATAGAGCCCGATCGTCTTAATGCATTCTTTCACACCATCGATTCCTAGTGCCAAGATGGCTTCGGGTGTATTGGCAATTGGATAGAGTTTGCGGGTCGCGAGATTAACTGAACCATCTGTTGCTTGTGCTGACAGTAACACAGCGATCAGAAGCTCAAAGGGTGTGGCCCACTCAAGCTCTGTTGTTGGGTTCGGATTTTGATCCCGAAGACGTTTGAAGATTTCGGTTCGGATCTCTTTGTTCATGAGATATCTCCAGTCGTTCGCACGCGACGTTCTTTGGGATTGGTGATGACCCTAGCTCTTAAGTGTTTGACTTTGGATTGGATCACTTGATGCAGTGCCACCAATAATCCGAGGGCAATGAAAGCGCCCGGCGGAAGGGCCGCTAGGATAAGAGTCTCAGATGCCCACTCGCGGATAGTGCCAAGAATTATCAAGATCAAAAAGAAACCAAGTCCTTGCGCGAGTCCATCCATGGTGCTGATAAATAATGGCTCACGTCGAGCGAGTGCCTCGGCGCGCCCCAGAATCAGGCAGTTAGTCACGATCAAGGGTAAAAAGATGCCTAGCGATTGGTAGAGTGGATAGTCGAATGCCTGAACTAGGAGCTCCGCACAGGTGGTTAAGGCTGCGATGACTAAAACAAACACAGGTAAGCGGATTGCATCATCAACAAGGTTGCGGATGAGGCTGATGGACCCATTGGACAGCACCAACACAAACAGGGTCGCAAGTCCGAGTCCAATCGCGTTTTCGAGCGTATTGGAGACGGCTAATAGCGGACACAGCCCTAGTAGTTGGATCAATCCTGGGTTTCGGTCCCAGAGGCCATCTAGCCATAGTGTGACGACTTTCACTGGCTTGTCTCCAGTAGCTCTGGATGCGTATTGAGATAACTCATGGTATCTCTCAACGCCTCCACAATGGCGCGCGGTGTAATGGTCGCTCCAGTAAAGCTATCAAATCGCCCACCGTCTTTTTTGACAGCCCATTCGTTTGGGGATAGATCTTGGTAGGACAGACCATTGAACTTAAGGATCCAATCAGTTTTTTGCGTATCGATTTTGTCACCAAGCCCTGGCGTTTCTCTATGGTCAATCGCGCGTAGGCCGACGATTTTTTGATTTTTATCCAGGGCGATGAGCAGTTGGATCGTGCCGCTGTAC
>MDTB01031398.1_pt1 | contig 34256 bp, 40 predicted proteins | sample 811161 | NCBI WGS metagenome assembly MDTB01 (sample SAMN05326650, study PRJNA326480) | marine metagenome | isolation source: seawater | place: Mediterranean Sea | collected 2009 | reverse complement strand
CCTGTATCTATTTAAATGATGCATTAAATTTACACCATTAAAAAAGGAGGAAAAATGGAGTTAGAAGCGGCAAAAATGATTGGAGCAGGACTTGCTGCAATCGCTTTAGCAGGTGCTGGGGTAGGTATCGGAATAATTTTCGGTAACTATTTGTCTGGCGCTATGAGAAATCCATCAGCAGCTCAAAAGCAATTTCCTAATTTGCTTTTAGGTTTTGCATTAGCGGAAGCTACTGGTTTATTTGGTCTAGTAGTTGCACTAATTATTTTATTTGCTTTTTAGTTAGATAAAATATGAGGTTGACTTACTTTGTGTTTATAACCCTAGTGGTTATTATTAATGACGTTTATTCAGCTGAGGCTGGAATGCCTCAGCTCAATCCGAAGTATTGGGCATCTCAAGCTTTTTGGTTATTAATAATTTTTTCTTTGTTATATTTATCTATTTCAAAACTTTTTATCCCAATGATCAAAAACAATTTGGATGATAGGGAAAGAAAAATAAAAGACTGCTTAGATGATGCAAAACAATTTAATGATTTATCAGAAAAAAAAAATGAGGAATATAACGGAATTATAGATAATGCAAAGAAAGAAGTTCAAAGTATAATTTTTAAGTCGAAAAATAAATTAAATAAGGACATACAAAGTAAAAAAGAAACTTTTGAGAAAGAAATTGAAGTTGAAGTTGAAAAAGCTCAAAAAGAAATCCTTAATTTAAAAAAAAATTCAATACTATCTGTAAATAATATATCAGAGGAATTAGCTTCAAAAATCATTGAAGAAGTTTCTGGAGATAAATTAAATTCAAGCAGTGTAAAAGCTACTATTTCAGAAATTTCAAAAAAAAAACTAGATAAATATTTATGATAATTGATGCAACATTTTGGGTAGCTATTTCTTTTTTTATTTTTATAGGTTTGCTTATTTATTTTAAAATTCCAAATAAAATTAAAATAGCTTTAGAAGATCAAATTGATCAAATAAAAAATCAAGTAGAAAATGCTGAGAAGTTGAAAGAAGAAGCGAATGCTAAGTTAGGCGAACAAGAAAAAAGAATAAGTAACTCAAAAAGTGAAATAGAAAAAATGATTAGAGAGGCTAATGAATTTGCTGAGAAAAACGTAATAAAAGTTAACAATGAATTTCATAATTTAATCGATAATAGAAAAAAAAATGCGGAACTAAAAATTAAACAAATGAAAGATCAGGCAATAAAGGACATTAAAAATGCTTCAGTTTTAATTGCTGTTCAATCAGTAGAAAAATTAATTAAAAATTCTTTGGATAAAAGCAAATTAGACAGACTTTTCATTAAAAGTATCGATGAAACAAAAATAGCACTAAAGAAAAAATCCAGTTAGTATAGGCCATAAACAAAATGGCAAAAAAAATTATAGTAATAGGCTCAGGCTTCGGTGGTTTAGCAGCTTCATTAAGATTAAAAGCTAAAGGCTATGACATAACATTAGTAGAAAAGCATCCAGACTTGGGGGGCAGAGCAAGAGTTTTCAAAAAGGGAGATTTTACCTATGACGGTGGACCTACAGTTATTACCGCTCCATATCTTTTTGAAGAACTATTTGGTTTGTTTAATAAAGACATTTCCGATTATGTAGACTTAGTTCCATTAGATTTATGGTACAGATTTGTATTTAGTGATGGGCAAACATTTGATTACTCCGGTAATGAGAAGTCAATGGAAAAAGAAGTAAAAAAATTTTCGGATAAGGATTTTATAGGATATAATAACTTAGTTAAATTTACCGAGAAAATTTTTAATAAAGGTTTCACTGACTTATCAGACAAACCATTTAACAATCTTACTTTTATGCTCAAACAAGTTCCTTCGTTATTGAGTTTAAAAAGCTATAAATCAGTTTATCAACTAGTTTCAAATTATATATCAAATGAAAAGCTAAGAAGAGTTTTTAGCATGCACCCTCTTTTAGTAGGTGGTAATCCTTTTACTACAACTTCAATTTACACTTTAATTTTATTTTTAGAAAAGAAATGGGGCATACACTACTCAATGGGAGGTACTGGCAATGTAGTAAAAGCATTAGAAAAATTAATGAAAGAAGAGAATATTAAAATTCTTAAAGATGCTGAAGTAACTGAAATCATTTCCGACAAAGATACAGTGAAAGGAGTAAAGATAAACAGTTCCAAAACTATTAGTTGTGACTATATAATTTGTAATTCTGATCCTCCTAGTGTGTATCAAAATTTAATCAAATCAAAAAATAATTATAATTTTCTGTTTAAACAAAAAATGAAAAGAATGGATTATTCTATGGGCTTATTTGTTTATTATTTTGGTTCTAAAAAGCAATATAAGGATGTAGCTCACCATACTATTTGCTTTGGGAGTTCTTATGAAAAACATTTAGATAAAATTTTTGAAGAAAAAATTCTATCCGATGACATTAGTTATTATTTACACAGACCTTCGGCTACTGATCCTAATATGGCTCCAAGTGGTCAAGACGCATTTTATGTTTTAGTTCCAGTGCCAAATAATCTATCTAATATTAATTGGTCTAGCGAAGGTAAAAAATTTAAAAATTTAATTTTAGATAAAATGGATAAATCAGTATTACCCGGAATAAAGGAAAATGTAGTAAGTGACTTTTATTTAACGCCTGATTATTTTGAAAAAGACCTAGCAACTTTGCATGGGTCTGGATTTTCAATTCAGCCGAAATTCTCACAATCAGCTTATTTTAGATTTCACAATCAGTCTGAGGTATTTAAAAATTTATATTTTGTAGGTGCTGGAACTCATCCAGGCGCGGGAATGCCTGGTGTACTTTCATCTGCTAAAGTATTGGATAGATTATTTTAATGACTAACTTGTTAAAAAAACACGCAAAATCATTTTACTGGGCAAGTTTTTTTTTATCTAAGAAAATATTCGATAAATGTTCATCTCTATATAATTTTTGTAGAACTTTAGATGATATAGTTGATGACAACAATAAAGTAGAAGCTAAAAGAGAAAATTTTTTAAAGTTTAAAAAAGATTTTACTAATAAAGATCTAAATAATCCAATAATAAAAGAAATGTGGGCAATAATAGATAGTGAAAACATTTCTAAACAAGTTGTGATGGACTTATTCGACGGAGTTGAAACAGATTTAAAAGAAAAAGTTCATATTAATTCTAAAAAAGATTTATTAGTTTATTCTTATAGAGTGGCAGGAACAGTTGGTTTAATGATGTCAAAAATTCTCAAAGTAAAAAACAAAGAAGCTCTTAAAGGCGCAATTGATCTTGGAATTGCGATGCAGCTTACAAATATTGCCCGTGACGTTTGTGAGGATAAATCACGTAATAGGCAATATATTAAACATGATTTTTCATCAATACAGGAAATTATTAATGAGTCCCAGGTATTTTATGAAAATTCATTTTACTCTATTAGCGACATACCGCTAAGATCTAGATTTTCGGTTATAGTAGCAAGGCGTGTTTATAGAAAAATTGGTGACTATATTATCAAACAAAAAAATACTGACAACTATAATAAAGCTGGAAAAATATTTGTGCCGGTATTTGAAAAAATAATTCAAACTTTTTTTTCTATTTTTGACTTTATAAAGTTATTATTTGTTAAAAATTTAAATTACGATAATCATATAAATCATAATATTTTAAAGGAAGAAGTAAATATAAATGAAAGAATTTAATTATGTTATCATTGGTGGTGGGTGCGCTGGATTATCTTTAGCATATGAACTTGAAATAAATGATAAATTAAAAGATAAAACACTAGCTATAATTGAAACTCGTAAAGAATACAAAAGAGATAAGACATGGTCCTTCTGGAAAGTTTTTGATCACAATTTTAAAGATTGTGTAATTAAAAGTTGGAATAATTTTACAATTAATACTTTTGAGAGTTCTCATGAGTTAGAAAATAAGAATTTTCCTTATCAAAGTATTGATAGCGAAAAATTTTATAAAAAAGTAAATTCAAAACTTTCTGCTAATTCTAATGTTGGTTTTTTTAAAAATCTTAATGAAGTTAATTCAGAAAATTCAATAATTTTTAATAGTGTCTTTAGAGAAGAACTCGACAAATCTGAATTATGGCAGCACTTCCAAGGGATTGAGATTGAAACACCGAAAGAAGTATTTGATGATAAGATTATAAACTTAATGGATTTTAATTGTGATCAGAGAAATGATGTGCACTTTTTCTACACATTGCCATTTAGTAAAAATAAAGCTTTGATAGAAACTACTTGGCTATCAGATTTAGAAGATCAAAGCCTTATGGATTATGATCTTCAATTAAAAAATTATATTGAAAATAATCTTAGAATAAAAAGTTATAAAATAAATTTTACTGAAAAAGGAGCAATACCGTTATTTTATCCGTCATTTAAAAATGATAACAAAACTATAAATATTGGGTCTGCAGGAGGAATGACTAGGTTAAGTACTGGATATACTTTTTTAAATATTCAAGAACACAGCAAATATATAGTAGAAAATATTGAAAATATTGAAAAAACAAAATTGTTTAATTTAGGAAAAAAATACCAGTTTTTAGATAAAATATTTCTAAGAGTGTTAGAAAAATATCCAGAAAAAATGCCAAAGATATTCTCCAATATGTTTAAAACGCCTTCAAACACTATTATTAAATTTTTATCAAATAAAAGTAATATTTTTGAAGATATTAATATAATAAGTAAAATGCCAAAATTAATTTTTATAAAAGCATTATTTTATTGATGGAAAAAATAAATTTTAAACACTCAGTTATATTTTTTAATTTGTGTATTTTGATAAGTCCGCTTTATCTCATGCTAAATTTAGAGCCAATAATATTTTGTTTATTTTTAATATTAATTCTGGGTATTTCTCACGGAGCATTAGATAATATAAAAGGAAAAAAACTTTTAAAGTTATTTGGTTATAAATCGGCTATAATTTTTTATCTTGCATATGTATTAATTGCTTTTTTTATAATATTTTTCTGGCTATTATTTCCTAATTCTGTTTTATTTTTTTTTCTAATTGTTGCGGCTTATCACTTTGGCAAAGAGGATACAGTATTTTCTTTTAAAAGAAAATTTGGTCTATCTGAATTATTATTTTTTCTAAAAGGGTCTGCAGTAATCTCGGCTCCATTATTGCTTCAAAGAAACAAAACAAACGAAATATTTGAAATTCTAAATTTTAATGTGTTTGAGTCTAAATTTTTCAGCGATGAATTTTTAATAATACTATTGGGTTTAAGTTTTTTATCATCTTTGTATATTTCAAACAAAAAAAATATTAGCTTAAAGGGAATTATGGTTATGGATTTTTTATCTCTGATTTTATTAAATTTTTTATTAACGCCTATTTTAGCTTTCACACTATATTTTTGTTTTCTTCATTCGATAAGACATTCGATTACGTTAATTTTTGAGCTGGACAAATCTTTTAAATCAGGACTAAAAAAATTTATAAGTAAAGCTATTCCTTTAACTTTTATCACTGGAGTTATATTTTTATTAGCTATATATTTTTTAAATAATTTTTATATGCTTGATGAGGCTATATATAAGGTAATTTTTATTGGTTTGGCGTCTTTGACTTTTCCGCATATATTGCTTGAATATCTATTGGAAAAAAATGAAAAAAGAACTTAAAATTTATTTGGCATCACCAAGAGGATTTTGTGCTGGTGTCAAAAGGGCTATTGAAATTGTTGAAAAATCAATCAATAAATTTGGATCTCCAGTGTATGTAAGGCACGAGATAGTTCATAATAAACAAGTTGTTGAAGAGCTTAAACAAAAGGGTGCAATTTTTGTTGATGAATTATCTGATGTAAAAGATGGAAATAGACCTATAATCTTTTCAGCTCATGGTGTCCCAAAATCAGTACCTGAAGAAGCTAGACTTAAAAATTTGTCTTACGTAGATGCTACTTGTCCACTTGTGTCTAAGGTTCACAGAGAATCAGAGCAACTACATAAAAATGGTTTTGAAATATTACTTATTGGACATAAAAACCATCCAGAAGTAATAGGCACAATGGGTCAATTGCCTGAGGGATCTATAAAATTAATTGAAACTAAAAATGATGCTGAGGCTTTAAATAAACAAGATTTCAAAAAACCTTTAGCATATATAACTCAAACAACACTCTCCGTCGATGATACGGCCGAAATAATTGATTGCCTTAAAAAGAAATTTCCAAATATTAAAGGTCCAATTAAAGAAGACATTTGTTATGCCACAACAAATAGACAATCAGCCGTGAAAAAAATTGCATCTAAATGTGATATGTTTTTCGTTGTAGGAAGTCGAAATTCTTCAAATTCAGTAAGGTTAGTCGAAGTAGCAAAAAAAGCTGGATGTAAAAATTCTCAATTAATGCATTCTGAAAAAGAAATACCTTTCAATGAAATAGAAAACTCCAAAACTATAGGAATCTCTTCAGGTGCATCTGCTCCAGAAAAATTGGTACAAACATTACTAGATAATATAAAAAAAGACAGAGAAGTATCTATAGAGGAAGTGGTGGTAGCTGAAGAGAAAGTAGTTTTTAAATTACCAAAAGAACTTAACTAATGGCTGTCTATACAAAATTTAATCAAAATGAAATTCAAAAAATTTTATCAAATTATAATTTAGGTGAACTAGATACATTTAAAGGAATTGAAGAAGGAATAGAAAATACAAATTATTTTTTATCAATCAATAGGAAAAAATTTATTCTTACAGTTTATGAGAAAAGAGTAAAATCTGGGGATCTCCCTTTTTTTTCAGATTTGATGTCTTTGTTGAACAAGGGAAATTTTAAATGTCCAACTCCGATTATAAATAAACAAAATAAAACAATTACAGATTATAACGGTAAAAAATTAATGATTGTTTCTTTTCTGGAAGGCAAAGCTAAACAAAGTTTATCCCCAAATAACTGCAGATCTCTAGGCGTTGAAGTGGCTAAAATGCATGAAATAACAAAAAATTTTAAATTAAAAAGACAAAATGATCTCTCTGTTAAATCTTGGAGAAACTTATTCGACTCTGTAAAAGATAACTGCTCAAAAATTCATAAAGATCTTCCAAAATTAATAGAAGAAAATCTTTGTGATGTTGAAAAAAATTGGCCAAAGAATTTGCCAAAAGGAATTATCCATGCTGACTTATTCCATGACAATATATTTTTCTTACAAGAAAAATTTAGCGGTATAATTGATTTTTATTTTGCTTGTGAAGATTTTTTTGCTTTTGAAATAGCAATTTGTTTTAATGCTCTTTGTTTTGACGGTCCTAAAAATAATTTAAGCTTCAATGTTACAAAAGCCAAAAATTTTATTAATGGATACACAACCATAAGGAAGCTTACGGAAGAAGAAAGAAGTAATATTAAAGTCTTGTCACAAGGGGCTGCTTTAAGATTTTTACTAACTAGGGTATTTGATGCTCTTAATAAAGTTGAGGGAGCTATAGTAAAAATTAAAGATCCTATGGAATATTTGAAAAGACTAGAGTTTCATAAAAATTCAAAGAGTTATGAGGAATATTTTTTTTAATGAAAATAAAAATTTATACTGACGGAGCTTGCTCGGGGAATCCAGGAAAAGGAGGTTGGGCTGCTATAATTTTGGACGGTAATACTAATCAGTCAAGCATTTCTGGAAATGAAAATAATACTACGAATAATAGAATGGAATTAACAGCACCAATTATGGCCTTAAAAAAAATTAAAAAGAAATCTGAAATTGTTATCTACACCGACTCAAAATATGTTAAAGATGGAATTACTGATTGGATTAAAAGGTGGAAATTAAACAATTGGAAAAATTCAAATAAAAAACCTGTTAAAAATAAAGATCTCTGGATTAAATTAGATAATTCTTGTCAAAAACATAGAGTTACATGGAGATGGGTTAAGGGTCATGCAGAAAACAAATTTAATAACTTAGCAGATGAATTAGCTGTATTAGAAACTAAATAGCATTCAAAAAATTTTCTGCAGCGGATAATTCGCAAGTGGCGGTTTCTTTTTCAAGTTCGAGTTTTTTTACAATACCATTCTCAACAAGCATAGTGTATCTATTAGACCTTATACCTAGTCCTTTAGCTGATTTATCAACTTCGGCTCCTATGGATTTAGTAAATTTTAAATACGGATCACCGGCCATAAAAATTTTGGTTCCCGCACTTTGATTTTCACCCCAGGCTTTCATAACATTTGGATCATTAACAGCTATGCAAATGATTTTTTTAATTCCTTTTTTTAAAGCTAGATCAAAATTTTTTATATACCCTGGCAGATGAAGTGCAGAACATGTTTTTGTGAATGCTCCTGGCATGCCTAAAATGACAGTCTTATTTTTCGCACATAAATCTAAAATATCAATTTTTTTTACATCATTGTTTTGATCAATATAGAACAAGTCTGCGCTAGGCAATTTATCCCCAACTTTTATTTTCATTTTATTTTATCCATAATATAATTTTTAATATCTTCTAGTTTGTTATCAATTATTTCAAATGTTTCAACTTTGTCTGATAAATTTAATAATTGCTTTGGTGTTTCCATGTTTTTTCCAATAGCTAACTTAATTGTTTCTAAAAACTTATACGGATGGGCAGTGCCTAAAACTACATTTTTAGATTGATTTCTTACCTTGTAGGACGCACCAACGGCAGTTGCAGTATGTGGATCTAATATAAATCCATAATTAATAAAAAAATCTTTTATAATTCTTAACGTTTCAGCATCACTAATTTTTTCTGCTATAAAATTTTCTTTAAATTTATTAAGTTCATTATTCTCTAGCTTAAAGAATCCGTCTTTCGATAACTTTTCCATTGACAATTTTACTTTTTCATCATTCTCATCCATTATGTCGAATAATAGTCTTTCAAAATTACTAGCTACTTGAATATCCATACTTGGCGAAAGAGAAGTTTTAACTTTTAATGGTCTATATTCTCCAGACTCTAAAGTTCTATACAAAATATCATTTTCATTTGTGGCAATAATTAATTTATCAATCGGCAGTCCCATTTTCTTTGCAATAAAACCAGCATAAATGTCACCAAAATTTCCGGTTGGTACAGAAAAATTTAGATCCGATGATATTTTAAAGTACGTATAAAAATAATATACAATTTGACAAATTATTCTTGCCCAGTTAATTGAATTAACTCCGGACATATTTATTTTTTCTCTAAATTTTTCGTCATTAAACATTTGTTTTACGGTTTTTTGGCAATCATCAAAATTTCCTTTTACCGCTAAGTTAAAAACATTTTTCGCGTCACATGTCGTCATTAGTTTTCTCTGAACGCTTGAAATTTTTTCATGAGGATGTAAAACAAATATATTAATATTTTTTTTATCCTTTAAAGCAGATATTGCCGCAGCACCAGTATCACCTGAAGTAGCTACTATAATATTTATTTTTTTTTGGTCTAAACCAAGCTCATTATACATAAGGCCAATTACTTGCATTGCGATATCTTTAAAGGCCAAGGTTGGTCCGTGGTAAAGTTCGAGCAAATTAATGTTGCCGATTTTTTTTATTTTAACAACTTCTTTAGTGTCAAAATTTGAATATGCTTTACCCATTAGGGAGGTAATTTTATTTATATCTAGCTTAGAACCACAAAAATTTGAGAGTAGATTTGCTCCCATTTCTATATAACTTAATTTGCTTAAATCTTTTAATTCTTGCTTACTATATTTTCGAATATTTTTAGGTAAAAATAATCCCCCGTCTGGGGCTAAACCCCTTAAAAATATGTTCTCAAAGTTATAATTAAGTTTTTTGTTTCTTGTACTAATATAATTCATTGTTTTTTTCTAAAATATAAAAAATAAATTAGTATTGAAAGCGCTACCGAATACCAGGTTATTGCATATTTAAGGTGATTATTGGGCAAATTTGGATCAATTTTTCTTGGTTTGATTAATTGGTTATCTTTATTTTGAACATATATAACATATTCGCTTACTTCTAAACCGGTGTAGCTTCGAAGTTCATCTATGTTTAATGAGAACCAAATATTTTTTTGCAAGTCATTGTCTGGTTTAAAAGGATTAGATTTTGTAATTTTTTTAACAATTCCCTCAAAATTATTAGTGGTTGTTAAGTTAATACTTTTGTCGCGTATAAGATCTTTTTTTATCCAGCCTCTATTGACTAGCAAAATTTCATTGGTATTTATTTTCATTGGAGTAATTATATCAAATCCGGGTGCCCCTTTTTCATCAAGGCTATAAAGATAAATTTGCTTTTTAAAATCAAAAATGCCACTAAATTTAACTTTTTGATAATTTTTAATATTTGTTTTGGAATAATAAATTATTTCTGAGTCTAAACCTTTTTTTATTTCTTTAACTAAATCAAGTTTCCATTGTAGTCTATAAATCTGCCAAGTTCCTAAAGAGCAAAAAAGTATAATTGAAAAAAATACAAATATGTTGAAAGAAATTTTTTTCAATTATAATTAGCTTCCCCAGATATAAATAGCTGCAAAAAGAAACAGCCATACCACATCGACAAAATGCCAGTACCAAGCAGCTGCTTCAAATCCAAAATGATGATCAGGATTGAAATGGCCTTTTAAAGATCGGTATAAACAAACTGCTAAAAAAATTGTTCCAATAATCACATGAAAACCATGGAAGCCAGTGGCCATATAAAAAGTTGAACCATAAATATTTTCAGAAATAGTAAATGTGGCGTGATGATACTCGTAGGCCTGAAAACAAGAGAATACAAAGCCCAAAAAAACAGTAGCTATTAAACCGTTTACCAAACCTTTTCTATCATTTTCTAGCATAGCATGGTGTGCCCACGTAACTGTCGTGCCCGATAATAATAATATTAGTGTATTGATTAATGGAATGTCCCAAGGGTCAAATGTTTTGATGTCAGCTGGAGGCCAAATTTTTCCTATTGCTTCAGTAGGAAATAAACTAGCGTTGAAAAAAGCCCAAAACCAAGCTACAAAAAACATTACTTCAGAAGCTATAAACAAAGTCATTCCGTAACGATGGCCAATTTGTACAACAAGAGTGTGATGGCCTTGTTTTTCTGCTTCCTCTATTACATCCCTAAACCACATAAAAGCACCATATATAAGTAAAGCGGTACCCACCAAAAGTAACCATAAAGTTTTTGTATGAAAGTAATAGACAGCTCCAAAAGCTAAAATTAAACTGGCGAATGATGAAAAAATTGGCCAAGGACTCGGATCAACTAAATGGAAATCATGTTTTTTTTCACTTGATGACATTTTAAGCTTTATCCTTTTTTTTGTAATAATCTGACGAGAAAAAAGTAAAAGATAGCGTCACATCAGATATATTACTTGTTTTTTTATCATCTACTACTTTTGGATCCAAGAAAAATGTTAGAATAAAATTTCTTTTTTCTCCAGCTTTAAGTGTTTGTTTTTCAAAACAAAAACAACCTATCTTATTTAAGTATATACCAAATGAAGGTGGTGATACATTAAAGGTGGCTGAGCCTGCGGAACTATCGTTAGTCTCATTTTCAACGTAAAATTTAACAGTATGTACCTCTCCTGGTTTAAGTCTTATCACGTTCTTTTCAGGATAAAATTTCCAATTCAATTTGCTATTTGAATTGGTATCAAATCTAATTTTATAATCTTTATTTACAACAAGTTTGGGAAGGGGTTTTTCTTGAGCGTTCTGAGTGGTCCCTCCAAAGCCTGTTACTCTGCAAAATAAGTCATATAAAGGAACCGAAGCAAAAGACAAACCGAGCATTATTAAAAATATTGATACTAGAACAATTGGGGTTAAAACTTTTTTATTTACCATCAAATTTCTCTATTATAAATTCCTATATTGTAAAAAGTTAAAAAAAATAAAAATATCATGAAAACTATCAAAATTAACGCTGTAAATATATTTTTCTTTTTTTTATTCATAAAATTTTATACCAAATTATCTATTAAAATTAACAAATAAAGGGAAAATAAATAAAATATCGAATAAATAAATATTTTTTTTGCTAATAGATTTCTTTTTTTTAAAATATTCGTTTTTAATAATCTGTAACATAAAAATATATAGTACAGCGTTAAAGCTAAAGCTGGTAAAAAGTAAGTTAAAGTCAAATAACCTAGAAAAAATGGAGCAATCACCGTAGGCAACATAAATAAAGAATATATAAAAATATTCTTTTTAGTTTTTTCTGTACCTACTATTAGCGGTAACATTGGTATATTTGCTTTTTTGTAATCACTTAGTTTATAAAGACTTAGAGCCCAAAAATGTGAGGGTGTCCAAAAAAAAATTATTAAAAATAAAATTATTGACTCAAAAGATATACTGCCTGTGGGAATAGACCATCCAATAACTGGGGGTAAGGCACCAGCCACTCCCCCTATTACTATATTCTGAGGTGTTTTTCTTTTTAACCACACAGTATAAATAAAAAAATAAAACCCAATTGTTGTTGTTAAAAGTAAAGCAGAAACAAGATTAGAAAATATATATAAAAGTGAGATGGAAATTAATGAGAGAAGCAAACCAAAAATTAAGGCTTGAGTTTTAGAAATTTTACCTGTCGGTATAGGCCGTAAACAAGTCCTACTCATTAAAGCATCTAAATCTGATTCATACCACATATTTAAGGTTCCAGCTGCGCCGGCTCCTAAAGCAACAGCAATAAGTGAAACTGATGTGTTTATAAAATTCAATTGACTTGGTGCAATTAAAGTTCCAACCATGCAAGTAAATAACACCAGAGACATAACTCTTGGTTTCATTAAATAAAAAAATGACTCAAAATTATATATTGAGGATAATTTCAAATTTTTTGATCTTGTAATAGCTGGTATCAATTTATTTTATTTTAGGTAGCTCTTCAAAAGTATGGAACGGCGGCGGTGACGATAATGTCCATTCTAATGTGGTAGCTCCTTCACCCCACGGATTTTTTGATGCTGATGGTTTTTTAATAAATGAATAAAGTAAATTAATTAAAAAGACTCCTACACCGATAATAGAAATATATGAGCCAATAGATGAAATATAGTTCCATCCAGCAAATGCATCTGGATAATCAGCATATCTTCTTGGCATTCCTGCTAATCCTAAAAAATGTTGAGGAAAAAATATTAAATTTACTCCTATAAAAGTTAACCAAAAATGTAACTTGCCTAAAAATTCTGAGTATTCATAGCCTGACATTTTGCTGAACCAATAATACCATCCAGCAAAAATTGCGAAAACTGCTCCTAATGAAAGTACATAATGAAAATGTGCAACAACATAGTATGTATCATGTAAAGCGGTGTCCACACCTGCGTTCGCCAAAACAACTCCGGTTACTCCTCCTAGAGTAAATAATACTATGAATCCGATAGCCCATAACATTGGAGTTTTAAAACTTATAGATCCTCCCCACATTGTAGCAACCCATGAAAAAACTTTAATGCCTGTAGGAACAGCTATTATCATTGTTGCTGCTAAAAAATATGCTTTTGTATCTGTATCTAAACCGACAGTATACATATGATGGGCCCAAACCACAAAACCTACTACTCCTATCGCTACCATTGCGTAGGCCATTCCAAGATATCCAAAAATAGGTTTTTTTGAAAAGGTAGATATAATATGACTGATCATACCAAAACCTGGTAAAATTAAAATATACACTTCAGGATGACCAAAAAACCAAAACAAATGTTGAAATAAAACTGGGTCGCCCCCGGTTTGTGCTTCAAAGAATGCTGTTCCAAAATTTCTATCAGTTAACAGCATTGTGATTGCTCCTGCTAGTACAGGTAAAGATAATAAAAGAAGAAAAGCTGTTACTAAAATTGACCAAGCAAATAATGGCATTTTATGTAAAGTCATACCTGGGGTTCGCATATTTAAAATTGTAGTAATAAAATTGATTGCACCTAATATTGATGATGCCCCAGCAATGTGTAAACTTAAAATTGCTAAATCCATCGCTGGACCAGGTTGCCCGGTTTTAGATGATAAAGGTGGGTAAATTGTCCAACCTCCTCCTACGCCAGTCTGACCTGGAGGACCATCCACAAAAATTGAAGTTAGTAAGAGTATAAATGCTACTGGTAAAAGCCAAAAAGAAATATTGTTCATTCTGGGAAATGCCATATCGGGAGCTCCTATCATTAGAGGAACAAACCAATTTCCAAATCCTCCAATCATTGCAGGCATTACCATAAAAAAAATCATTATAAGACCATGGCCAGTGACTAAAACATTATAAAGATGGTAGTTACCACCTAAGATTCCATCGCCAGGATGCATTAATTCCATTCGCATCAAAACTGAAAAAGCTGAACCTATAAGACCAGCAATTATAGCAAATACGAGATACATTGTACCTATATCTTTGTGGTTAGTTGAGTAAGCCCACCTTTTCCAACCGCTAGGAGAGTGATGAGCTGTTTCTTGGGTAATTGATGACATTAATTAATAATTCCTTTTAAATTTTTTTTCACTACTTTGTAATTTTTTTTAATTGGTTCTTTTGCAAACTTAACTTTAGCATCTAATAACCATTTATCATATTCCTCTTGCGAAACAACATTTACTGTTATTGGCATAAAAGCATGTTTAATTCCACATAACTCTGAACACTGGCCATAGAATGTTCCTAAACGATCAGCTTTAAACCATGTTTCATTTACTCTGCCCGGTACCGCATCCCTTTTAACTCCAAAAGAAGGTAGTGCCCAAGCATGCAATACATCGTTGGCGGTAATTAATACTTTAACAACTTTGTCTACTGGCACAAATATTTCATTATCAACTGTTAGTAATCTAGGTTGACCAGGTTTTAAATCTTTTTCTTCTATCATATATGAATCAAAAATAATATTTTCATCAGGATATTCGTATCCCCAATACCACTGATACCCAATTGCTTTTATCGTTACATCTGCCGGTGGGATCCTGTCTTGTGAATACAATACTTTGAAAGATGGAACTGCCATTATAATTAAAATTAAACAAGGCACTAATGTCCAAGCAACTTCAATTATGGTATTGTGACTCGTCTGGGAGGCCTCAGGATTTCTAGAAGATCTAAATCTAATACAAGCATAAATTACCAAAAACAATACAAAAACTGTTATAGCAGTTATTATTGGTAAAAGCATATAATCATGAAACCACACTATGTCTTGCATTCCTTTAGAAGCTGCTTTTTGAAAACCAAGCTGCCAGTCTTTAGGCTGTTCAGCCATCAACGAATTTGAAGTAAGGAACAAAATAATTGATGGTAATATTTTTTTCATATATTTTTTATACAACTTTTAAACAATTTAACAATTTCAATTAATGCGACAATTAATGATTGTTAGTGATAAAATTAACTAATGAAATAGCGGTAATTACTGCCGTATCTGATCGAAGAATGTTATTAGATATTTTAAAAGGTTTCGCAGTTGAATTTTCAAGTATAATTTTACGTTCCAGTGGCGAAAAATCTCCCTCTGGACCGATTAAAATAAATAGAGATTTACTGTTTTTTAAATCCTCTGCTTTCAATTTGTCTTTTGAATTTACATCTGCAAATAACAGTTTGTTAGGTTTATTTAAGTTTTTTAAAAAATCTTTTAATTTAACTACTTTTGAAATTTCAGGAGGTATCAATTGATTAGATTGTTCAGTAGCCTCTATAACAATTTTTTTTGCTCTTTCATAATTTAACTCTTTTACTTCGGTTCTTTCTGAAATTAATGGGATTATCTTACTAACACCGAGTTCAGTTGCTTTTTGAAGAATAGTGTCCATTGGACTTTTCTTAACCAAACAAATTGCTAATTCAACTCTTGATAAACTACTTGGTTGTATAATCTTTTTTAAAAACTTTACTTCCACTCTATCTTTATCTAAAAAAATTATTTCACTTTTCCACTCTCCTTTTTTATTGAAAAAATTTATATTAGATCCTCGTTTAAGCCTCATTACGTTAACTATATAATGTGTGTGTTCCTTGGATAATAGTTCTGTAGTATTTTCAGCTATACTGTTGGGGTGATATAATCTAATATTCATAAAAGATATATATTAATAAAAAATAAAATTAATTAAAGGAGCATATCATGACCAAAGGTCAAAGAGCAGGAGATTCTCCAATTGGAGTTGATGTTGTAGAGGGTAAATCATATTATTGGTGTTCTTGTGGTAGAAGTTCAAAACAACCATTTTGTGATGGATCTCATAAAGGTACAGAATTTAAATCATTTGTTTACAAAGCCGATCAGTCAAAAAAAGTTTTTTTTTGTACGTGCAAACAAACTAAAGACCAACCGATGTGTGACGGTTCTCATAATATTAAATAAAAAATGATATCTAAAGCAATAATATTTGACGCTTATGGAACGCTGTTTGATGTCAATTCTGCAGCTGAAAAATGTAAAGACAAAATTGGTGATAAATGGGAGTCTTTTGCAAATTTTTGGAGAATTACTCAACTTGAATATACTTGGCTTAGAAGTTTGATGAAAAGACATAAAGATTTTTGGCAAATAACAGAGGATAGTTTAAATAAATCTATGAAAGTTTTTGGCATAGATAAAAATATGAAAAATGAATTATTAAATCTTTATAAAGTTTTATCTCCATACAAAGAGGTAGAAAAAGTTTTGAAAAATTTAAAAAAAAAAAATTTAAAAGTTTCTATTCTTTCGAATGGAACCCCAGCTCTTTTAAATGAATTAGTTGCAAGTAATAATTTAAACGATTTATTTGACGATCTTTTTTCAATTGAAGAAGTAAAAGTGTATAAACCTGATTCTAGAGTTTATGAAATACCGGTTAAAAAATACAATATCAAACCTAACGAAATTATTTTTTTAAGTGCTAACACCTGGGATGTTTCTGGGGGTGGAAATTATGGTTATAATTCAATTTGGGTAAATAGAAATAAATCACACTTTGATATACTTGATTATCAACCAAAAAATGAAATTGGCAACTTATCGCAGCTACTTGATATAGTTTAAACTTTTATTATATTTATAATATGTCGCAAATTGAAGTTAAAAAAGTTTTAAAAGCTTTAAGTGCCTCAGACGGAGCTGGTGTTAAATTAAAAAGAAGTATAGGTACTCCCGAAGTGGATTATGTTGACCCTTTTTTGATGCTCGATGAATTTGGTTCAGAAAAAAAAGATGATTATATTGCAGGTTTTCCTCCTCACCCACATAGAGGAATAGAAACAGTTACTTACATGTTAAATGGTGAATTTGAACACCAGGATAGTACTGGTGCTAAGGGTATAATGGCTCAAGGAGATGTACAATGGATGAAAACGGGAAGAGGAATTATCCATTCCGAAATGCCGGCTATGAAAGGTGGAAAATTATTAGGCTTTCAACTATGGATAAACATGCCGGCTAAACTAAAAAAGAATAAACCAGAATATCTTTACATAAAGGGCAATCAACTCGGAGTACACAGTGATAATGAAAAAACAGTGAAAGTAATTGCTGGTAAGTTTGAGAATACTGAAGGTCCTGAAAAAAATCATAATGTTGAACCTATTTATTTTCATGTGATTTTAGCTGAGAATAAAGAATTTAAAACTAAAGTACCCCCAGGCCATAACTCTTTTATTTATTTGTTAAGGGGTGAGTTGAAAGTCGGAGATAAAAGTCACAATAAAACAGGTAATTCTAACTTAATATTATTAAACAAAGGAAGTAATCTCAAAGTTAAAGCAAGCAAAAAAACTGAATTTTTATTTATAGCTGGTAAACCAATAGGTGAACCGATCGCTAGGGGTGGTCCGTTTGTGATGAATACAAAAGCTGAAATACTTGAAGCTATTCAAGATTATAATAATGGAACATTTGCTAAATACTAAAAGTTAAAGTACGTTTAAATAAAAATGTCAAAATCTATAATTATCAAAAAAAATGGTGGTCCTGAAGTTTTAGAACTACAAAATTTACAGATAGGGTCTCCTGGTCCTGATGAAGTTAAAATAATAAATCATGCAATTGGATTAAATTATATCGACACATATCACAGGTCGGGTTTATATCCATTGTCATTACCAAGCGGAATAGGTCTAGAGGCAGCGGGTACTATTGAGGAAGTTGGATCCAATGTTAAAGAATTTAATAAAGGCGATAATATTGCTTATGCTTCAATGCCTATAGGAGCGTATTCAAAAGAAAGAATAATTCCAGCTAAAATAGTAGTGAAAGTGCCTGAAGGAATTACTCATAAAATAGCCGCTTCCCTTATGACAAAAGGCTTAACCACTCACTATCTAATTTGTAAAACTTATGTCCTTAAAGCAGGAGAAACAGTTTTATTTCATGCTGCAGCAGGTGGTGTGGGACAAATATTTGCTCAATGGGCTAAAAGTATTGGTGCTAAAGTAATAGGAACTGTTGGTTCAGATGAAAAAATTCCGATTGCCAAAAAAAATGGTTACGATCACGTAATTAATTATTCTAAAAGTGATTTCTCAAAAGAAGTTATGAAATTGACAAATAATGAAGGAGTTCCAGCTGTCTTTGATGGTGTCGGAAAAAAAACTTTTCATGGGTCACTTGCCTGTTTGAAGCCTCGAGGTATGATGATAAGCTTTGGAAATGCTTCAGGGCCTTTAGATCCAGTCAACGTTCCAACAGATATACAGTCAAAAAGTTTATACCTGACTAGACCAACTATAGCACATTACTTTACTAACAGAAAAGAATTACAAGCTGGGGCTGATGCTATTTTTGAAAAAGTAAAATTCGGAAAAATAAAATTAAATATTTTTAAAGAGTATAAATTAGAAGATGCAAAAAAAGCACATCAAGATCTAGAGGATCGGAAAATTTTAGGTCCTTGTGTCTTGATACCTTAATGTTAAAAAAAAATATTTCTCCTTGTATAAGTATTTGTAAAACAGATCCGGTATCAGGATTTTGTTATGGATGTGCTAGAACGAATGAAGAAAAAAAAAATTGGAAGAATGAGAAAACAACAAATGATTGGAAAGAAAAAAATTTAAATATAATTAAGTCAAGAATGCAAGGCTGGCAATTAAAAACTTTTGAGGAATCTTATAAATATAAAATTAATAATGGAATTTCATTATTTAAAAAACAAATCCTCAAAAAAAAATAAACTTATAGATCCTTTTTCATTGAGTCCATATCACTTAAATGAAATTTTAGCGCTTGATTTGAAAGTCTGATTTCTTGCAAAAACAAAAAGACGGAAATTATCATACAAATACAGCATGCCGCAAAATTTAAACGAGCGACTTGCAATGTATTTACATAAAGCATTAAAACAGTTGTCATATTAAATAGAAATCCAAATGCACCGAAACCCATCACATATTTTAATAAATTTGCTCTTTTGTTTAAAACATGTAATTGGTTTTCCCATTCTGGTGGAACTTTTTTTTCAAATGTATACTGATCATGTATCTGTCTAATAAGAGCACTTAGAGTATGAAATCTATTACTATACATAGTCATCATAAGTGGGATAGCTGGAAACATTAATGCAGCGACTGTGTAATCTATATCCATATCGAATCAAATTGATTATGTAGATAGTGTTTGATATTTACAAGAAGTATTTCGAAATGAATCAATTAAAAATTTTCATAAATTTAACAAGATTAAACAAACCTATAGGTTTTATGCTCCTGTTCTGGCCATGTTCTTGGGGAATAGCTTATGCATTTCAAAAAAATCAAGACTTTAAAGAATTCATTCTTTTAATTTCTTTATTTTTTTTGGGGTCTGTATTAATGCGAAGTGCCGGCTGTATATTTAACGATATAATTGATAAAGATTTCGACAAAAAAGTTGAAAGAACTAAATCTAGACCTATTGCAAGTGGTCAAATTTCAATTCAAAGATCTTTTTTTTATATAATATTACTTTGTTCGCTTGCTTTTATAATACTTATGCAATTTAATTTTTTAACTATATTGTTAGGCCTTGGATCAATGTTTTTTGCTTTCTCTTACCCGTTTATGAAAAGATTTACTTATTGGCCACAGCTTTTTTTAGGATTAACGTTCAATTGGGGAATTATTATGGGCTGGACGGCAATGACAGATCAAGTTTCTTATGAAATAGTAGTTCTGTATGTATCGGCCATATTTTGGACATTGGGTTATGACACGATTTATGGAATTCAAGACGTTGAAGATGATGAAATAATAGGTATTAAATCTACAGCGATTAAATTTAAAAAGAATATAAAATTTTTTGTAAGTATATGTTACTTAATAACATCAATAGCAATAATATATTTATTCTATAAAAACTTAGGAGTTAATTTGACAACTTTATTTTTGGCAATGTTTATCTTGAGTCTAATTTATCAAGTAGTTTTTTTTCAAAAAGATAATCCAAATAGTTGTTTAACAGCATTTAAATTTAATAATTATTCTGGAATGTTTTTGTTTTTTTCATTTTTGTTTGGATAAAATTATGGAATTATTTGAACTTAAAAATATTTTAAAAAGACTTTATAGAGAATATATTAAATTACATTTTAAAAGGATTTTATTATGTTTAATTCTATCAATTTTAGTTGCAGGAACAACTTCTGCTACTGCTTGGCTTTTAGATCCCGCTGTAAGGAAAATTTTTATAGATAAGGATCAAACGTTAGCCTGGTTGATACCAATTGTTATAATAATTACTTTTGCTGCGAAAGGGCTTTCATTATATTTTGCAAGATTAAATATTTTAAAAGTTGGTCAAAGAATTGCAGGGGAACTACAAAAAAAAGTAGCAAGATCTATTTTATTTTCAGATATACAAACTTTAGACTCACGTCACTCAGGTAAATATATTTCAAATATACTTTATGACTCTGGTCAAGTTCAGCACTTGGTAAGTGTCGGGGTCCTTAATTTGATGAAAGATACTTTTTCTGTAATTTTTTTAGTCGGCGTAATGTTTTATCAAAATTGGAAGTTAGCTGTTTTTGCGATTTTTATGATACCACTGGCTGGTGGGTTAGCTAAAAATCTTGGAAAAAAAGTCGGTAAAGCTACAGCTCAGGCTGGTGAGATTTCTGGAAATTTAACATCTTTTTTAACAGATATTTTCAGAGGATCTAAGATGATTAGAATTTATCAGAAAGAAAGTATCGAAGATGATAATGCCAAAAGTGTAATATCGGCTTTGGTAAATAAAAATATTAGAATTGCTAGTATTATGATTAGGGCAACGCCAATCATGGAAACTTTAACGGGATTTATGATAGCAGGTTTTATTTTTTATTCCGGAAAACTTATAAATTCTGGTGAAATACAAATAAACAATTTTTTTTCTTTTCTAGCAGCAATGATGTTGGCTTACCAGCCAATAAGATCTCTAGCGACTCTTAATATGGTTGCGTACCAAGGATCAGCAGCTGCCAAAAGGATTTTTTCAGTCATAGATAAACCAATTAAGATAAAAAATGAAATTCATTTGCCTAGTTTGAAAACAAAAAATAATGAAATTGTCTTTAAAAATATAAGTTTTAAATATGAAACTACAAAAGAAAAAGCCATTAACCATATCAATCTGAATATGTCTGGAGGAAAAGTCACAGCTCTCGTTGGTCACAGTGGGGCGGGAAAAAGCACAATTGTTAATTTAATTCCTAGGTTTTATGACCCGCAAGAAGGATCAATTCTGATAGATGGTCAAGAAATCAGAAAGGTTAGTTTAAATTCACTAAGAGAAAAGATTTCTCTAGTAAGTCAAGACGTCATTCTTTTTGATGCTTCCGTAAAAGACAATATTTCTTATGCGGATACCGACGCAACTCAAGAAGATATTGAAAAGGCATGTGAATTTGCTGCGGCAGATGAATTTATAAAAAAACTCCCAAATGGTTATGAAACAATAGTCGGTGAAAATGGTGTAAAATTATCTGGAGGCCAAAAACAAAGAGTGTCGATAGCAAGAGCTATGCTTAAAAAGTCTCCTATAATTCTGCTAGATGAGGCTACCTCATCCTTAGACACTGAGTCAGAAAGTAAAGTCCAAAATGCAATAAACAATTTAATTAAAGACAAAACAACAGTTGTGATAGCTCACAGACTCTCAACAATACATAATGCTGACAAAATATTCGTAATGAAAGAGGGAAAGGTTATTGATTCAGGAAATCATGAAGAATTAATTGAAAAATGCGAAGAATATAAATCTCTTTATAAAAAACAATTAAAATAAATGATATTAATTTATAGTCTTTTAGTAGATTTTTTTTATCCAATAATAATTTTAATTATTTATTTTAGATCGTTAATAAACAAAGAAGATAAAATTAGGTATAAAGAAAAACTATTTATTTCAAAATTTAATCAAGATAGAAATTTAAATAAAAAATTAATTTGGTTTCATGGTGCAAGTTTGGGAGAAATAAAAAGTATTTTGCCTTTGCTAAAAAGATTAAATAAAAATCAAAAAGATATTGAATTTTTAATAACAACAATCACAACTAGCTCAGCTAATTTTGTCTCAAAAGAATTGTATAAATATAAAAATATAAATCATAGATATTTACCTATAGATAAAGAAACTTTAGTAACAGAATTTTTAAACAACTGGTCACCTAACTTAGCTATATTTATAGACTCTGAGGTTTGGCCTAATTTTATTTTCAAAATTAAAAATATGGGAATACCTCTAGTTCTTTTAAATGCGAGGATTACTTCTAAATCTTTTAACAAATGGAAATATTTTCCTAACTTTTCTTCAAAAATATTTAGATCTTATGATTTATGTTTATCATCCAGTCTTGATACTAAAAAAAAACTTGAAAATTTAAATGCAAAAAACATTAAATTTTTAGGTAACATAAAATTTTCATCAGATAAAGAAGATCAAAATATTGAAAATAAAAATAAAAATATACTTAAAAAGTATAAAACTTGGTGTGCTGCAAGTCTACATGGAGGTGAAGAAGAGTTATGCATAAATACACATATAAAATTAAAAAAAGTACATAAAAATCTTTTAACAATTTTGATACCTAGGCATATAAATAATGTTAAAAAAATTCACTCTATAACTAAAAGGCATCAATTAAATGCTCAAATTCTAAACTCAAAAGAAAATATAAAGAAAAATTTAGATATTCTTATTATTAATTCCTTTGGTGTTTTAAATAAATATTTTAATTATTGTGACTTTGTATTTATGGGTAAATCTTTTTTAAAAAAATTTGAATATAATGGAGGTCAAAATCCTATAGAGGCTGCTAAATTTGGGTGTAAAATTTATCATGGACCTTATACATATAATTTTCAAGAAGTTTATAAGTTACTTAATTCATATAGTATAACTGAAACTGTTAAAGATGATAAACAACTATCAACTAAATTGAACAAAGCTTTTAGAAATAAAAAAGTTGTGAAAAATAAGAATATTAAAAAAATTAATAATTACGGTAAAAAAATTTTAGATACAACGATAAAAGAATTAAGTAAATTTTTATAATGAATTTTATTAAACCTAAATTTTGGAAAAGTAAGTTTAATTTTTTTTCTATAATACTTCTTCCTCTATCTGTATTGTATAGAATATTTTTATACGCAAGAAAATTTTTTATAAAAGTAGTTAAATTTAAGGCTAATATTATTTGTGTTGGTAATATTTATGTTGGGGGAACTGGAAAAACACCTTTATCAGTACTAATTTACAAATTATTAAAAAAAAATAATAAAAACCCAGCAATCATCAAGAAATTTTATAAAAATCACTTTGATGAAATTAATTTGATTAGTAGTGAAATAAATGATTTGTTTATAAATAAATCTCGGAAAAATGCTATTGATAATGCGATATCGAAAGGCTTTAAAACAATCGTACTAGATGATGGCTTCCAAGACGTCTCCATTCATAAAAACTTAAGTATAATATGTTTTAATAGCAGGCAACTAATTGGAAATGGATATATTATACCCGCGGGACCAATGAGAGAGTCTCTTTCATCTATAAAAAATAGCAACATTGTTTTGATTAACGGTAAAAAAAATGAGATTTTTGAGTCAAAAATTAAAAAGATTTCTCCTCTTATAAAAATTTTTAATTCAAACTACTATCCTATTAATATTGAAAATTTTAAAAATAAAAAAATTTATGCTTTCGCTGGTATAGGAAATCCTAAAAACTTTATTGATCTTTTAAAAGAAAATAATTTAAATATTGAAAAAACGAAAATATTTCCCGATCATTATTCTTTCTCAAGAGATGAATTGCTTGATTTAATAAGAGATGCTAAAAGTAACAATTTAGAACTAGTGACAACAGAAAAAGACTTTCAAAGAGTTAAAAACTTTAATCTAAAAGAAATTAAATGTATTAAAGTAGAACTTAAAATTGAAAAACAGGGTGAATTTGAGAGTTACTTGTTAAAATATATTTTATGAAAAAAATTAAATACTTTATAGAAGCAATTATTATTTACTTTTTTTTCTTTTTAATTTTAGTTTTAGGCATAACTTTAAGTAGACATTTTTTTTCAAAAATTTTTATTATTCTTGGACCTTTATTTAGATCAAAAGAAATTATCAAAAAAAATTTAAATAAAATTAATCCAAACCTTGAAGCTCGAGAGATAGATAATTTAATGAACAAAATGTGGAGTAACTATGGTAAAGTTTTTATTGAATATATATTTCTTAAAAAATTTAAGAAAGATAAAAATCACATTAAAATAATCAACGAAAAAATCTTAGATGAAATAAGCAACTCGAAAAGGCCTGTTATTTTTGTATCAGGACATTTTGCAAATTTTGAGCTAATGTCTATGGAATTAACCAAAAAAAATATTAAATTAGCTACAATTTACAGACCATTAAATAATTTTTTTTTAAACCCCTTCATGGAGTTTTTAAGAAAAAAATACATTTGTCAAAACCAGATAAAAAAAGGGAAAGAGGGTCTTAAAAGTTTAATAAAATTTGTAGAAGAAAAACATAGTGTGGCTTTAATGATTGATCAGAGACTTGGTGAGGGAGAAAAATTAGATTTTTTTGGATCACCTGCATTAACGACCACTTTGCCAGCTCAAATTGCTTTAAAATTTAACTATGAAATAGTTCCTATCTATATATCTAGAAAAGAAGATAATAAATTTCAGATAGAGGTATATAAACCTTTATCAATAAAAAGTTATAAAAAAAATGAAGAGTCAAAAATTGTAATTACAAAAAAACTTAATGAAATAATTGAGTCGATGATCAAGAAAGACCCAAGTCAATGGATACTTTCTCATAATAGATGGAAATAAAAACTATTTTTTAATCTGATTATATTTTTTTTCTACTTCTTTAGGGGAATAATAAGCTTCCTGTAACTCAACATTCCAATATTTTAAGTTATTTAAAGAAATATGTTTTTTAGAAACAGCACATTCTACGTAGTCTCCATTTTTAACAATTTCAAACATATTGGCTTTATATTTTAATACAGCTTTTGTTTTATTCATGTTAACTATAATATATATAATAAATCATCTTATGAATATCGCAATAATTGGTAGTGGTGGAAGAGAACATTCTATTTGTTATAAACTATCAAAATCCAAGTTAACAAATCAAATCTATTGTATTCCAGGAAACGCAGGGACTGCTAACATAGCAAACAATATTAACGTTAGTATAGATAATTTTGATATTATTTATAAAACAATTAAAATTTTAAAGATTGATTTAGTGGTTATTGGGCCAGAAAAACCATTGGTAAATGGACTTACAGATTATTTATTAAAAAAAAATATAAAAGTTTTTGGTCCAAACAAATACGCGTCAAGGTTGGAGGGCTCTAAGGCTTTTGTAAAGAATATATGTAAAAAATATAAAATTCCTACAGCAAAATTTAAAACTTGCAAAAATATAAATCAGGTTAAGAAATTTTTAAAAGAAAATAAATTACCTATAGTAGTCAAAGCAGACGGGATAGCTGCAGGGAAAGGTGTATCAATTTGTAAAAATATGAAAGAAGTTTTAAAACATTCTAATGAAATTTTTAAAGGTAAATTTGAAAGTTCTAGACAACTTGTCCTTGAAGAATTTTTGACGGGGGAAGAACTTAGTGTCTTTTTTTTAGTAGACAAAAAAAGTTTTGTCTTATTCGGATCTGCTCAAGATCATAAAAAAGTGGGCGAGAAAGACAGGGGTCCTAATACTGGCGGTATGGGAGCATATTCGCCAGCTACAATTTTAACAAAAAATTTGGAAACCAAAATAATAAAAAATATTATTGAACCTACACTTACTCATTTGAAAAAAAATAAGAATCCCTTCACAGGTTTTTTATATGCTGGTTTAATGATTAAAAATGGAAACCCTTTTTTAATAGAATACAATGTTAGAATGGGAGATCCAGAATGCCAAGTCATTTTACCTAGACTTGAGACTGATTTTGCAAAAATTATTTTATATTCAATCAAAAATAAATTAAAAAAGATAAAATTAAAATGGGCCAAAAAAAAATGTATGACAATTGTCGTATGTTCGAAGGGATATCCAGGAAAGTATAAAAAAGGAATTGAAATAAAAAATATCAATAAGATTAATGAAAATAATAATTATGTATTCCATGCAGGCACTGAAAGAAAAAATAACAAAATTATTTCAGCTGGAGGAAGAGTATTAAATATTACTGGACTTGGTTCAAATTATAAAAATATAAGAACAAAAATTATAAAAGTTATAAAAGCTATAAATTGGAAAAGTGGTTTTTTTAGAAAAGATATTGGCTGGAGAGTAATAAAAAAATAATGAGAATTGTTGGTGGTTTCATAAAGGGGAAAAAATTAAATTTTATAAAATGTAAAAATACCAGACCACTTAAAGACTTGGTAAAAGAGAGTATTTTTAATATAATAACCCACTCAAAATTAATTAATATATATATACAAGACTCGGAAGTTTTAGATTTATACTCTGGAGTCGGATCTTTTGGTATTGAATGTATTTCTAGAGGAGTTAAAAACGTAGATTTTGTGGAAGAAAATAATCAAGCCATTTCAATTTTAAAAGAAAACTTAAATAAATTAAAATTAAATGAAAAAAGCAAGTTGTATGAAACTAGAATAGATAATTTCATAAATAAATTTGCTAAAAAAAAATACGATTTATTTTTCTTTGATCCTCCTTTCAAAGAAAATGCTTATGTTAAAGAGTTGGAGAGTATTTATAAATTAAAACTATTTAAAAAAGATCATCTAATAATTATTCATAGAGAAAAGACAAGTAATGACAAATTCAATAATTTTTTAAAAATATTTTTAGAGAAAAATTATGGTAGATCAAAGATTTTATTTGCTACTTTCGTTTAAACAGTAGGTTTTTTGTAACTTTTTTCACTTCTTCTACAGCAGGCTGATCAAAGGGATTTATATTCATCATTCTTCCTAATAATGCAGTTTCAAGAATAAAATAGGAAAATAACTCTCCAAGAGTATCCTCGTTGTAATTTTTTATCTCTATTTCTCTGAAAGGTATCTTTTTTTTTACAAAAACTTTTTTTAATGCATCTTTTTGAGCAGATATAATTTTGTTAATTTTTTTATTCTTTAAATTAGAGTAAAATATATAAAATAATTTATCTTTTGGGCCGTCTAAATATAATTGAAGTAAACTATGATGGTCTTTTGGAGCCAATGAAATTAAAGGCAATAGTCCTTTTTTGTGCTTGCCCAAACTTTCTCCCAATAATTGTTGTAACCAAAATAAGAAGCTTTCAATTTTTATATCGTAATTTAACAAGATTACTGATCTGTATTTGGTAGAAGAAAAAATTTTAGATAGTACATTTACATTCTTAACTAGAAGACTCTTTTTAGCTTTTAAATACAGAAGAAGATTTTTTCTAATTTTTTCCACATTCAAACCCATTAAATAAGAGGGCAACATTCCAACTTCTGACAAAACTGAATATCTACCTCCTAGATAGCTTCTGTGTTTAATGTGAAGTATTTTTGATTTAGTTGCAAATTTCGTAAGTTTACTTTTATTATTTTCGCAAATTATTATTGTATTTTTTTTTGAAAGTTTTTTTTTTACAAAGTTAATATTAGTGAGTGTTTCCAGAGTATCTCCAGACTTTGACACTAATATGTAGAGCATCTTTTTAGAGCTTTTATTTAAGAGATTTAATTTATCATTATCTAAATTATCGTAAAATAAAAAACTTTTTTTTATTTTAGTTCGTAAAAAGTTGTAGATTGCTTTAGTTCCTAATATTGAGCCTCCCATTCCGATAACTGCAATATTTTTAAATTTATAGAATTTAGATAGTTCATTTTTATCAAAATTTAATTTGAATCTGTTTCCTAGAGAATTTAGTGAATTCTTTTTTAAGTTAATGTCTTTATATATACTTTCAATTTCTTTTTTTAAAAAAGTATTTTGCTTTAAATTTTTCGCAATTGCACTTTTAAAAATTATATTATTTTTTAATTTCACTTAGTAATTTTTTTTAAAATTGCATCTTCTGTGGAAGAACTACTTGATTTTTGATTTGACTGATTATCAGCATTTAATATTTTTTTAATATCTTTATCTTTTAAATTCTTATTTTTCTCAACTGTTCCAGGTTCAATTAATTTTTCATAATCGGGGGGTTGACTTAGAGGTTCGTTTTTTTTAATTAAAAATTCATCGGTAGTTTGAATTTTTTCATTTCTTAAGATTTGTGCTGTTTCCCCTAAACCTGAACAAGCATTTAAAAAAAATAAAATTGCTAGAAGAATAAAATTTATGATTTTAGTTTGCATTAAATCCAATCTCTTTAATTAAAAACATAATAATCCCAATAGTTATAAAGATATCTGCAACATTAAAAGTAAACCAGTGAAAATTTTTATAATGTAAATCGATAAAATCTGGAACTGCATAATAAATTATTCTATCATAAAAGTTTCCTAATGCGCCACCTAGTATAGTAGATAATAATATTTTTTCATAAAAATTTGATTTAAAAATTAAGTAAATTAACAGTGCTAGAACAAAAAAAATTATTATTGTAATACAGTTATATAGAAAACCTGCGTTTAAACTAAATATCCCAAAAGCCAATCCAGTATTCCATATTAAATCAATATTTATAAAGTCATTGATAAATAATTTGCTTTCCCCATCAAAATTTATAACAATATTTTTTGAAATTCTATCGACTGAAAATATTGTAATAATTATTATTAAATTGATAATATTATTTTTTAAAATTTTGTAATAATTTTCCATTAAATTTCAGTTTTTGCATTCTCACAACGCTCACATTTTTCTTTTAAAATTTTCCAACATCTAGGACATTTTGTTCCATTGGTTTTTTTAACAGAGATTTTTTGTGGGTCAGAAGAATTCTTATTTTTAAATATTTGTGCTTTTGAGGTTATAAAATATTCAGGTAAATCTAAATTTTCCATTAATTTGTATTTTTCTTCATTAGTATGTATTTCAATTTCAGCTTCTAAACTTGATCCGATTTCCTTGCTAGACCTTTTTTCTTCGATAGCAATATTTGCTTCTTGCTTAACCTCAAAAAGCTTCTTCCATTTTTTTTCTAAATTAGAATCTTCAAATATTTTGGGTATTTCAACAAATTCCATTTCGTGAATACTATTGCTAGACTTATCTATCAAATTAAAAATTTCCTCGGTGGTAAAGACTAAAATTGGAGCAAACCATTTTAATAAGCAATCTAAAATAATATTTAGAACTTTAATACAGTCTTTCCTTTTTTTTGAATTTTTACCGTCGCAATAAAGAACATCTTTTCTAATATCAAAATAAAAAGACGATAAGTCTAAAGTACAAAAATTTAATAATTCTTTATATAGCTTGTGAAAATTATAATTTTTTAAATTTTCTTTAAAAGAAATATTTATTAAATAAATTTTATGTAATATATATCTTTCAAGCTCAGGTAAATCACCTACTTTGAGATTCTTTAAATCCTGTTTTTCAAAATTATCTTTTAAATTTCCAAGTATAAATCTAAATGTGTTTCTTATTTTCCTATAAGACTCTGCATGTTGAGACAAAATTGTTTTATCAATTCTTAGATCTTCTGCATAATCAGATGCCGCAACCCAAACCCTAAGAATATCTGCACCATAGTTTTTTAAAATGTCATCTGGCGAAATTACATTTCCAGCAGACTTTGACATTTTCATTCCCTTTCCATCAACAACAAATCCGTGTGATAAAATGCTGTTAAAAGGGGCTCTTCCTCTTGTTCCGCATGACTCCAATAAAGAAGAATGAAACCAGCCCCTATGTTGATCAGAGCCTTCTAAATACATATCAGCAGGCCATTTGAGATCTTTTCTTGTCTCAAGAACGAAACTATGTGTTGATCCGCTATCAAACCATACCTCTACTATATCTTTTAACTGTTGAAAATCTTCAGATTTATAATCATCTCCCAAAAATTTTTGAGGATTATCTGTAAACCAACAATCAGATCCTTCCTTTTCATAAATTTCCGCAATACGATTTATTACCTTAATATCTCTAAGTGGTTCTTTAGTTTTTTTATTTATAAAAATTGGAAGAGGAACTCCCCAGACTCTTTGTCTTGAAACACACCAGTCTGGTCTGCCTTCTATCATTGATAGCAGCCTATCCTTTCCTTTTGATGGATAAAATTTTGTCTCATTTATTGACTTTATAGCCTTATTTCTTAAAGACTGGCTTTCCATTGAAATAAACCATTGGGGTGTTGCTCTATATACCAAAGGAGCTTTAGAGCGCCATGAATGAGGGTAGCTATGTTTTAGAGTATCTTCTCCTAATAGTTTTTTTTCTTCTTTAAGTTTTTTAATAATAACAGGGTCTGCTTTAAAAATATGAGTTTTTTCAAACAATGGTATCTCTTTTGTATAACAACCTCCATCATCTACGGTATAATTGGATGAAATATTATTTTTTAAGCATAAATTAAAATCATCTGGGCCATGACTTGGAGCACAATGAACTATTCCAGTTCCTTGATCGAGATTGACGAATTGTGCGTCTAATAGAGGAATATCATAATCATATCCTAAATTAGCAAATGGATGAGAACAGATAGAATTACTTAAATCTTTACCTTTAAAACTTTTAATTTGTTTAAATTTTTTTATCCCACAAGACGCAACAATATTTTTGATTAATTTTTCAGCAACAATTATATTAGTTTCGTTGAAATTATCTGATTTATCAATTTCCAAAATTGAGTAATCTATATCTTTATTAAATGCTAAAGCTTTATTCGCAGGAATGGTCCACGGCGTCGTAGTCCAAATAATTACGCCAGCATTTTTTAAAAAATCTTTGTCTGTTTTTTTAATTTTAAATGAAGCGTAAATTGTATTTGAGGTATGGTCTAAATATTCTACTTCTGCATCTGCTAGGGCTGTTTTTTCAACTACAGACCACAGAACTGGTTTAAATCCTTGATAAAGACTTTTATCTACCAAAAATTTTCCCAACTCTCTCACAATTTGGGCTTCCGCTTTAAAACTCATAGTAGAATAATAGTTTTCAAAATCACCAACTACGCCTAATCGTTTAAATTCTTTGATATGAATATCTATCCATTTTTTTGCAAACTCTCTGCATTCTTTCCTAAAATCTTTTATTGGAATGTCATCTTTATTTTTTTTATTCTTTTTATACTGTTCTTCAATTTTCCACTCTATTGGAAGTCCATGACAGTCCCAGCCCGGAACGTAAACAGAATCTTTTCCGTTCATTTGATGAGACCTGGTTATCATATCTTTCAAAATTTTATTTAAAGCAGTACCCATATGAATATGGCCATTAGCGTAAGGAGGACCATCATGTAAAACGAACTTTTCTTTTCCTTTGGATTTGGATCTTAACTTATTATAAAGATTACTTTTTTCCCATTTAGTAAGAATCTCTGGTTCCTTCTGAGGTAAATTAGCTCTCATAGAAAAAGCGGTTTTGGGTAATTGTAAATTTTCTTTAGACATTTTGTTTTGATTTTTTTATGTCAACTTTAATTTGTTTTTTTAATTCATTTAAATTTTTAAATTTTTTCTCAGCTCTTATAAATTTTAGAAATCTTACTTTAATCATTTTATTATATAAGTTTCGTTTAATTCCAAATATATTTACTTCTAACAACAATTTTTTTCCATTAAAAGTTGGTCTAAATCCTACGTTTGCTATCCCTTTCTTTAAATAATTATCAAAATTAACCATTACAGAGTAAACACCGTGTTTCGGCAAAACATAGTCCTGTATATCTATGTTGCATGTGGGAAATCCAATCTTTCTACCTCTTTGTTCTCCTTTTATTACTTTTCCTTCAATTTCCCAATTTCTTCCTAAAAATTGTTTTGCCTTTTCTACTTTTCCACTTCTAATTAATCTTCTTATAATTGAAGAGGAAATTATTTTTTTATTTTTTTTGAACGGTTTTGTAATAATGGTTTTTATTTTAAATTTACTTTGATTTTCTAAAAGTTTTTTTACATTTCCATCTCTATTTTTTCCAAATTTAAAGTTGTTGCTTACATACAAATATTTACATTTTATTGTTTGATATAATATCTTTTTGATAAAATTTTCGTAATTTAGATTTGAAAACCTCTTATCAAATTTTTGTAAAATTAAAAAATCTAATTTTTCTTTTTTTAAATAAAATATCTTTTGAGAAATTGAATTGAGTCTATGGTTTTTAATTTTTTTATTAAAAAACATTACTGGAATAGGTTCAAAAGTTAATAAGCCAAATTTTATTTTATTTTTTTTTGCTTTTTTAAACGCCTCATTCAAAACTTTTTTATGACCTAAATGAATTCCGTCAAAATTACCAACTGCTAAAACAGAGTTTTTAAAAATTCTACTTATATTTTTTTTAAATATTTTCATTCTACCACATTAATTTTTCTTGTATGAAGTTAGGCATAACAGAATATTTATCGAATAAAGGTTTTAAATTTTTTTCATCCAAAATTTCATTTTTATGGACTCCTTCCAATATAAAAATTGACTCTTGATTTATGTTATTAGCTCCTTTTATATCTGTTCTAAGATTATCTCCAATTATTAATGCTTTTTGTTTTTTTTCTAAAATCAAATCGTATATTTCTTTATGTGGTTTTCCGAAATAAATTACTTTACCGCCTAATTTTTCAAAAAGATCAGCTATAGACCCAGCGCAATATTCTCTTACGTTGCCTCTATCAACAACTAGATCTGGATTTGTGCATACCATAATTTTATTTTTATGCGCTTTTAAAATTTTATTATAAAAATCTAAATTATCTATTTCTTGATCAAAAAGTCCTGTACATAATATATAATCACAGCTGTTTAGATCGACTTTAGACTTTTCGAGACCTTTGTATAGGTAGTTATCTCTGTCAGGACCCAAATGATAAAAAAATTTACCGTATTTTAAATTTCTTATAGATTGTAGCGCTGCTTCTCCTGAGGTATAAATATTTTTTAAATATTTTTCGTCTACACCCATTTTTAATAAAAAACTTTTGACATTTTCTATCGGTCTTGGGGCATTAGACAAAAAAACATATTTTTTGTTATTTTTATGTAGTTCTTCGATTGCCCTTATTGCTTCAGGATTTGGCTGTATGCCATTATGTAGAACGCCCCAAAGATCTATAATAAAAATATCATAGGATTTAAAAATACTTGATAAATGTTCTAGTTTTTTCAATTAAATTGTCCTCAATTTACCTTATAGAAGGGATCTAAAAATATAGCAATATCAAGACTTTTTGAGAATTTCCCTTTTTCTACTCTTGAAATTTCTGTAAAACATACCATATCAAACACCATATAATTAAAATTAGGAGATTTTATGAAATTTAGACCCCTGCATGATCGTGTTTTGATCAAAGTTCTTGATAGTGAAGAAAAAACAGCTGGAGGGATTATAATCCCTGACTCAGCTAAAGAGAAACCCCAGGAAGGCGAGGTTGTTGCGGTCGGCCAAGGGTTAAAGAGTGAAAGCGGTAAAATATCCCCGTTAGATGTTAAAGTTGGAGATGTTGTATTATTTGGAAAATGGTCAGGTACAGAAGTAAAAATTGACGGAAAAGAATACAGTATTATGAAAGAGTCAGACATTATGGGAATTTCAAAAAGGAAAAAATAACAAATAACAAAGGAGAATTAAAATGGCTAAAATTATAAAATTTGATACTGAAGCGAGAACAAAAATGTTGAAAGGTGTAAATACTTTAGCAAACGCCGTTAAAGTTACATTGGGTCCAAAAGGAAGAAACGTTGTTATGGACAAATCTT
>MDTB01071239.1_pt1 | contig 34260 bp, 32 predicted proteins | sample 811161 | NCBI WGS metagenome assembly MDTB01 (sample SAMN05326650, study PRJNA326480) | marine metagenome | isolation source: seawater | place: Mediterranean Sea | collected 2009 | reverse complement strand
ATATTTACAACAGGGTAGCGAATTTTCTAATCTTTATATTGGATCTGGTGGAACGGGTCGTAATTTTGGAATAGAAGGAGGTATAGGCATTTTTGGTTCTGTTGGTATTGACCGACACTTTATTCCAATATTACCGTAGGTTTATGAAATTAGTTTCTTGGAATGTAAATGGTATCCGAGCCGCAGTTAAAAAAGGTTTTCTAGATTGGTTAAAAGATGAGAGCCCAGATATCTTATGTATTCAAGAGACAAAAGCACATGTAGATCAGCTAAGTTCAGAGATTTTAGAAGATCATGGTTATAAGGTTTTTTGGCACTCAGGCATAAGACGTGGTTATAGCGGCGTAGCAACTTTTTGCAAAGAAGAACCACTTTATGTCCAAGAGGGAATTGGTATCGAAAAATATGATAGTGAAGGCAGGGTGCTTGTTACTGAACACGAAGAATTTTTGTTATACAATATTTATTTTCCAAATGGACAAAAAAACGAGGAGAGGTTAAAGTACAAATTGGATTTTTATGATGACTTGTTGCCTATAATCAATGAGCAGGTAGAGTCTGGGAATAATGTAATAGTCGCTGGAGACTGGAACACTGCGCATAAATCTATTGATTTGGCAAGACCAAAAGAAAACATTAAGACGTCAGGTTTTATGCCTATTGAACGAGCACGTTTAGACACTTATATAGATTCTGGATGGGTGGATACCTTTCGTCATTTTTGCCCAGAAGCCGATCGATATTCATGGTGGACCTATCGTTTTGGTGCCAGAGAAAGAAATATTGGTTGGCGTATTGATTATTTTTTTGTTAATGCTACAATGGAAGAATTTTGTGTTGATGCAGATATTTATGAACACGTAATGGGCTCCGATCATTGTCCTGTATCACTTACGCTAGATTTTTAACTCCCAATCTGAATGCAAGCTCTAATAATAATATCTATAATAGGATATCTTTCTGGCATGTTTAACCCAATAATGGAAATTGATGCCATGCAGTATGCTTCAATGAGTAGGGAGTTATTAAGAGGAGATTCTTTATTACATTTTTTTGATAACGGAAAACCTTATCTGGATAAACCGCCCCTTATATTTTGGGTAACAGCATTATTTTTTAAGATTTTTGGTGTTTCAAACTTTACTTATAGATTACCATCAGTAATTTTTTCAATTGTAACAATTTTTTCTACCTATAAATTTTCCAGGTTATTTTATAATAGGGATATCTCTATGATGTCTGCACTTATTTTGACCACTTGTGAAGCATTTTTTATAATGAATGCAGATGTCCGAACTGACATGTATTTGTTGGCACCGATGATGGTCGCAATTTGGCAGATTTCAAAATACTTTCAGAAAAAGAAAATGATTAACCTTGTTGCTGGCTCAGTTTCCTTAGCATTGGCGATGATGGGAAAAGGGCCATTAGGTATAGTAATTCCATTAACAATTTTTGGGGTTGATTTGCTTCTTAAACGTCAACTTAAAATCATAAACGATAGAAGGATTTTTGTAGGTTTCTCCGTTATAGTTTTTTGTTTAATTCCAATGTCATATGGACTTTATACACAATTTGGTTTTCATGGTATCAAATTTTTTTATTGGATACAAAGTTTTGGACGCATTACTGGTGCAAGTAATTGGTCCAATGATACTGGTCTATTTTATCTTTTTTTCGTCTTTCTTTATGCCTTTTTACCTTGGACATTTTTGTTTCTTTATTCTCTAATTCAAAGAGGCATAAATATATTCACCAATTTTAAAATTAAAAAAAAAGAAGAATCTTTATCTTTTTGGGGTTTTATTATCCCATTAATAATGTTATCGCTATCAAGTTATAAGCTGCCTCATTACATATACTGTGCTACTCCTTTTGCGGCAATAATTACATCTCTAGGGATTAATGAATGTCTCGATAAAGATCTAAGATATAAAGTTATTTTTTCATTACAAATCATTATCAATTTAATTCTCATTTTATTCATCATGAGTGTTTCATTTTACTCTTTCCCGCCTAATAGTTACTTATTATTAGCTCCGATAATTCTTTTGATCGCTTGTATGTCTTACTTTTTTGTTATTTCTAAGGATAGTTTAATTAAATTTTTTATTCCGAGCACAACTGGAGCTATAATTACAAATTATATTTTTAATGTTTATTTTATGCACTCATTATTATCGTACCAGGCCCAAACATCATTAGCAGATTTTATGATCAAAGAAAAACTAACTGATAGAGATATAATTTTTTATGATGAGCCTGAAAATGCAAAAAGTAGATCTTTTAATTTCGTGCTTGATAAGAATACAAAATATATAAGTAAGGAAGATACAGAATTAATATTGAATAGATTGGATGGGGTAATTTATACAGGGCAAAAAGGGTACAATAAAATATTAAATCAATATAAAAAAGTTAAAATTTTGGCAATTTTCAATGGATTTAGAGTAAGTAAGTTAAATAAAAAGTTTTTGATGAAAGAATCTCGAAACACTGCACTCGATAAAAAGTATTTATTAATGCTTAATGAGTAATGATTCAAAGTAAGCCTCAACTTAAAAAGTTATAAAAATAGTAATACATGCCTTCAAACAAAGTATATATGGTATCTTTATCAGTTATAGTACCTGTTTATAACGAGGAGAAAAGCGTTGAAAAAGTTCTTCATTCGGTTGCAGCTGAATCATTGGTTTCAGAGATTATTATTGTAGATGATTGCTCATTAGATAATAGTGTTGGAAAAATTAATCTAGCCATACAATCTATTGAGACTTTGCGTCCAGAATTGATATTAAAATTTCACCAAAATAAAAAGAATATAGGTAAGGGTGGGTCACTTAGAAGGGGATTCCAATACGTAACTAGTGATGTAATAGTAATACAAGATGCAGATCTTGAGTATAATCCTAAAGAATATAAAAAATTAATTAAACCGATTCAAAAAGGTTTGGCAGACGTAGTATATGGAAGCAGGTTTATAGGAGGGACTCATAGAGTTTTGTATTTCTGGCATTTTATGGGTAATAAAGCGCTAACTCTTATGTCAAATATGTTTTCTAATTTAAATCTTACAGATATGGAAACATGCTATAAGATGTTTCGAAAAGATATTCTAAAAAATATTGATTTAAAATCAAACCGCTTTGGCTTTGAACCTGAATTCACAGCAAAAGTAGCAAAAGCTAAAGTAAAAATTTATGAATTACCTATCTCTTACTATGGGCGTACATACAGCGAAGGGAAAAAAATAACTTGGAAAGATGGGATTGCAGCAATATACCATATAATTCGATTTAATATGTCCGCAAAAATTTTTATTTTGACTGGAATTTTTTTTACATTGGGAGTCTTGATTTTTTATTCATCCCTGATTGGAATGAAATATTTATCAAGTTTAATTTTTCATAAATAACTATTAATTATTATCATCTAACATTAAATCAGAGATTATAGTATCTGCAAATAACAGTCCTTTTCGCGTAAGCCTAAATCTAGATTTCATAGATTCAATGCAGTTAGGATATTTATTTGATACATCAACGAATTTATTTTGTAATTCAATAATATTATTTTTGGAACATAGACTCATATCGAATCCTTCATACATTTTCAAGCCAAAACCAATCATTTCATTCAGTCGCTGCGTTTTAGATAATGATTCTTTTTGTGATATTACTGATTTATTTTCCTTTATTTTTTTTAAATATAAATCAATTGAGCTTAAGTTGTTCCATCTTCTCCTTCCATCAAAACCATGAGCAGATGGACCAAAAGCTAAGCATGGATTAATGCGCCAGTAATTTAAATTTTGTGCACATTGCATTCCATTCTTGGCAAAATGAGACATTTCATAAGGCATATAACCATTTTTTTTCAAAATTTCATGAGTATTAATAAATAGTCTGCTTGCTTTGCTTTCATCAGGCAATTTAATTTTACCCGCATTCATAAATTCATAGAGTTCAGTGCCCTTTTCAACAATTAGGGTGTATGCAGAAACATGTTCAGGCTCCATATTAATTACTTTTTTAAGATCTTGCTTCCAAGATTTTAGAGTTTGACCGGGAATGGAGTAGATGAGGTCACAATTGATATTTGCAAAACCTGCTGTTCTAGCCTGATCAAAAATTTCATATATCTGATTTGAATTATGAGTTCTTGTTAGAAATTTTAATATACCGGAATCAAAGCTCTGTATGCCTATAGATAAGCGGTTTATACCTAGAGTTCTGAGATCAATTAATTGATCTAATGTGGTTTCACCTGGATTTACTTCGATTGAGAATTCCTTAATTCTAGATAAATCATATTTTTTACTTAAAGATGATAAAACATTTTCTACATGAACAGCATTAAGCATACTTGGTGTTCCTCCTCCGATGTACATTGAGTTGAATTCCCAGTTGGAAGTATTAAGTTTAAATCTGTCTATTTCCAAAATTATAGAATCAATAAACTCTGTAATATTATTATCCTGATCTGCAACAGAATAAAAATCGCAGTAATTACACTTTACCTTGCAAAATGGAATGTGAATATATATACCAGCAGATTGCATGAAAATTTTTTTGATAATTTTTAAATTTTTGTTCAGAAAAATTATGCTTAATAATTATCATATTTACCTAACTTTATCACATAATGAAAAATATTTATACAAGACTATGGAATTTAATTTCCCCACATTGGCTTATATTACTTCTAGCCACTATCGCTTCAATTTTTTATGTAGTATTTAATAGTTTATCGATTTGGCTTACAGCCTCGTTCATAAATAATATTTTATCTGATTTTGATTTATTAATTAAAAGTCAAGAAGAGCTCAAAGAAAATCTACATACGTTGAATGATCAACTTAAATATTTGACTAACAAATTAATCATTAAATCAACTCCAAAAGAGACTATTAAAGTACTTTGCATATCAATCATCTCAGTGTTTATGATTAAAAATATTTTTCTTTACATTAAAAATCTTTCTTTATCATTTATTCAGTTTAACATAATAACTCAATTAAGAAAAAAGCTTTACAGCCATTTACATTCCTTGTCGCTATCTTTTTTTGATAATAATAAAAGCGGTGAGCTTACTTCAATAGTAATAACGGATGTTTCTAATATGCGAGCAGCATTGGGTACTAGTTTTCACAAGGTCTTTGTAGAACCTATAAATATTCTTGCATTTATTAGTTTATTATTTATTATAAATGTGAAGCTTGCAATTTATTCAACTATTGTTGTGCCAATTACTTTTGGTGCTATCTTTTGGATTGGAAGAAGTATTCGTAGAAAATCTAGGCGAACGGCAAAACAGATTGCCGATATAATGGGAATAACAACTGAAATTTTGAACTCTATCAGAATTGTAAAAGCCTTTGGAGCAGAAGCTTTTGAGCGTAAGCGATTTAATGATGAACAAGGCCGATACTATAGGCTTATTTTCAGAAGGGCAAAACTTCAACTCTTTGCTTCGCCTATTACTGAAACAATTGGTGCTTTTATTGCAGTTGTCCTTTTGTGGGTTGGAGGTATGGATGTTTTAGTTCACGGTATTATGGAATCAGAGGATTTCATCCGTTTTATTTTAATTTTATTTAGTCTCTTAGGGCCGGTACGACTCTTAAGCAATGTTAGTGTGAATATTCAAAAGGGTGTTGCATCTGCAGAGCGTGTTTTTAAAATATTAGATACAAAACCATCAATCTATAACAAGGTTAATGCGAAAAATATTAAAGAATTCGAATCGAAAATTGAGTTTGGAAAAGTTAGTTTCAAATATGGTGAGGGTAATCAGGTTTTGAAAAATATTAATTTCACAATTCCAAAAGGTCAAATAGTTGCTCTTGTAGGGCCAAGTGGCGCAGGTAAATCTACGTTAGCAGATCTTCTCCCAAGATTTTATGATGTTAACACTGGTTCAATTAAAATTGATAATCACGATATTAGAGATTTGAATTTGAATTCACTTAGAAAATTAATGGGAATTGTAACCCAAGAGACGATTTTATTTGATGATACAATTCAGTCAAATATTACTTACGGAATAAAATCCTACTCAAATAATGATTTAGAAAATGCTGCAAAAGCTGCTAATGCATATAATTTTATTAAAGAGCAGCCAAAAGGTTTTGAGACGATTATCGGAGAAAAAGGGATCAAGCTTTCTGGAGGACAGAGGCAAAGACTTGCCATTGCTAGAGCTATTTTGAGAAATCCACCAATTTTAATTCTAGATGAAGCTACATCGTCATTGGATGTGGAGGCAGAACGAAAAGTTCAAGAAGCCTTGGAGAATTTAATGCTTGATCGTACTACACTAGTAATAGCGCATCGATTATCAACAGTAATTAACGCTGATAAAATTATTGTACTTGATAATGGTGAATTAGTTGAAATTGGTGACCACAAAGAGCTTTATACAAAAAAAGGATTGTATCATAAATTATACAATATTCATTTTGATTACTAAGGTGTAAAACTAGAACTGATTTTTATTTATTTTCCAAAAAAATAATTAGATAATTAACTTATTTTAAGATGCAAAATATTCCTAATGATAGTTACATTTTTCGTAATCGAACTTAGTTCTAACAAAAAATAGTTTTTTATCAAATGAATACTGATATATTATCTTCAATTTTCTTTCCATTCCGATGGATAAATAAGAAAGTAAAAAAGGATTTTATTATACATGACTAAAATATTATTTGAAACACATCACCTTTATTACTGGCCAAACTTTATACCAATTATTAATGAACTAAAGTCTCGAAAAAAATATAAGATTGAAGTTTCAATGCCAAAGAGGCCATCTGATATTGAAGAAAATATATTAATTAAATCCTGTGATAGTTTAGGTTTATCATTCATTTCTGGAAAAACAGAACAAATTCGAATTAATAAAATAATTAAAAGTGCATATAAAGTTATTATTGTTGGCAATGTTGGTCAATTAAATAAAATAGCTCACCCTAAAGCATATGCAGTCATGGTTTATCATGGGATTGGCCTAAAACAATCTTATTATAATGATATTGATCCTCGAATTAATCTTAGATCTGTTGAAGCAGAAGAACGCTATAGAGGTTTAGAAAAAGATGGACACTCTAATCTTGTCCTCACCGGATTTACTAAATTAGACAGATTGTATAATTTAGAAACAGTTAACATATTGAAAATAAAAGAGGAGATGGAATTAGATGAAGCGAAAAAAAATATTTTATATGCGCCTAGTTTTTATCCTTCGTCACTTGAAAAAATTGCACCTGAATTAGAACTTTTATCTAAAGATTATAATATTGTCATTAAACTACATGGGTTCAGCTGGGAGCAGAAAAGATATAGGTATCAGAGTAAATTTTGTATTGATCTTGATAAAAGATTTAATTCTATTAAATTGCTACCAAACACTAAATATGATATTATTCCTTATTATCAAATTGCAGATCTTTTAATCAGTGATATCTCTTCAACTTTATTTGAGTTTTTGCCATTAAATAGACCTATTATCCAAGCAAATTGTTTCTCCCTTAGGTTAAAGCATAGAATTTTCCACAGAAGATTCTGGAAAAAAATGGATATAGATAGGATGTTAGATTTAGATTTTGCTTATAGTATTTCAGATTCTTCAGAGCTGTATAGTAGAGTTCAATTCGCTCTAGACTACCCTGATGAAATGTCCTTGATTAGAGAAAAAGCTATGAGAGATTATCTCTATAAATTTGATGGGAGGGCGTCGTTTCGTCTAGTTAATGCAATTGAACAAAAAATAGAATGAATATTTTTATTTATAGTCCAAACTGGATAGGTGATGCTGTGATGGCCATACCATTTATAGAAGAATTAAAAAATATCCACCCTAATAGTAAAATACATGTCTTTTGTAGAAAATGGGTCGCAGGTATTTATGAAAATAATCCTTGTGTAGATGAAATAATTCCTTTCTCAGATGAGGAAGTAAAAGGTTTGAAAAATATGTTAAACATTGGTTCTTTCCTGAGAAAGAGAAAATTTGCATTAGCATACACATTGACAGAGTCTCTAAGGAGCGCATTCGTTCTGTGGTTATCAAGGTCTCCCGTTAGATATGGTTACAGGGCACAAATGAGATCAATGTTTTTAACAGAGGTAGTTTCGAATCCAGTTTCCAACATACATAGGTCTTTGAAATATGTAAATTTAATAAAGCAAGAAGCTGATAAGTGTTTACCTCCAAGGTTGTATCTTACAAAAACTGAAAAAGACTGGGCTGAAGAAGAACTAGAAACAATTGGTTATACCGATCCAATAGCAATTTTCCCGTTTAGTGTAGCAGAATCTAGAACATTCCCACATAAAACTTTAAGGAAATGGTTGAGATCTGAAAAAGAAAATTATTTGATTTTTGGCTCAAAAAACGATGCTTTTGATGCTCAAAAACTTGTTCCTTCATTCCTGAAAATTTCTATTAAATCTCTATGTGGAAAATATTCCTTTAGACAATCTATTGCACTAATTTCAAAATGTAAGTACGCCCTTGCAGCAGATAGCGGACTCGGTCATGTATCTTCTGCTTTATCTGTACCAACAATTTCAATTTTTGGCGCAGGTTTAAGTTCCGTGACTGCTCCAATTGGAAAAAAGACAAACATAATTAATAAAAATGTTTTATGTAGCCCTTGTAGGAAAAACACATGCCACAATTACGACAATCCATTGATTTGTATAAGGGAGATTTCGAATAAAGATATAGAAATTGCTATCAATAATATAATAAATCCGTAATTTTATTATCCTATGAATGCATTTATTTTAGCGGCGGGAGTTTCAAGAAGATTGTATCCACATACTTATAATATACCAAAGTGTCTTTTAAAAGTTAATGGAAAACCAATTATTAATTATCAGTTAGAAGCCTTAGAAGATCTAAATATAAAAAAAGTGACAATGATCCTAGGTTATCATCGTGAGATGATAAAAGATCATGTAAAAAAGGAATTTCCTAAATTAAATTTCAAATTTCTAGTTAATCATCATTATTTTGAGACAAACACCGCTTACTCTGTCTATGTAGGGATAAATAGTTTTAATTCTGAACAAATATTGATGAATGCTGATGTTGTATATCCAAAAGAATTATTAGATATAGTCTTAAATTCGAAATTTGATACAGTTCTTGCGGTAGATGTTAAACAATGTGGGCGTGAAGAAGTAAAAGTTATTGATGGTGGGCTTAACAAAATTGTAGCTATTGGCAAAGATTTAATTGAAAATCATTGTTTGGGAGAATTTATTGGCGTGGCAAAAATTTCAAAGGAATTTTCAATGCTTTTTGCGGATTCTATATCAAAATTAATTCACGCTGGCGGTAAAAACGATTATTTTGAGGCTGGGATTCAACCTTTATTAAATAAAGTTGATATTCACTATGTTGATATTTCAAAATTCCCATGTATGGAGATTGATTTTATTGAGGATTTAGAGTTGGCTCAAAAAATTTTCATAAAGGAAATATAAAACATGATAAATATCAAACCCTTCAAAGGATTCGTAGTATCACCAGATTTAGTGAGCTTAGTTTCGTCGCCCCCCTACGACACATTATCATCTAGGGAGGCTAGGATTATCGTTAAAAACAACAGTCAGTCTTTTTTGAGAGTAATTAAGCCGGAGGTAGATTATGAGTCAGACCGAGTTCCAGATAAAAAACAACTTCATGATAAGGCCAGTGAAAATTTAGAGAACTTCATTAGAGAAGGAATTTTAATCAAAGATCAAAAACCTCATTTTTATATTTACCAAATACATATCGGTGAGCATTCCCAAACTGGTTTATATGCTGCAGTTTCTATCCGTGACTATAAAAATAATTTAATAAAAAAACATGAGCACACTCGACCTGATAAAGAGGAAGATAGGGTAAGAAATATCTATAAAACAAATGCAAATACTGGTCCAGTATTTTTAACTTTCAAAAATAATAATGAATTTAGAAATAATCTATTGAATAGTATGAAGTTAAATCCAGAAATTGAATTTAAATCAGAGAACGGTAACTTTCATAGGCTTTGGAAAATTTCATCTAATGATCTAATTAATAGACTCATTAAATATTTTCACAATGTCCCAGCATTATATATTGCAGATGGTCATCATCGTGCAGCGTCTGCGGCAAAAGTACAAAGCATTCACGAGGAAAATAATCAGTTACATAAAGGGGATGAGGCATATAATTATTTTATGGCTGTTATTTTTCCACATGATGAACTTCGTATTCTTGGTTATAATAGAGTAATTAAAGACTTAGCTGGATTAAATCACTCACAATTTTTAGAACTATTGGAAGAAAATTTTAAGATTGAAAAATTAAATAAAAGACAACTACCTAAAAAACCACATTACTTTACTATGTTTTTAAAAAATAGATGGTATCAATTAAAGACAAGGAGAAAAATTATTTCTGATAATGCAATTTTTGGTCTAGATGTATCAGTTTTGCAAGAGTACTTATTAAAACCAATATTAAAAATTAATGACCCACGGACTGATGATAGGATTGATTTTGTCGGAGGAATTAGAGGACTAAAAGAACTTGAAAATCGTTGTGGAAGCGGTCCCTCAGTTGCTTTTGCTCTTTACCCTGTTACTATTCAACAACTTTTTAAGGTTTCTGATCAAGATGAAGTAATGCCGCCCAAGTCGACTTGGTTTGAACCAAAACTTCAATCTGGTATTGTTGTTCGTTCCTTAAATTAAAAGGAATAAAAAAATCTATATATGTAAATTCACAAACTAAATAAACTAAAGTTAAATACTCAAAATATGAGCAAATTAAAAGAAGTATTAAAAAGTCAAATCCCAGAAGTGCGCGATGAGATTCGTGATTTAATTAATAAAAATGGGAATAAGAAAATAAGTGATGTTACAGTCTCGCAGGCGTATTCAGGTATGAGAGGGGTTAAAGCATTTGTCTGCGATACGTCCTCAGTCTCCGCAGATAAGGGATTGGTGATACGTGGGATTCCTTTATTGAATATTACTCATATTCTTCCAGAGGAAGTTTTTTTCTTGCTCCTTACTGGAAGACTTCCAAATGAAAATGAATTAGAAGATTTGCAAAATGATTTTTCATCCAATTTTACTGTCCCAGATTATGTCTGGAATATAATTCGTCAGATGCCAAATAACGCTCATCCAATGACTTTGTTCAATACTGCAATATTGTCGATGCAAACTGAAAGTATTTTTAGTAAAAAATATGATAAAGGGATGAAAAAAGAAGATTATTGGGAAGCGACCCTTGCCGATGGGATTTCTTTGTTAGGAAAGCTTCCTGCATTAGGTGCCGGTATCTACAGGATGCATCTTAAAAATAAAAATATAATACTACCAGACTCTAAAAAAGATTGGGCTGGTAATTTCGTACACATGACTGGAATTAATGATGATAAGGGAGATTTCCATAAATTAATGAAACTTTATTTTATGCTTCATTGTGATCATGAGGGTGGTAACGTAAGTGCTTTTGCCTCTCATACCGTTGCTTCTGCATTATCAGACCCCTATTATGCAGTATCTGCTGGGTTAAATGGACTTGCTGGTCCGCTACATGGCTTGGCAAACCAAGAGTGTTTAAAATTTGTATTGAAAATTAGAAATAATTTTGGTGGAGTACCAAAATTAGAAGAATTACACCAGTTTTGTTGGGACAGATTAGAAAGTGGTCGCGTTATACCTGGATATGGACATGCAGTATTACGCTGTCCAGATCCTAGATTTTCAGCTTTCATAGAATTTGGTGAAAAACATATTACAAATGATGAAGTATTTACAATTGTTTCAAGGCTATTTGAGGTTGTTCCCGATATTCTGCAAAAACAGGGGAAAGCAAAAAACCCATGGCCAAATGTAGATGCTGCATCAGGATCATTATTATATCACTATGGCCTCACGGAATTTAATTTTTACACTGTTCTTTTTAGTATTTCCAGGACTATGGGTATGATTTCACAGATGGTCTGGGAGCGAGCTCTTGGTATTCCAATTACCAGACCTAAATCGGTAACTACAGAATGGATCAAAAGAAATATTTAAAAATCAAAATCAATTTCATATTCCTTTAATCTAAAAAATTCATGTTTTTAAGGCAGCAAATGCATTTTTTACTTTTTATTTTTTTTATTTCTTCATTATCTCAGGCTGAATTAACAAAACAATTTATGACTGCTGGTAAAAGATCGAATCAATATCGAGCTTGGATTTATTTTAGAGATAAAACTGACTCTGAACTGCAAAATATTTCTGATAAAGCTTTCCAAAGAAGGTTGAAAAATAATGTTGATTTAAATAACAACTGGTTTGACAAATTAATTTCAAAGAAATATTTGGTAGTTTTAGAAGATTATGGAATAAAAATTGATAATGAAAGTAGATGGCTCAATGCTGTTTCCGTAACAAGTGATTTAGAAACTCTTAACAATATTTTATCTTTAAAATTTATAAAAAAAATAGAACCTGTTCATGGATACAAGAAACATAGTGATTTAAATAATAAAATTAAAATAGATCATAAAAACAGAATTTTTGAAAATTCACAACGGAATTTTGATTATGGTGCATCGTATGCACAAATAGAACAATTGAACTGCCACCTAGCTCATGAAGCAGGTTATTTTGGCCAGGGAGTTCGTATTTTAGTAATTGATACAGGATATAAACTTTCACATTTATCTCTTCAACAAATTAATGTTGTTGCAGAATATGATTTTATTAATAATGATGAAATAACTGAAAATGAGGCAAACAATAACGATTCACCAACTCAGCATAATCATGGCACAAGTATTTTAAGTTTATTGGCTGGATATTTACCTGGAACAATTATTAGCCCAGCTTTTCAAAGTGAATACTTATTGGCAAAAACTGAGGATGTATCAAGTGAAACACGTTTAGAGGAAGATAATTATGTTGCTGCCTTAGAGTGGGGAGAAAGCTATGGAGCAGATATAAGCACATCTTCGCTGGGTTATCTAGATTGGTACTCATATTGTGACATGGATGGTAATACTGCAGTGACAACTATTGCAGTTGATATTGCAGCCCGTCTTGGGGTTTTATGTGTGACTTCAGCCGGAAATTGGGGCGCGGACAACCCATCTGAAGATCCATGTCAAATTCCCATAACGCATTATATCTCTGCACCAGCAGATGCTGATACTGTTATAGCTGTTGGGGCAGTTAATAACTCAGGCAGCATTGCTTATTTTTCTTCAAGGGGTCCAACTTATGATGGTAGGATTAAACCTGAGGTGTGTGCAATGGGATTGGGTGTATGGTGTGCTTCTGCAAATAATAATAATAATTTAGTGCTTCAAAGTAATGGCACATCTACTGCAGCCCCTTTAGTATCAGGCGCATTAGCGGTAATAATGAGTGCCCAGCCAACCTGGAACGCAATGGAAGTTAGAAATTCGCTCTTGCGAACATCATCAAGGTATAATAATCCTAATAATATTTATGGTTATGGGATACCAGATATAATTGGTGCAATTAATTTTCAACAGCTTCAGACTCATCAAACAGACCAATATCCTAATAAATTCCATATTTCTAAAGCATATCCAAACCCATTTAATCCAACTATAAGCGTTGATATTTCGACAAATCGAGAAAGTATTCTCTCAATGCAAATTTATAATACTAGGGGAAAAAAAATGTTTGCCAAAAATTATAATTTAGTAGCTCATTCTCCTAAAAAGATGACTTGGGATTTAGCTGATTATCCATCTGGGATTTATTTTTTTAAAACTAAGTTTAATGGTTTAATTAATATCCAAAAGGTTACACTTATAAAATAGTCCATTTGCACAAAAGATAGGAAATGCTTGCCTAAACCTAGTATTTTCTCGAAATTGTGTATTACCACTTGGGTATACTCATGACAATTCCAAAAATAATTATAAATTTGACGTTAGCTTTAGCGCTTTTCAGTTCGGGAAATGCAGAGCAACCTGATTTAAAACCAAAAAATAATGTTGATTTAGAATTAAATATTTTTAAAGGTCATAGGTCATTCTTGCTGAGTTGGTCATTCAATGACACAATTGACATTAAATCAATACATGTTAAAACAAAAAAGTCAATTGATAGTGACTTTGAAGTTGTCGAAGTATTTGATGATTATCGAGATCGTTACCTTTTAAATAATTGTGAACCAGGGGCCAGATATTTTTTTATAGTAGAAATCTATGATCACTCAGGTAAAATTTTCTCAAGTGATAGAATAACTCCTATATTTGGAACATGTGTGGATATCAAAGATTACCAAGAGTGGGAAGGTGAATTTTTAACTGTAAGTGAGCTGATTGGTTATAAAGTTTTTTCTGGGTTTTCTGAATCAAACTCATCCTATGAAATAAAGCAGATTTTAGATTTGTTGATAAAATCAGATTCTATTGAAATAGCATGGCTAGAATCAGCTCCTTATGAATTGGTACTAAAAGAACTGAATAAAGAGTTAATCCAGATTGATAAAGTTATTAAGAGCTCTGAACTACCCCAAAGATTGATAAGGGAAGAGTTACTTTATAGAAATATTTTTTTATTAACAACCGATGAGTGGTTAGAAATCATTCATAGTGAATTAGTAATATTAATTGGTGATTGGAATATTTTGTTTAATAAATATTTAACTAGCTACAAATTAATTTCAGAGTTACCTGTTATTCGATTATTAGGAGTTAACCCTTTGTTAGATGGACATAAAGAGATTGCATTACATATCATTCATAAAGAAAAAATAAATGTAGAACAATCATATCTCCTTTATCAAGATGAGTATTTAAATATTGGAGATTTTCTAATTGATGATAAGGAAATAATTTCTGTAAAAGTACCTGATGATTGGTTTTTCGCAGATATGATATTAAATGATTTCTTTTATCAAAAGATACCGCTATGGATACCATTTCAGATTAGTAATTCTATTCATGGAGACTTGGTACCCACAGATGATATTTTTTCAATTAAAATAAAATCAGACTCTGTATCAACTAAAATTAATGAGATGGCATGGCTACCAAAATATCAAAAGCTGGATATTGAATCCTACGGCTCACTAAGTTTTGACGAAAAATATTCTGTTTCTGTTGCTGAAAAAATTATATGGGAGTTAAGCTGGGATCCGGGCTCAACTGATAAACATAAAGATTCAACCTTTTTTTTAGAGCAAAATATTAATTTGCCTCAATTGTTATCTTGGAATATTTGGGATGATGATCGTTGGAAACCCATTGAATACATTATTTTAGATACTTTGGCAATTACAATTTCAAGATTCCCTGATGGTGGAATATGGGAGAATTCCCGAAACACTACACTAGGCTTCACGAACAACCCAGAGTATCCAAAGATCAATGATGCCTTAGTTCCTGAACTATTTATTCTATATCAAAATTATCCTAACCCTTTTAATGGATTAACTCGGCTTACTTTTGATCTACTAGAAGATGCGATTATTACTCTTTATGTCACTGATGCTAAAGGCAGAGTTTGGGACGTATTTGTTGAAAACAAATCATTGAATGTTGGAACATATAATTATGAATGGAGCGGCGAAAATAGATCAACAGGTATTTATTTTTTCACAATACAAGCTAAAATTGAAAACTACCCACCCGCAATCATGAGTCGAAAAATGATTTATCTTAAATAATTTTTTCATTTCTCATTTATTCTAAAGATCGATTTCTGTATTTTTTAATTAATATGAATACAAAAAAAATAATCATTTTAATATCATTGTTTATTTCCTTTTTCTTCGGATGTGCCTCCCATCCAGCAATACAACCACAGATTGTAAAAAAAGGCGAAACTGAAATGGGCTTTACTATGTCCCTTGAAAACGTTATTCCGGTAGTTTGGTATAGGTACGGTGTCAATAAGAATACAGATATAGGTTTAAGAATTGGCATTCCTGCTTCAGGATCTGGGTTAGATATTAACCGTGTTCTTTTTAGAAATGATAGAAAATGGGATATACTCAATCTTGCATGGAGCTATAACCCGAACTCAAATTATGATATTACTTATATGAAATTTAGTAGAAGCAAAAAAGTTAAGAAAGGAATCCTTCCCGTATCATGGATAGGTTTTAGAATTATGATCATACCTAATGGTGTATTAAGGCAGCAGAATAAAGATTTATATTCTGGCAGTACTCGAGCAGGATTATTGTATGGGAAACAAATTGGGGAAAAATGGGGAATAGAACTTGGCTATTATCATGATTTTCAATCAATGCCAATAAGTAAAATTTTCTCATTTGACTGGGATCCTAAATCGGCTAAGACCATAGACGAATATGGAGATACGTATATAAATTATCCACCCACAAATAAGTCTTTCCCATCTGAATTTTCTCGCCTTACAGGTCTCTCTTTTCAGATTTATTTATACTTAGGATCAAAATAAAGAGTGGTTAGATATGGCTGATCAACCTTTTCGATCTGCCCTTTTTAATAAAGATAAATTAAAAAGTGAAAAATTCATTCAAACTGATCTAAATAATGGAAATTTGGTACAAATTCTAAATGATTTACTTTATGCAAGTGTCTCAGTCAAAAACAAAAACAAAAATCTTGTTCATCCTGTATGTGTTATCAATTCAATTAAAAATTTTATTGGAGATGACAGGAGTAATCCTTCCAGTAAACTTCTCAAATTTGCAGTAGATTACATATTCCAATTTAATTTTAGAAAAAAGGACCAAAGTTTAATCAAAGAGATAAGAGATAGAGGTATTGCAAAAATAGTTTTTTTAAGTGACCTTGAAGACGCTTGTCAGGACGGCGATTGGACTATCGCAAAGACTATATTAACCGAACTATTTCTTGCGTCCGACCAATCGAGGGCAGCATTTGATGCCCTCATTGGAATTGCCTTGCAAAACATACCAACAAATGGTTTAGTTTCATATCACATTCTGAGAGCATTTCAATTTCAAGATTTGAAAGAAGATTATTGGACATATACAAAATCAATATTTGGGTATTTAGAGCACCAAGAATTACCTGATCCCCATATATCCAGGGAATTAATACCTGATTCTTTTATCGATAAGGTGATAAAATCTGGGAATATATTACTATTTTCAGCGATAAATAGAATTTGGCTGGGAGATTACACAAGGGAAAAAGATTATCAGCGAGAAATAAGTCACTGGCTGGGTGAGCTTAGTTCTAATTCGATGATAGAAACTGTTTTAGAAGAAAATCATAAATTAAAAAATATTGATTCAAAATTTTTTATTAAAAGAGCTGAAAAAATTATATTTGGAAAAGAAACAGAATTTGAGAAAGCTGAAAAGTTGATTAGGCTTGAAGCCATTCGTTCTTTTAGCAGATATTTAAATGATTACCAAATGTCTTTAATTGCGAAAAGATATGAGCATTTACTTTAGCTAATATTTTGAGTTGATTGTTAAATTTGTAAAATAGTTGTTCAAATAATTTTTTGATCACTAAACTGATTGTAAAGTGTGCACAGAAAAAGAACTAAAAATAGTGATTTGGTCTAAATTTTAAATTAATGGGGATAAGCTTTTTTGAATGATAATGAAAAAATAAAATTATTATACTCCAAGGGAATGAGATGTTACAATAGCGGTGACTATTTTAATGCTCACGAGCACTGGGAAGAACTTTGGTCCGATTATTATCTCGAAGACAGAAAATTTATCCAAGGTTTGATTCAGTTAGCGGTTAGTTTCGTTCACCTTCAAAATGGTAATCTAAAAGGGGCTAAAAGTTTGTTGAAAAAATGTGAAGAAAAGTTTTTGAGATTTTCAGATATTCAAAGAGGTATTGATGTCTCGGAGTTACTAGAGCAAATTAGCGTAGTGAGCGAAAATTATAACTCTTTAAAAAATTTAGAAGATTTTGATTGGGATTTAGTCCCAAATTTAGACTATAAATGAACAAAGTTTTACTATTTGTCAAAGATTTTGAGTTAGGAACAAGAATTTCCTCAACCCTTATTGATAGAGGTTTTCAAGTAGAATTTTCAGATGAACAGACAGATCCGTCAAAATTTACCGATGATATAAAAATGGCTATTGTTGATATGGATGAAAAAATATTTTTATCTGTTGGTTTGGTATCTGAATTAAATCGAAGAGGGCTTAAAGTTATAGGCACGATGGAGCAGGTTAAAAATAGAAATCAAACAAAGCTTAAGTCAGTTGGTTGCGATTTAATGTTGCCCAAAAAAAGTTTTGTGAAAAACTTGCCTAATATAATTTCAGAATTAATTTCCTGAAAAAGAACTTTTTTTTATCAAATTCATTGGTAACCTTTTTTTTGGAGGCGCAAAAACTTAATTTTATGTACAATTATTTGAATTAACACAAGAAAAAAAATGCCAAATCCTATATTAACAAAAAAATACCACTTCTGTGCTTCCCACAAATATGGAAATTCAAGCTGGTCAGAAGAAAAAAATAAAAAGACTTTTGGGAAGGATTATAATAATCATGGTCACAATTATATACTTGAAATATCTGTCACTGGTCCAATTGATAAGGGGACAGGCTGGCTTGTTGACCTGCATACATTAAACAAACTTGTAAAGTCAAAAATAGTTAATATCCTTGATCATTCTCAAATTGAGCAAGATATAAAATGGTTTAAAAATAATCAACCCTCATCTGAAAATATATTAGTTTGGGCATGGGACCAAATTGTTAATGAAATAGGAAAGAGTCAGCTTTATCGAATAAGATTGGTTGAGACACATTCTATCCACACTGATTATTATGGCCCAGATACAAATTGAAATTTAAAGAGCAGTTCTACCTAGTCCTTTCAGGGATTTTTATTGCGTCTTTAGTTACCTGTAATTTAATTGCAAATAAGTTTGTGACTGTTGATCTTGGGTTTAGAGTTTTCATTGTCTCAGCAGGAATATTACCGTACCCCCTTACCTTTTTAGTAACTGATTTGATATCAGAGTTATATGGTCAAAAAAAAGCGAATCAGGTTGTTTTATCCGGGTTTATCGCTTCTTTATTTGTATTACTTTTCTTATGGCTAGGTGCCCAGCCAAATGCGTTAAATAGGTTGCAAGTTTCATCCTTAAAAGGGGAAAAAATCAATCATGAACTATTTGATAAACTTTCTGAAGAAAAATTTTTGGAACCTGTAAATAATAGTGATAATAAAATAACCTTTGATATAAAAGAAGGTTTAGATCCAAATAGTAAAATAATTCAAGAAATTGTAAATAACTTAAAAAATCAAGGTTTAGAGCTTGATTTTATTCAATCACCTGTAAATGATCAAACATACAACCTGGTATTTCAAAATGCATGGAGGGTAATTGCAGCTTCAATGATTGCTTACCTTTTTGCTCAATTTATAGATGTTCGAATTTTTCATTTCTGGAAAAAATTAACTAAAGGTAAACATTTATGGTTGAGAAATAATGGTTCAACCTTATTTTCACAACTAGTTGATACAACGCTAGTAGTAAGTATATTATTTTTGGGCGTTTGGAACACAGATCAAATTTTCCGAGCTATACTAGATGGTTGGTTATTCAAAATGATTATGGCACTTGTTGATACCCCAATCATTTACGGAATTATTTACTTGCTTAAAGGTAAAATCGATATTGCTGAGATTAAAAATTAGGATGATTTTTAGAAATTTTAAAATGTAATAATTAAGATGATAAATGGGAAAAAAACAATAGAAGAGATCACTCGTCAGTTAATTAAAGAAATTGGTGAAAATCCAAATAGAGAAGGATTGATTAAAACTCCAAAAAGAGTTGCGAAGGCTTGGGAATTTATTTCAAAAGGTTATAAGCAAGATATTGAAGATATAATAAATGGAGCAATTTTTAATGAAGAAGCAAAAGATATGGTAATAGTTCGAGATATTGAATTTTTTTCACTTTGCGAACATCACCTTTTACCTTTTTTTGGAAAAGCTCATGTTGGTTACATACCTAATGGTAAAGTGATTGGTTTATCTAAGATACCTCGAATCATTGATATGTATTCAAGGAGATTACAGGTACAAGAAAGATTAACTCATCAAATCGCAGATTCATTAAAAGAAGTAATAGATCCTAAAGGTGTAGCAGTAGTAATGGAGGGGCAGCACATGTGTATGCAAATGAGGGGAGTCGAAAAACAAAATAGTTTTGCTTCCACAAGTGCCATGTCAGGTCAATTTAAAAAGTCTGCTGAAACCCGATCAGAGTTTTTATCAATTATAAACCGCTAAATGTTATATTAAACTATATGGGTAATCTTCATAATGGTTTTATTGAAATTTTGGACCTTGGAATCAAACCATTTGAGGAGGTCTGGAGTTTGCAGAAAATCTTACAATTTAAAAGGATAAAGGGTCAAATTAGTGATACACTTATCCTTGTAGAACATGAGCCCGTATATACATTTGGGAAAAACGGGAATCATGATCATTTACTTCCCGAGCATAATAGAAAGATAAGGGTTTTCAATACAGAAAGAGGCGGTGATATTACTTTTCATGGTCCCGGACAGCTTGTTGTATACCCAATTATAAATTTAAAAAACTACAGAACTAGTATTTTTTGGTACATAAGAACTTTAGAAGAGGTAATAATTGAATGCCTGAAATATTATGAAATATTTGCGACAAGAATAGATGGTCTAACAGGTGTATGGGTTAAAAATAAAAAAATAGCAGCATTAGGTGTTCGGATCAGTCGATGGGTCACTATGCATGGATTTTCATTAAATGTTTATACAGATTTAAAATATTATGATGGTATCATACCCTGTGGAGTAAGAGATTACGGGGTTACCTCAATAGAAAAAGTATCTGGAGAGGTTCATGAAATGAGTTTAGTCAAAGGTTTAGTAAGCAAAAAATTCAATCAATGCTTCTCTATAAATCCTTCTGAAGGAAATTGAAAGTCTTAATATGGTTATAAATTTCAAATGACTCCTTTTTAAGGAATTGTACATATATTTTTGTAAAGTTAGTATGGCAACAGATAACATTTTAAAATTATATTCAGAAACAATACGTTCCTCATACTTACACTATGGGTTTTGGGATAAACCTGGCCTGATAGATCCTGAAAAAATAAATTTGGAAGAACTTAAGATTGCGCAAGGAAGATACATCGAGCATCTATCGTCATTTATACCCAAAGGTGTGCGTACAATTTTAGATGTTGGATGTGGTATCGGAGGTAATGCAGAATATTTAATTAAAAAAGGATATAGCATAGATACTTTATCCCCAGATGATTTCCAGAAAAGAATTATAATAAAAAAGTTTAAAAATGAAGTCAAATTCCATCATAGTAAATTTGAAAATTTTAGATCTGATAAAGAATTTGATTTGGTCTTAGAGAGCGAAAGCGCTTGCTACATAAACATGGAAAAAGGTTTCAAGAAAGCTAAAGAAATAATTTGTGATGGAGGTTATCTATTAGTCTCAGATTATTTTGTCCACTTCAATGATGGTTCAAAAAGCTTACACTTAAAATCATCCCATGATATGGGTATGTATTTAAAACTTGCAAAGCTATATGGTTTTCGATTAATTAAATCCTACAACCAAACAGATAACACAATGCCTACCCTTGCTTATGGAAAATATATTGTTGATCGCTTTATTTTTCCATCGTTGGATTATGGTTTTTATTCTGCAAAAAAGAATTACCCTATAGTGAGTAAGATAATTAAAGAACTCTTTGGGAAAAAAATTCAATCCAAAAAACAACAATTGGATTTGCTAAATACTGATCTCTTTAGAAAATATCGGAAGTATATGATTTATCTATTCAAGAAACTATGAAAAAAGCAGTAAGCATAAATAATAACAAACCAAGGATAAAATTAAAAAGTACAAAAAAGTTTAATTTTGTTAAACAAGTCATAAAAGAAAATAATTTAAATACGGTTTGTGAAGAAGCTAACTGTCCAAACATCTATGAATGTTGGGATCGCAAGACTGCTACAATAATGATCCTTGGTGACATCTGTACTAGAGCATGCGGCTTCTGTTCTGTGGCTACAGGAAAACCTTCTACAGACAATTCTCTTGAGCCATTTCGTACTGCCATGGCAGTAAAAAAAATGAACCTAGATCATGTTGTGATTACTTCTGTTGATAGGGACGATTTAAAAGGAGATTATGGTTCAAGTATATGGGCAGAGACAATCAAAAATATTCATGACCTAGTTCCTCACTGTTCCGTAGAGGTCTTGACACCTGATTTCAAAGGGCATAAACCATCATTACTAAAAGTATTCAAAGAAAAGCCAGAGATTTTTAGCCATAATGTTGAATGTGTCAAACGTATAAGCAAAAAAGTTCGCTCTCAATCAAATTGGGATAGAAGTATCTCTGTTTTAAAATATTCTGTTGAAAATAGATTACTAACAAAATCTGGAATGATGGTTGGACTTGGAGAAAAGTTTGATGAAGTTATTTCTACAATGTCGGAAGTCGCTCAAACTGGAGTCTCTATTTTTTCAATCGGTCAATATTTGCAACCAACAAAAAATCATCTTGCAGTAGAAAGATTTGTATCAGATAAAGAATTTTATGATTATAAGATGATTGGTCTAGATATGGGATTTAAAATTATTGAGTCAGGTCCTTTAGTAAGAAGTTCTTATCATGCTGATGAACAAGCAAAAAAAATAGTTGTTAAAAAATAGAATGCATCACAGGAATATTTTAGTATTTAGCTCAGGTGTAGTTGCTGTTTTATTTGGCTACTACATTAGTCTCAAAGAGGCAGAACCACAATTTTTAGATCCGAAAACAAACAAAAATGCAGAAGAGGTACAACTCTTAAATCGGGGAGAGCCTAAAGTTACAAAGAAACCTGGTTTCTCTCAGATTGGAAGATTCCAAGCTAAAATTCCTAATTCATGGCTAAGGGAGCAACCTTCGACAAATATGAGATTAGCACAGTTCAAACTGCCAGGGCCCTTAGGAGTTGCTGAGTTAGTAGTGTTCTCAGGAATAGGTGGAAGTATTGATGAAAATTTGAATCGCTGGTATGGGCAATTTAAAAATATTAATGAAACAAATGTCAAAAGCGAAGTCGAGCGCAGTACAGAAATTATAAGAGATATGAGTGTAACATTTGCATATTTAGAGGGTACTTATTTAAAATCAAATTTTGGAATGGGAGGTGCCACTGAAGAAATGAATGATTATGCAATGTTAGCTGCGATAATGTCTTCATCATATGGTCCATATTATTTTAAAACTACTGGACCAAAGAAAACTATTTTGGATCATAAACAAACAATAATTTCCTTCATTCGGTCAATTGATTATTTATAAATGCGCCATTATTGCAGAAATATCAATTATTAAAAGCCGAATGATCATTAGTTTATCAATGGCATAAAAGTTGTATGGGTTTGTTTTAAAAATCTAAGGATAATAAATGACCGATAAAATGACAGAAAAAGAAATTGAAAATTTTACCATAGACTCACTAGACCAATATCCAATAATGCCCCTTAGGAATACAGTTTTATTTCCTCAACAAGTAATACCTATATATATTGGTCGAGATCGTTCTCTGAAGTTAATTGATGAGTTGGATCCTAAAAAAAAATACATTGTAGTAGTTGCGCAGGAAGATGGTTCTATTGAAGACCCCGAACCAAAAGATTTATATGCATATGGAACTTTAGCTAACGTGCTTAAAGTCTTTGACATGCCTGATAACAGCAAATCAGCTATAGTCCAAGGTATTTCAAGGGTGAAAATCTTAGACTACACTAGTACAGAACCATATTACAAGGCAGCAATTAAAACTTTAGACGACGAACCATTAGAAAATGAGCTAGAGCTAGAAGCTCTTTCTAATAACCTTAGACAATCATTCTCAGATTTGATGAATGTTGCTCCGAATCTAACCGAAGAACATACTGGGATGTTGAGTAATATCCAAAAACCTAACAGGTTAACTGATAGAGCAATTTCTTTAATGACTGTTCCGAATAAAGAAAAACAGGAAATTCTAGAAGAACTTAACATAAAAGTAAGGATTGAAAAAGCACTTACCCTAATCTCCAGAGAAATGCAGCGGATAAAATTAGGTGAAGAAATACAGTCTGAGGTGCACGATGAAATAGCAAAGACCCAAAGAGAGTACTATCTACGCGAGCAAATGAAAACAATAAAAAAAGAACTTGGAGAAGATGAAAGTAGCGTAGAATTAAAAGAGTTAGAAGATAAAATAAGGTCAGCAAAAATGCCAAAAGAGGCCGAAAAGGTAGCATTAAAAGAATTAGATCGCTTAACACGAATCCCCACGCAATCGCCTGAGTACAATGTTTCACGAACTTACATAGAATGGCTTGCTGACCTTCCTTGGAGCGATTCAACAAAAGATAGAATAGATATTAAAGAAGCTTTAGAAATAATGGATGAAGATCATTATGGTCTAGAAAAAGTTAAAGAAAGGATTATTGAATACCTTGCCGTACGCAATTTAAAGCAACAAAAAGATCCCGAAGGGTCGGTCCGTGGACCGATTCTATGCTTCGGTGGTCCGCCCGGAGTTGGAAAAACATCATTAGGTAAATCTATAGCAAGAGCAATGGGTCGTGAGTTTGTAAGAATGTCTCTTGGTGGTATCAGAGATGAAGCTGAAATACGTGGTCACCGTCGCACATATATTGGCGCATTACCAGGTAGAATAATACAAAGTATAAAAAAAGCAGGGAAAAACAATCCAGTTTTTATGTTAGATGAAATTGATAAACTTGGTTCCGATTTCAGAGGTGACCCTTCATCTGCATTGCTTGAAGTTTTAGACCCCGAGCAAAATCATTCATTCAGTGATCATTATTTAGAAGTTGATTTTGATCTAAGAAATGTTATGTTTATCGCAACTGCAAACTACCAAGACGCAATTCCTCCTGCCTTAAGAGATAGGATGGAAATACTTGATTTTTCAGGCTACATTGAAGATGAAAAAGTACAAATTGCTAAACGACATTTAGTGCCAAAACAAATTGAAGAGAATGGTCTAACCAAAAAAGAAGTCTCCTTCCAAGATAGTTCAATAAAAGAATTAGTTCGTTCTTACACAAGAGAGGCTGGCGTGAGAAATTTAGAGAGAGAAATTGCTAATGTGTTGCGAAAAGTTGCCAGAAAAAAAATAGAAGAAAAGACAAAAAAAACAACTATAACAAAAACAAAAGTAACAGACTACTTAGGTGCTCCCCGATTTCACTCAGAATTAGCTGAGCGATCTACTAAACCTGGTGTTGTCACAGGTCTTGCATGGACTGCTGCCGGAGGTGATATTCTTTTTGTCGAATCTACCTTGATGAAAGGGAAGGGTAAACTTACGCTTACAGGTCAGCTTGGTGATGTGATGAAAGAGTCAGCGACTGCAGGTATGACATATGTAAGGTCTCATGCTAAGGAATTTAACATAGATCAGAATTTTAATGAAAACTCTGATATACATGTTCATGTACCAGCAGGAGCAATACCAAAAGATGGTCCTTCTGCTGGCGTAAGCATGGTAACCTCGTTGGTATCATTGTTAACAAATAAAGCTGTAAAAGAAAAAGTAGCAATGACAGGTGAAATTACATTAAGAGGAAATGTGTTGCCTATTGGTGGAGTTAAGGAAAAAGTTACGGCAGCTCACCGCTCAGGAATAAAAGAGGTGATTCTACCAGATCTAAATAGAAAAGACTTGGAAGATGTACCTGATCATGTGTCAAAAGATTTAAAGTTTTATTTTGCAAAAGAAATCCTTGATGTTTTAAAAATAGCTATCCCTGGCGTTATAATTAAAAATAACAAGATAAAACAGACATTGAAAAAATAATGTAATTTAAAAGTTCCAAACAAAGGGCGATTAGCTCAGTTGGTTAGAGCACTGCGTTTACACCGCAGGTGTCGGGAGTTCGAATCTCTCATCGCCCACAAAAAAATATTCTATATAAATTTTGTTATATTTTTGAGGAAACTTATAGATATTGTTCAAAAAATTTCTTCTTCAATTCTCTCTATCATTTCTTTACTTCCAAAACGTACTAAATCCGTTGCCGGGAGATTGTACTTTAAAGTCATATTATTGATTTTTTTTAATGCTTGATCTTTATCGGTTTGGAATGTAATCAGATTTATTCCTAAAAACTTAGTTTTCTTGAAATTTTTCAATAGAGAAATATAAATATCCATGGTCTCCTTAATGCTAGGTATAGGATTGTTGCAAACGTCTAGTTTTCTGCCAAGTTCATGTGTTAAAATCAGATAATCTGGCATTGCACCATGCATTAGTCCTAAAGTAACTCCGGCATAATACATATTTGATATAGATCCTTGTCCCTCAACAATTATTAATTCTGTCTCATTTGCAACTGAATCAATTACAAACTCAATTTCACCTACCATAAAATCAGCAATTACTGCATCAATCGGTATACCATATTTTCCAAGTAAAATTCCGGTTTGGCCAGTACCAATAAACTCGACATTTTTTCCTCTTTCCTCTAGTCTTTTAGTTATTTCCCAAGCGGTTGTCATTTTCCCTGTATCGCAGTCAGTGCCCACAACAAGAAGAACTTTTGCTTTTCTTCTTTTCCACAATCCTTTTGGGAAATGCGGGGGAAAGGGAGGTCGTCTCAAATCATAAATTCTCACTTTATTAGTCTCTGCAAGTTCAGAAAAATAGGGATCATCTCCCAAAAATTGATGCATGCCATTATAAATATCACAACCAAATGAGATTGCTATCTCTATTTCTTTTTTATAATTCTCATCTATAATTCCGCCTTGAGGTGCATTACCAATTATAAGGCTATCCGGTGAAAAGATTTTTGAATCTTTGAAATTTTTTACGATAGGAATTTCACCTCCAAAACCCAATATTTCAGACGCCTTTTTTCCCTCGTTATTTGGATCGATAATTGAGCAGACTTCTTCTGGACGGTAACGAATCAGCATGTTACCTGTTTTATTTAAGATATAATCTAAGGCACCTGGGCAAAGAATCGTAAATTTGGCCATGTTTTTTATTTATTTAATTAATTAGGATATACAAAATATATATTAAATATAATAAAAGCAGAAATTTTTGAGGCCTAAAATTTAATCCAAGAGATAGCGTCTATATTTTATTTATATTGTATTGATCATACTTTAAAATCACTTACCATGGAAAAGCCAATTAATAATGAAATAATCAATGCTTATGAAACAATTAAACCCTTAATAAGGAAAACGCCATTCTTAAAATCAACTTATTTTTCAAAATTACTAAATGGTGAAATATTTTTTAAACTAGAAAACCTCCAGGTTACAGGGTCATTTAAACTTAGAGGAGCCTTAAATAAGCTTTTATCACTTTCTTCTAAACAACGTAAACTCGGAGTTATCTCAGCATCGACAGGTAATCATGGTTCTGCTCTTGCATATGGAGCTAATAGGCTAGGTATCCAATGCTCAATTATAGTGCCAAAAGAAATATCGAAAAGTAAATTAAAAATAATGAAGGGTTATGTTGCAGATATAGAGCATTACGGGATTGATTGTATTCAATGTGAAAAAAAAGCTAAAATGATATCATTACATAGTGGTAGAACCTATGTTTCACCATATAATGACTATCAAGTTATAGTGGGTCAAGGCACAGCAGGTTTAGAAATTGGTTCACAGACCCGACCCTTGGATATAATTTTTATTTCTGTTGGTGGAGGTGGTCTGATTTCTGGCGTTGGAATTTACCTCAAATCATTATGGCCTAATTTAAAAATAGTTGGATGTTCCCCAGAAAATTCGGCAGTAATGATTGAATCAATAAAAGCGGGAAAAATACTTCAATTAGAATCAAAAAACACTATATCTGATGGCACTGCAGGAGGGATTGAAAAAGATACAATTACATTCTCGTTATGTAAAAATTTAATTGACGAAACAATTTTGTTAAGTGAGAAAGAAATTAAAGATGCCATGAAGATTTATATAAAAAATGAAAATCAAATAATTGAAGGGGCTGCGGGAACAGTCGTAGCTGGGATGATTAAAATGAAGTCACGTCTTAAGAATAAAAAGGTTGGCGTAATAATCTGTGGAGGGAATATAAACTTGGGAACACTAAAAGAAATCATATGAATATAATAGAAAATGACGAAATAAGACTTATAGTCGAGGAATTAGATCTTATACCAATAATAAAAAATGCATTTATTGCTTACTCAGAGGGAAGGGCAATTGTGCCTCCAATAGGTGAGCTCTCTCTTTCAAATCCACCTGGTGATGTACACATTAAATATGGATACCTCGATGGATCAGAATTTTATGTTGTTAAGATTGCATCTAGTTTTCCAGAGAATGAAAAACTTGGAATTTTGAATGGTCAGGGAATAATGACCCTTTTCAAAATAGAAACCGGTATTATTGAGGCTATATTAGTTGACAATGCCTATCTTACTGATGTGCGAACTGCAGTTGCAGGTGCTATTGTTGCAGAAACCTTTTCAAATGAAATCAGTAGTATAGGGGTTTTAGGAACAGGATTACAGGCTCGTTTGCAACCTAAATATCTAAAAAATGTAACATCCTGTAGAAAAATAATTAATTGGGGTAGAAATAAAGAAAAAATGAAGTTGTATAAACAAGATATGAAAAAGGAAGGCTTTGAGGTTGAACTAAGTTTATCGCCTACTGATGTTGCAAGAGGTTGTAATATTATAGTCACGGCTACATCATCCGAAAATCCAATATTATCAAGTAAAGATATACAACCTGGTACTCATATAACTGCTGTGGGAGCAGATACAATAACAAAACAAGAATTAAATACAGATATTTTAAAAAAAGCTAATCTTGTGGTTGGTGATAGTATCTCCCAATGTAAAATCCGAGGTGAAATATCTCATGGATTATCATCAGGTTTAATAACTGAGAATGAGATTGAAGAACTAGGATACATTCTTAAAGGGAAAAAAAGCGGTAGATCATCAAAAAGAGAAATAACAGTAGTTGATTTGACGGGAATAGCTGTGCAAGATTTAAGTATAGCGAACGCTGTTTATGACTCTTACAGATTAAAGAAAAATGAAATTTAAAATTTTTGAACTTGAAAGGAATCAATCGCTTCATGAGAACGACGTGGACTATAATTTATCTGAAAGTGGAGTGCATCCGCTAAAATTATCTGAAATATTATTTACTAATGAATTAAAGGAAATTGTTGAAAAAGAGTTGTCGTATGGGTACACAAATGGCTCTCCTAAACTACGAGACCTTATTGCAAAGATGTATGGTACCCCTTTTTCAAGAGACAATGTATTAATTACATCCGGATCAGCAGAGGCGAATTTTCTTTCGGTAATGACACAATTAGATAGGGGTGATGAATTAATATATATGTTGCCAAATTATCCCCAAATTATGGGTCTAGCTAAAAGTTTTGGTATAAAATTGAAACCTTTACAATTAAAAGAAAATTTAGATTGGCAGTGGGATGTTAATGAATTGAATTCAATGGTAACAAAAAAAACAAAAATGATTGCAGTTTGCAATCCAAATAATCCTACTGGATCAATAATGAATGCGGAAGTGATGGATGGAATAATAGATATCTGTAAAGAGACAGATTCTTGGTTGTTATCTGATGAGGTATATCGTGGTGCAGAGCTAAATGGTGTTGAATGTCGTAGTTTTGCAGGTGCTACAAATAAAACAATTGTGAATTCCGGACTATCAAAGGCTTATAGTCTTCCTGGGCTCCGACTAGGATGGACGATAGGTTCAAAAGATTATATCAATAAGGCTTGGGCATTTCATGACTATACAGTGATTAATGTGGCAACTCTAAGTGACTGGGTAGCTTGTAAGATAATGGAAAAAAATCGCAGAAAAGATATTTTAAATCGTACCAAATCTCATCTTAATCAAAATATTGATATTTTATGCAATTGGTCTAAAGATTTTTCGCAATTAATAATTAAAAGACCGCAGGCAGCTGCTATAGTTTTTGCTAAGCTAAACACTCATGCAAAATCGGAAGATTTTGTTAACGATTTGAGAAACCAAAAAAGTGTTATGCTAACAGCAGGGAAATGGCATGGTTTAGAAGGTTATATTCGTATTGGTTATGGCGTCCCTGAAGATTATTTAAAGTTAGCACTAAAAAGATTGGGATCTTTTTTGGATAGTTTATGATATTTCATATCAGTAAATAGTTGAAATATTAGAAAATAAAAAACTTCAAGACTATCTTGTTATTTTCCAAACATTTTGACTATAATCGATATAATTAAAATAAGCTAGTATTGATTCCAAGATTTCATATTGCATTCCCTGTCCACGATATAGAATTGTGTAAAACTTTTTATATGAAAATCATTGGATGCAGTTTAGGTAGAGAATCAGATCGTTGGGTTGATTTTAATCTACATGGTCACCAAGTTGTTGCTCATCTTTCACCGGATGATTGTTCCATATCAAAAACCAATTATGTAGATGGAGACAACATACCTTCCAGACATTTTGGAGTTATATTAGCCAGAGTAAAATGGGAAAAATTGAGAACAAAAATCCACGATTCAGGTGTTCAATTTTTAATTGAACCGAAAACAAGGTTTAAAGGTCATGATGCTGAACAGTCTACTTTTTTCATTCAAGATCCCAGTGGAAACATTTTAGAATTTAAATCTTTCAAAAATAAAAATGCTATTTTCAAAAAATAATTTAGTATGCCAAGTATAGACTTTCTTCCGGATAATAAAAAGTTTGATATACATGAAGGTGAGACAATTCTTCAGACAGCTTCAAGAAATGGGATACCTCATGTTAATGCTTGTGGAGGTGAAGGGAAGTGTACAACATGTAGACTTCTGATCTTAGATGGTATTGAGAACTGTTCCCCTGAAACAGAAAAAGAAATTTCCTTAAAAGAGAGGGCACATACAACAGAAGAATTTAGACTAGCATGTCAAACTACTATCTCAGGTGATATTGTTGTAAGGAGACTTGTTCTAAATAAAGAGGATATAGAATCAGTATCAGAGAGGAGTGTTTCAGGTAGGCTAGGTGAGACAAAAAAAATAGCCATACTTTTTAGCGATATAAGGGGATTTACACCTTTTTCTGAAAAGTTAACTCCATATGATGTAGTATTTATTTTAAATAGGTATTTTAACAGAATGGTAAATGCAGTAGAGACTAATAATGGTGTTGTAGATAACTACATTGGTGATGGGATGGTTGCTATTTTTGGTCTTCACGATGAAGAAAGTCCAGCACAATATGCGGTTAAAGCAGCACTAGAAATGTGTGATGAAATGGATGACATGAAGCCATACCTAAAAACAATGTACGGACAAGATTTTGAAATTGGTGTTGGTATACACTGGGGAGAAGCAGTGGTAGGTGATATAGGTGCTGGAAAATCAAAACGTCTCACGGCTATAGGTGATGCAATGAATTTTGCTAGTCGTGTTGAATCTGCAAATAAACAATTTCAATCTCGCGTGTTAATATCTGAACAGACTCATGATGAAATTAAAGATTCGCTAGTAATCAAAGATTTTATGCGTACGAATCTACCTGGTATAGAAGGTCGAGTCACTTTGTATGAAATTGAAGATATAAATTTTTTATCTGAAAAAGAAAAAGGTGATGAAATTGTTGAGGAGAATATCACATGGACTAAGGGTTCAGAAATAGATTCTTTTGTAACAAATCCGCAACAAGTTTTTAAAATAAAAAGAGAAGATATTCTAGTTGTGAAAGCAGATGATAAATTTTATGCACTGAATGATAAATGCCCCCATGCATTTCTCAGTTTGCAAGGTAGTGATATTGATATTAAAAATGAGACTATTGCGTGTAGGTGGCACAAGAGCTCATTTTGTTATAAAACAGGTGAAGTGCGAGAGTGGATGAAAATAAGTAATTTTCAGAAAATGTTAGGTAAGATGGGTCTAAATGCTGAAGCAAAAGAAATTTCAAAAATGGAGAAAATTCCCGTAGATGTATATGAAACAAAATCAGAAAACGGGTTTATTTGGGTTGGAATTAAGAAATAATTAAAGAAAATGAGGAGGTAGTAATGAATGAAAATATTGAATGGACAAAACTATCAGAAGTAAAAAGTTTTGAACAGAGACCAGAGCAACTTGTTAAAGTAAAACGTGATGACATTCTTATTGTAAAAGACGCAGATGGTTTTTACGCTATAAATAATAGATGCCCACATCTTGGTCTTGCTTTAAATCTTGGCGGTTGTGATAAAGAAAACAAGACAGTGCATTGTAAGTTCCACTCTAGTGATTTTTTTTATAAAACTGGTAAAGTTAAATCCTGGCTAAATCTTAAAGGATTTGAAAAATTTATGTCTTGGCTATTTTCTAAATTTGATGCTGATGCAAAAAAAATGATGGAAATGAATCCTAAACCATTGGAAACATTTAAAACAAAAATAGAAGATGATTGTGTTTGGGTTGGGATAGATCAAAATGCTTAAATAAAATTATGATTGATCTACGCAGTGACACCGTAACACTTCCCACAAGGGGTATGTTAGAGGCTATCTACCGCGCAAAACTAGGTGACGATGTTTTAGATGAGGATCCTACAATACAAAAGCTTGAGAAAAAATCTGCAGACCTTGCAGGTAAGGAAACGTCACTCTTGGTTCCAAGTGGGACTATGGCTAATCTGACTGCAATCCTCGCTCATTGTGAAAGAGGAGATGAGGTCATTTTGGGAGATTTAGCACATACTTTCTTGTATGAAGCAGGTGGTATTTCTTCATTAGGAGGTGTCCATTCATGCCAGTTAAAAAATCAAAAAGATGGAACAATCTTAATTGAAGATATAAAAAATTCGATTAGAAAAGATAATATCCATTTCCCTACCTCACGTTTGATATGTTTAGAGAATACTCACAATCGTTGCCATGGGTTTCCCTTGCAACTGGATTATTTGACATCCGTTAAATCAATAGCTGTTGAAAATAATTTAAAATTGCATGTGGATGGCGCTAGACTCTTTAATGCTGCAATTTCTATCGGTACATCAATAAAAGAAATTTGCGAACCTGTAGACTCTGTGACATTTTGTTTGTCAAAAGGTCTCTCTGCACCAATTGGCTCTCTTGTATGTGGGGATCAAGATTTCATAAACAAAGTAAAGAGATTAAGAAAAGTTTTAGGTGGAGGTATGCGACAAGCAGGTATCATAGCAGCCGCTGGCATTGAGGCCCTAGACACAATGCCTGATCAGTTAATCCTTGATCACAAACATGCTCAAATATTAGCTCAGGCACTTTTTGAGATTCCTGGGGTAACCTGCGACCCGGACTTAGTACCGACAAACATTATATATTTTTCAATTAGAGAATATAGCATGGGGAATAAAAATTTTCTTGCTGAAATGGAAAAAAATGGGGTGAAGTTTTTTGAACTAAGTCCCAATAACTATCGCCTTGTTACCCATTCTGGAATTAGTGAAAAAGATGTTTTAGAAGTAATAAAAATTTTTTCACAATTACTCTCTTAACTGGTACTCTTATTGATTAGCAATAGTTTTCTTTTTCATTTAGGTGTAGTTATTCTTCTTTTTAATAATCTTGGATGGGGACAAGGTTTAGATAATTTCGAAGAAAAAAAAATAAGAATGATTGAATATCAATTAAGAAAAAGAGGAATAAAAGATAAATCTGTATTGAAAGCAATGTCCTCTGTGAGAAGAGAAATGTTTGTTCCAGAAAATCTTCAAAAAGATGCTTATTCAGATAGGCCGTTGCCAATAGGTAAAGGACAGACAATTAGTCAACCATATATTGTGGCGTTTATGACTGAGCAATTAATGGTTGGTCCTGGAGATAGAATTTTAGAAATAGGAACGGGATCAGGCTATCAAGCTGCTGTTCTTGGCGAATTAGCAAAACATGTCTACACCATTGAAATTATTCCTCAATTAGCCGCTAAGGCAAAATCTATTTTAGCTATACTTGGTTATAAAAATGTTACAGTACGAGCAGGAAATGGGTATGAAGGATGGCCGAGCAAGAGTCCTTTTGACCGGATAATAGTTACTGCAGCACCTGAAAAAATTCCTACTAACCTTACTGATCAACTCGCAAACGGAGGAAGAATGATAATTCCGGTCGGTCCGCGCTTTGACATTCAATACCTTTGGGTAATCGAAAAAGATACTTCAGGAAAAATAAATAAGAAGCGTGTTCTTCCAGTTCGATTTGTTCCAATGGT
>MDTB01088231.1_pt1 | contig 34270 bp, 34 predicted proteins | sample 811161 | NCBI WGS metagenome assembly MDTB01 (sample SAMN05326650, study PRJNA326480) | marine metagenome | isolation source: seawater | place: Mediterranean Sea | collected 2009 | reverse complement strand
TTGTTGGGTTTAATATTTGAATAATTACCTTTTTTAAGAGTAAGCTCTGGATTAAATTTAAGTGAATTTTCAGTTTTTATCTTATTTTGAGATAGTATTTTTATTATCTCTTTCAAAATTGCAGCATCCCCGAGTTTGGATGCTTTAATAATTCTTGGAATATAATAAATTCCTTTAAAGTCTAACATTAATTTAGAAAAATTTGGCTTTTTAACTTTCCCTGCAAATAAGACTCTTTTACATCTATTTTCTTTAAGAATATTAATTATTTTACCAAATTGACCTATAGAAACTGAAAAAGATTTGCTATGTTTTTTAAATTTTTTGGATTTAGATAAATCTATTATCAGATACCTTATTTTTTTTTTTTTTATAGTCTTAAGTATTTTATTTGGAAAATCTGTATCGCCAAAAATTAAACCTATCATCTTATGAAAATGGGGTACAAATAGACCTTTTTTTATCCTTAGTAATAAATTCAATTACCTCTTTAACTAGTGGATTTTCGTGAAATAATCCATTTAATTTACTTATATTTTCATTGATATTTTTAGTAGCAAAAATTTCCTTATACGCCTCAGTTAATCCTAAAATATCCTTATTTTCAAATTTAGCTCTTCTCAATCCTATTAAGTTTAATCCTTGTAATGTATTTCTGTTTCCTGTTGACAATCCATAAGGAATTACGTCGTGTAAAACACCTGTCATTCCACCAATCATAGCCATCTTACCAATCCTCGTGAATTGTTGAATTGCTGAATTACCTCCTATAACAACATTATCTTCTATAATTGCGTGTCCTCCTAAAGGAACATTGTTTGCAATTATTACATTGTTTCCAACCTGACAATCATGAGCAATATGAGACGATATCATAAATAGACAATTATTTCCAATTACTGTTTTGCCACCACCACCAACTGTTCCTGGATTTATTGTAACGTATTCTCTGATCTTATTATTATTTCCAATAATCAAACTTGTTGGCTCACCACTATATTTCATGTCTTGAGGGTCATTTATGGAAACAAAAGGGTAAATATTATTTCCTTTTCCAATTTTTGCGTTTGCAGAAATGTTTACATGAGATTGTAAAATGGTATTTTCTTCAATCTCAACATTTGGACCAATTATACAATAAGGACCAATTTTAACATTGTTTCCTATTTTGGCCTTAGGGTTAATGATCGCTGTTTTATCTATCATTTGTTTTCTTTTACAAATCGTTTAAGATCTTTTGATGGATATCCCATAACTTTACTATTATCTGGAATATCTTTTATTACTCCACTACCGCCACCAATTTGAACATTATTACCAATTTTAAGATGCCCTGAAACTCCAGCTTGGCCCCCTATCATCACGTTATTTCCTAAAGTTGAACTACCAGCAAAGCCCACTTGTCCAGCAACTATACAATTCTCACCTATCTTTACATTATGAGCTACATGGATTTGATTATCTAGATACGTATTTTTTCCAATAATAGTATTGGATAGCGAGCCTCTATCTATTGTTGAGCCACATCCTATTTCTACATTATCTTCAATTATTACTACTCCTACTTGTGGATATCTAAAATTAGTTTTTTTATCTGGAAAGAAACCGAAACCCTTTTTTCCAATTACGCATCCATCTAAAATATGAACATTATTTTTAATCAAAGAATTTCTAATAATTACATTAGAACCGACTTTACAATTGTCACCTATAGATACATTCTTTTCTATAATTGTATTATGGCCAATCAAACAATTTGCACCTATTTTTACATCTTTACCTACTAAAACATTATGTCCAAACTTTACTTTATCTTTATGTTTAGTATCAATTATGTTTTCGACAGTATTATCATAATCATCAGTTACTGAATCTGGGTAAAAAATTTTTGTAATTTGTGCAGTATGTAACAATACTTTATTTGAAATTATTGCATTACATGAACTTGGTAAAATTTTCTTAAGATTTTCTGTTGTTAAGCAAAAAGAGGCTTTTGTAATTTTAGCAAAATCGGTATATTTTTTTGAATGAAAGAAAGTTATCTCGCCATTTTGTGATGATAAAAGATCTTTTATGTCATAAATTTTTTCATTTGAATATTTTTGACTTTTCAAATTAATTGTGGTTAACAAATAATGAATACTATGTGGTCCAGTATTTTTAAAAAAAGGATTTACCATCTGTAAGTTTAATATCAAAACTTTTTAATAATACTTATCAACAAATGTTACTAATTATTTTCTATCAACTATAGTAGCAGACCACTGAGCATCCGCCATTTTTTTGCCAGAGACATAGGCTTCACCTTTATATTTCCAAACTCGACCGTGTGATCTTATAGCCTCTATATTTAATTCTAGTCTACATTCTGGAACTACAGGATTTCTAAATCTAGCTTTTTCAACACTCATCAAAAAAACTAATTTATCTTCATATTCTTTTTTATCGATTCCATGAGCAGTTAAAGCTGCTGCTGCTTGACCAAAAGCTTCTACTATTAAAACTCCAGGCATTACAGGCTGGTCAGGAAAATGTCCATTTACATAAAATGCATCCTTCTTAACATTCATTATAGCTGTAGCAGAGTGAAGTGGTTTTATATTTATTAACTCTTCAATTAAAAGCATCGGTTCTCTGTGAGGCAATAAATTAATAATATCTTGCTTACTTAATTTAATATTTTTTGACATTTTGACTAATTTTTTAAACTTGTAACTTCTTTGTTAAAAATTTCTAATATTTCATCCGTGATATCTAGCTCTGATTTTCCTATAACAATATTTTTTTTTTGGACAATTATGTCAATAGACTCTGAAGAGGCATATTTAGACAAAATCTTATTCAAAGACTCGACCATTATGTTAATTTTTTTTAGTTTTTGTTGTTGAAATTTATTCATCAAAGAATTTTTTTCTCCTTTAAACTGATTAATTTCAACTTGAAGATCTTTAATTTTTTTATTCAATTCCTCCTCTGAAAGAATATTTTTTTGCTTAACAATATTTGCTTCTTTTTTTTTTAAATTTTCTTCAGTTTTTTTTTAACTTATCATCCTCTTTTTTATAATCTCCATCCATTTGTTTTGCAATTTTTTTTCCTAAATTAGACTCGTAGATTACTCTATCAACATCAATGAAAACTATTTTTTCATTAGCCATTGAATAATTGATTGAAATCGATAGATAGAAAAAAATTAATATTAAAAATTTTTTCATTTACTAGAAGGTAGTACCCAAATTGAATTGGAATGATTCTGTTTTGTCATCTGAGGCTTTAGACAGATCTTGAGAAATAGAAAAATTAAGAGGTCCAATCGGCGTAAACCAATCAACTACAAAACCTGTTGAAGATCTTATAGTATTGGATTGATCAACTGTGCTAGAATAATCAACACCCCAGAGGTTAGCAAAATCGACAAAATATCTAAAATCTATATTTTCTAAAGTTGAAAAAATCATTGGCAACGTTGTATCAATATTTAGCGCCGCAGCATAATTTCCACCTACGTAATCTGTTGCATCTACTGGTCCAATATTACCAGTGTTAAAACCCTTTAACTTATTTCTTGGTAGAAAAGTCCTGTTTGTTATTCTTACATTTTCTCCATTGAGTGAGTGAACTAAACTTCCATAAATATTAAAACTTGTGACCATCTCATTCGGAAGTTGATACCAATGTTTAAAATCATAAGAATTACTTAATGAATACTCATCAGAGTAAAGAGGTACTCCCTGTCTAAAAACGCTTCTAAATCCTTCGGTCGGTTGATACCTTTGATTCCTCAAATCATAGTCTAAAGTATAAAAAAATTTACTCTCAATATAAGTACCAGATTGTTTTTTAAGTGATGAACTCGCTTTTGAGCTAGTAGTTAAATCTTCGTAGTAATTAGATAATCTTGGAGTAAATCGTATATTTTCAAATTGTTCATAACCTGTACCGAAAGAAAAACCGGTCTTGTCTACTTCGTATCCATTATCTGTTAATTTATCAATACTTGTTCTTTCGAACGAAGTTGATAAGGATTTTCCAGAATAATTAAAATTAGGATTCGTAACTGAGAAACTTCCTTTAATAGTATCCTCTGTTAATCTTACTGCAGTTGATAATTTTACACCTTTTCCTAAAAAATTATTTTCTGCTACAGAGAATCCTAGAGTGCCACCTTCAGTACCAGCCCCAGCTCCAATAGTTATTTCACCTGTAGGTTTTTCTTCAACTGTGATATTTACTATTTTAGAATTTTGATTTGAACCATCGACAATTTCAGAACTTACAGATGAAAATAAATTAGAGGCTCTAATATTATTTAATGATCTTGCATTTAATAAATTATTAAATGGATCACCCTCATCAATTTCTAATTGATCTCTTATAACATTTTCAAAAGTAATATTATTACCAAAAATATTTATTCTCTCTACAAAGAATCTTTCACTTTCACTTATTGAAATAGTTAAATTAAGTTTGTTTTCTTCTATAATTGTCTCTGTTATATCTGCATTAATAAAATCAAATTGACGTGATAAAGATATCTTATCAATTTCATCTATAACTTTATTGACCTTAAATAAAGAATAATTTTTACCAACTAAATCATTTAATTCTTTTTTGACATCTTCGAAATTATTTTCATCATAATCTAAAGGAAGTTTTAAATCGGTTTTGTTAATCTTAAAAATATTACCAGCTTCAATTTTATATGTAATCTTGAATGATTTATCATCAAAAAATTTTACAGCTGCTGATTGAATATCAACATTGTAATAACCCTTATTAAGATAAAAATTTTTCAGTAATCTTTTATCTCTTTCAATTGTTCTTTCATTTACATATTTATTTTTTGAAATAAATTTCCAAAATCTTGTTTCTTCAGATATAATAACACTTCTTAATGTCCTATCTTTAATTTTTTTATCTCCAACAAACTCTATTTTAGAAATTTTTGATTTCTCACCTAAACTAATTTCAAAAAATAAATCAATAGTATTATTATTATTATCTTGTATTCGGGACTCCACGCTGGCCATGTAATAACCCAAGTATGATAGAGAGTCTTTAATTCTTATTTGATCTTCTTTTACTTGATCTAATAGAAATGGTGATTTGTCTTTGGAAAAAAGATTTTTTAAAATTGTTTCTTTCATTTCATTGGATTTTATTCCCTCAACATAAACTTTTTGAATGATTTTATTTTCAGTTATATCTAAAATAAGTTTATTTCCCTCAATGGATAAGATGATATTATCAAAAAAATTTGTTTCATATAAATTTTTAATTATCAAATTTAAGTCGTCTTGATCATAATCTTTATTTAAATCAATTTTACCATAGGTAGATATTGTCTCTTTTGAAATTCTTGAGTTATTTTTAATCTCAATTTCATTTATAACTACTGCATGAGCAGTAATAGCTATTGAGGTAAAAAATAATATCAGAGAGAATAATAAATTTTTCATAAATTATTTCTGAGATCTTACACTTAAAGAAATCGTTTTCAATCTTACAATCCTGCTTAAAATAGCTATTTGATCTAAGTTTTTTGGCTCCTTATTCTTAAATCTTTTAAACTCTTTTAATCTTAATATCTTTATTAAATTTTTATATATATCAAAAAATTTTATTTTTTTTTTTAAAAATAATTCAACCAAAGTATCGTTTGCACTAACTAATACAGTCTCAAATAGAGTATCTTTTTTCGGTATTATTTTAATTATTTTTCCTATAGGAAATTTTTTCATATTGACTTCCTGAAAACTTAAATCGTTTATCAATTTCAAATTCAATTTATTAGCAAAATTATCTTTTTTAAAATAATTTGTTAAAGAATTGAAAATTGGTATTTTCATTGAGGTTGGATGAGTTAAAATCTTGCTTACTCCATTATTAAAGTCAACGATTGCATGAACATATGATGTTGGTTGAATAATTATTTTAAATTTAGAATATTCAATATTGAAAATTTTTTTTGCTTCGATTAATTCAAATATTTTATTTATCAAAGTTGCTGAATCAACGGATATTTTTTTTCCCATTTTCCAGGTAGGATGCTTTATTGCATTTTTGGGGTTAAAGTTATTAAAACTTGAATAATTCATTTTTAGAAAAGGACCTCCAGATGCTGTAATATAAATTTTTTTAATATTTTCTATTTTTTCGTTCTCGATGAGTTTAGCGATAGAAAAATGCTCTGAGTCTATTGGAATAAATTTAGTTTTGTTTTTTTTTAATGATTTGGATATTAAATTCCACCCGCATATAATTGACTCTTTGTTTGCTATAGCTATTTCATCTGTAATACTAATTATATCTATGGTTGGTTCTAGACCACCAATACCAGTTATTGCACTCATCACGTAGTTGACCTTTATACTATTTTTTTTTTTAAAGTCTTTTACGTTATTAAAAATATTGATTTTTTTACTTTTAAAAAATTTTTTTTTACTTATAAAAGTTTTTTTATCATGAATTATTACATTTTTAATATCAAATTTTTTAGCTTGGAAAAACAATCTTTTATAATTCTTGTTTGTGGAGATAAGAATTAATTTATAATTTTTTCTATTCCCATTAATTATATCTAATGTTGTATTTCCAATTGAGCCAGTTGAACCAAGAATAATAATTTTTTTTTTCATCATTTGATATAAGTAAATACAAGATATGTCACAGGGATAGCAAAAATTATTCCATCTAATCTATCAAGTAAACCACCATGACCAGGTAAAATTTTTCCGGTATTTTTAATTTTTGCTAATCTTTTGAAAAATGAAATTGTTAAATCTCCTAATTGACTGACTGAGGAAATTAAAACAATAAGAATTAAAAAATCAAGTATGTTAGTTGGCTCCCATATAATGCCAATAATAAATTTTGCATAGCAAATACCCCCTATCATTGATAAAATTAAACTACCAATTAATCCAGAATAAGTTTTATTTGGACTAATCTTAGTGAGTTTAGGTCCTTTAAATGCTTTACCAAAAATATATCCGCCAATATCTGTCAAAATTGAGATTAAAACTACAAATAAAAATAGATTAATTCCTTTTTCAATTCTTATTAGATAAGTGCAATAAATTGATGCAAGGAAAAAAAGGATACCTATAATTTTCATTGAAGTTTTATTTTTACATATTTTTAACCACTCTGAGCTTATAATGAAAAAAATAATTGTAAGAAAAAAAATAAAAAAAATCGAACCTTTGATAACAAAAAAGAGAGATATTGGTATCAGTATGAGTGATGTAATAATTCTTTTTTCAAGCTCTGTTTGCATTATATCTTTCCAAAATTTCTTTTAATTTTTTTGAATTTTTTGATAACTTTATTATAGTCTTTTTCATTAAAATCAGGCCATAATTTCTTTTCAAAGAAAATTTCTGCATAAGCTAATTGCCATAATAAAAAATTACTTAATCTTTTTGTGTTTCCAGTCCTAATTAGTAAGTCTGGATCTGGTATATGTTTGGTTTGCAAATATTTTGATAAATTTTTTTCTGTGATTTTATCTTTATTCTTTTTTAAAATCTTAAAGGCATTAATTAGCTCAAATTTTGACCCATAGTTCAAAGCAAGATTAATTTGAAGTTTTGTATTTTTTGAAGTTTTTTTCTCAGATTGATTTAAAAGATTATTTAATTTAGTGGAAAAATTTTTTACCCCGATAATTTTAAGTTTAATATTTTGCCTATGCAAATCATCAATCCTGTTGATTAAAAAGTTTTCTAATAAATTAAATAAGTAATTTATTTCATTTTTTGGTCTTTTCCAATTTTCTGTCGAGAATGCATATAGTGTTAGAAATTTTATCTTATTTTTAATTGTTTCTTTAATAATTTTTTCGACTGTATTTAAACCAGCTCTATGACCCGCATTACGTGAATTTCGATTTTTAAGACCCCATCTTCCATTACCATCCATGATAATGGCTACATGATTTAAAGGGTTCATATTGTCATTATTTCTTTTTCTTTAGAGGAGATTTTTTCATCGACTAATTGTATATGTTTATCTGTTATATTTTGCACATTTTTTTCATACACTTTTTCTTGATCTTCACTTAATTCTTTTGATTTTAAAAGTTTTTTAAGTTCTTCATTTGCATCTCTTCTTATATTCCTTATTGAAACTTTACATTTTTCTCCCATGGATTTAATTAATTTCTTGAGTTCATTTCTTCTTTCTTCATTCAATTCAGGTATTGGAAGTCTTATTAATTGACCATCAATTTGTGGATTTAATCCTAACTCAGATTTCTTTATTGCAGCATCAACTAAATTAACGTTATTTTGATCCCATACTTGAATATTTATCATTCTAGGTTCTGGCGTAGTTATACTGGCAACTTGATTAACAGGCATTTGTTGTCCATAAACATCAACTTTAATTAGGTCTAACATTGATGCATTGGCTCTTCCCGTTCTTAGTGAAGATAGTTCCTTTGTAAAAACGTCGATTGTCTTATCCATCTTGAGGCTATGAGATTTTTCATCAAACATTTATTCGCCTATTTTTATTCTACTAAACTCCTTAATTTTTAAATCACTTATTGAAAGTTCTTTCAAAACATCTTTTACTTTTTTTTTTGGTTCCATAACCCATGCTTGCGTTAAAAGTGCGTTTTCCTCCATAAACTTTTTCATTTTTCCAATACTTATTTTTTTTGCAATATCATCTGATTTACCAGAATTCTTTAATTCTTTAGTTATTAATTCTTGTTCTTTATTTATTAAATCTTTATCAATTAAATCCGACTGTAGTGCTAAAGGATTTGAAGCTGCTATATGCATTGATAGTTGTTTACCAAAATTTTTTACTTCATCAGTAGTATTTTTGGTCTCTATAGATACAATTACTCCTAACTTTGCCAAATTGTCTTTAACAACAGTGTGCAGATATCGGTAATTAGTTGATGACGAATTTGAAATAGTTTTTGTTTTTCCAATAGTTATTTTTTCACCTATTTTTGCTATCAAAGCTATTAATGTATTGTTTACAGTTTCTCCATTTTTCATTTTTGATTTTTTTAATTCCTCTAGATTAGAATTTTTTTCATTATTCAAATCACTTAATTCTTTAACAAAATTAATGAAATCTTCATTCTTGGCTACAAAATCTGTTTCACAATTCACTTCGATAATAGAAGTTTTTTTTTCATCTCCACTGACCGCTACAACTCCTTCATTTGCGTTTCTGGACATCTTTTTTGATGCTTTAGAAATACCCTTTACTCTTAAAATTTCAACAGCCTTATCTAAATTTCCACCTGAGTCTTTTATTGCTAAATTACAATCCTTAAAACCAGCTCCTGTTGCCTCTCTTAGTTTTTTTATTTTTTCTACGTCACTCATTTTAGTTAATATTTTTATTATTTGTTTTAGAAAACTTAGTTTCTAATTTTTCTCTATCTTTTTCAGCAAGAGTCTTGCTTGACTCCAATTCTTTATCATTTATTTTTTTTGTATCAATTGAAGGTGCATCTTTTTTAGCAGAGTTGATTGTTTCTTTTATAAGATTACAATATAAATCTATAGACCTTCTAGCATCATCGTTTCCTGGTATTGGATAATCGATTCCATCAGGATTAGAATTGCTATCAAGAATTGCAATAATCGGTATTCCTAATTTTACAGATTCTTGTATTGCTAATGACTCATAGTTTGTGTCAATTATAAATACCAAATCCGGAATTTTTGTCATTTCCGATATTCCACCCAAAGATCTTTGTAATTTATCTTTTTTGACACTCATTTTTAATAATTCTTTCTTTGTAAAGCCTCTATTTTCAGAGACTAAATCTACCTCTAACTTTTTTAATTTCTTAATAGAGTTAGAGATTGTTCCCCAGTTAGTTAGCATTCCACCAAGCCATCTGTAATTTACAAAATATTGATCTGTTTCTTTAGCAACGTCAGCTATTGCCTCTGATGCTTGTTTTTTTGTTGATACAAAAAGTATTTTACCGTTGTTAGAGATTGTTTCATAAATTTTCTCTAAAGCCACTTTAGTTAATTCTAAGGTTTGAGTTAAATCAATTATATGGATCGAATCTCTCTTCCCAAAAATATATTTTTTCATTTTAGGATTCCATCTTAAGGTTTTATGACCTAGATGGACTCCAGCTTCTAATAGTTGTTGAATAGTTATACTTGGTATCTTCATAATTTATTCCCGGTTAAGCCACCACAGTAGTTTCCACTTAAGGACCGGAGGTTTAAAACCAATTACTGTGTGCGTATTTATTTAACTAGCCTTATTTACAAGTATTTTTTAACTTATCAAGTATAATTTACTCAATTATCGCTGATATTTCATCGTTTCTAATTAGATTTATTGATTTTCTATCAATATGTCTTTTATTTCTTAAATGAAAAATAAGTTTTTGATCTCCATCGAGGTAATTAATATTTATAGTGGTGTCTCCTTTTTTAGTTAAATGTGCCGAAATTATATCAATTTGTTTTTTGGAAGATATTGAAAAAGTAATTTTTGATATTGGTGAATTAAAAAGATTTTTTAAAGATGCAATTTTTTGTACATTGACTCTTCGAAATCTATTTTCCTCAATTGAATTATTTTTAACTAAAGTAAGAATTAAAGAATTTCCTTCTTTCAAAATATTTCTATTCAAATCTAGAACATCAGAAAAAATAAATAACTCAAAAACACTACTTAAATCTGTCAATTTAATAACAGCATAAGAGGTACCTTTAGATGTTTTACGTTCTTGTATTTTTAACAATGTTGCAGCTATGTTAGCTGTCTTAATGTCGTTTTTAGTATTAAAATCAAGATAATCAACAATTTTGTAATCATTGAAAATTTCTTTGAATTGATTGAGTGGATGATTTGAGACAAAAAAACCAACTGCCTCAAATTCTTTTGAAAGCCTTTCTTCAAATTTCCAATCCTCTATTTTAGTAATAGTATGATCTTCTTCTTCATCCTTCTCAGCAAACAAATCAATTTGGTTGGTTAATTTATTTTCAAAAATTTTTTTAGATTTAGAAATAAAATTAGGTATTGAATTAAATAAAGCTTGTCTATTATCGTACAAATTATCGAAGGCCCCCGCTTTTACTAAGCCCTCTAATTGTAGCTTATTTATATCTTTAGGGTTTATACGTTTTAAAAAGTCAGAAATAGATTTAAATTTTCCGTTGTTTATTCTTTCTTTAATAATGTTAGATATAGCTTCATATCCAACGGCTTTAATACCACCTAGTGCATAATAAATTTTTTTACCATCAGTTTTAAAATCTGCAAAGCATTCGTTAATATCTGGTCTCATTATTTCTATATTCAATCTTTTTAATTCTTCATAAAATTCGCTAAGTTTATTTTGATTAGATATATCCATTGTCATTGATGCTGCCATAAATTCTTTGGGATAATAAGTTTTTAAAAATGCTGTTTGATAAGAAATGATAGCATAAGCTGCAGCATGACTTTTGTTAAATCCATATTCAGCAAATGGTTCAATTTTTAAAAATATTCCAGCAGCTACATCTTTACTAATCCCTTTACTCACTGCTCCGGCGATAAAATTTTGTTTTTGTTTTTCAAGTTCAACTCTTTTTTTTTTTCCCATAGCACGCCTTAAAATATCAGCTTGACCAGCAGTAAAACCTGATAATTTTTGAGCTATTTGCATAACCTGTTCTTGGTAAATTATCACTCCATATGTTGGTTTTAAAATATCTTCTAATAAAGGATGTAAATAATCAGGTTTTTGTTTTCCATGTTTACAATCATTATATGTTTGAATATTGCTCATCGGTCCGGGTCTATATAAAGCAACTAATGCGATTATGTCTTCTATGTGATTTGGCCTCATTTGTATAAGCGCTTCTCTCATACCAGCACTTTCAATTTGAAATAATCCTACAGTTTTTCCTAAAGACAATAAATCAAAAACTTTTTGATCGTTAAAATTTATATTATCGATATTAAAAGTTTTATTTTTTTTATTGATTGATTTTTGAGTATTATTAATAACAGTCAAAGTTTTTAGACCCAAGAAATCAAATTTAATAAGGCCAGCATTTTCAGCCGAATACATATCAAATTGAGTTGAAGGTAACAATAAATTAGAAGAAACATCCTTATAAAGTGGAACTACATCAATTAATTTTTTATCCGCAATAACTACCCCAGCGGCATGTGTAGCTACATTTCTATTTAATCCCTCTAATTTTAAAGACAGTTCAGTAAGTTTTTTAACTCTGGGATCCTCTTTAATTAATTTTTGAAGTCTGGGTTCTCCAGCAATACACTCAGTCAAGTTTTGAGGTCTTGATGGATCAAAGGGTATCATTTTAGAAATACTATCTACAAAGCCATAGGCGAGGCCTAAGACCCTTCCTACATCCCTTATAACCATTCTAGCTTTTAATTTGCCAAAAGTAATTATATGCGCAACACTCTCTTTATATTTATTAGTCAAATATTCAAAAACTAAATCTCTTTTTTCTTCACAGAAATCAATATCAAAATCAGGCATTGAAATACGATCAGGGTTGAGAAATCTTTCAAATATAAGATTATACTTAATTGGATCAACATCGGTTATAGAAAGACACCATGCAACAAGTGAACCTGCGCCAGATCCTCTTCCTGGACCCACAGGAATATCGTTATTTTTTGCCCATTTGATATAATCAGATACAATCAAAAAGTAACTTGCGTATTTCATGTCGATTATAATATTTAATTCATGATTTAATCGATCTTTATAAATTAAATATTCCTTATTAGATGACATTTCTTTTTCTTGAATTTTAAAAAGACGAATAAATTTAGTTTTTAAACCATCTAATGAGTCTCTTTTAAGAATTTCTTCTGCATTGCCACCTTTTTCTGAACTAATATTAGGCAAAATAGGTTTAGAAAATGACGGCCTATAACTACATCGCAAAGGGAAAGTATAATTATTCTGAAGAGCCTCAGGAAGATCAGCAAACAACTCATTCATTTCATGGTCATCTTTAAAGTAATGCTGATCACTAAATTTTATTCTATTTTTATCATTTATATAAGTCTTATTCTTAATACAAATTAAAGCATCGTGGGCCTCGTGCATATTTTTTTTCAAATAAAAAACTTCATTCGTAGCAATGATTGGAATCTCAAAATCTAATGATTTTACCAAATTAAATTTCTCAAAAGCATTTTCATTTAAATCACCATGACGTTGTATCTCAATATAAAAATTATTTTTAAATTTAAGTTTTAATTTTGAATATAGTTCATCTATTTCAGTAAATTTACCTTTATCAAATAATTGTCCAAATAAACCAAACACTGTTCCAGAGAAAATTCCTATACCTTCGGTCTTTATCAATAGTTCATTAAAGTCTACATGAGGTTCTGTCATGTTATCATTTTTAAGATAGGATACTGAGGATAATTCAATTATTCTTTTATAGCCTTCTTCATTTAATGCATACAAGGGTAATAGACCAATTAATTCTCCATATTTAAAATTTATTTGAGTTCCTATTATTGGTTGAGTACCTATTTTTGATAATTTTTCAGAAAATTCTAAGGCTCCACACAAATTTGATGTATCACATAATGCGAGTGATTTAATTTTATTTTCTTTTGAAAAATCTTTTAAATCATCTATCTTAACAGCTCCTTCACATATTGAGAATTGTGAATGAATTTTTAAATGATTAAAATTTTGTGACCTAGACTCATCCATTAACTAGTCGTATATTACCATCAACTATTTCTAATAAGCAATCTGACTTATTTGCAAAAAATCTATTGTGAGTTGCAAATATGATTAATCGATTTGGATTTATTTGATTTATAATTATTTTAAAGACTTTTTTAGCGGTTTCAAAATCTAAACTTCCAGTAGGTTCATCAGCTAAAATTATCTGTGGATCATTTATCAAAGCTCTTGCAATCGATATTCGTTGCTTTTCACCTCCTGATAATTCAGCAGGAAAATGATTGGCTCTATTTAACAAACCAACTTTTTTTAGTAAATTTTTAGCTTTCAATAGTGAGGCACTCTTAGCATTTCCTGCAGCTAAGCTGGCTAAATAAATATTTTCTAGAGCCGAAAAATCTGGAAGCAAATTATCTTGTTGATAAATAATACCTATTTTATTAGCTCTAAGGATATCATTTTTGCTAGACTCGTCAAAATTGATTACTTTGTTGTCAATTTTTACCAATCCTGAGCTAGGTCTATCTACTAAAGATAATAAATTTAATAAAGTGGATTTTCCTGAACCAGACGGTCCCATTAACGAATAAACTTTTCCTTTTTTAAAATTATAAGAAATTTTTTTTAAAACTTTAGTTTTTTTATATCCATCAAAAAATCGATTTATATTAGAGATTTGAATCAAATTATTCATATTTTAAAGATTTTACTGGATCTAGCTTTGCTGCTTTTAAAGCGGGAAAAATTGAAACTATTATAGTAATCAGAACAGAACACATTGAAATCATAAATATTGAAGAATAACTTATCTCTGATGGCATAGTACTTAAAAAATAAATTTCCTCAGGAAACAAAGTTATATTAAATATAGAACTTAACAGGAGTCTAAGATTTTCAATATACATTGCAAAGCTTACTCCTAAAATAACTCCAAAAAAAGTTGCAGATGTGCCCATTAAAACTCCAACTAAAAAAAATATTTTAACAATTGATTTATTCAAAACTCCAATTGATTTTAATATAGCAATATCTCGGGTTTTATTTTTTACTAGAATTGTAAGACCTGAAATTATATTAAAAGCAGCAACGATTATTATTAGTGATAAAATTATAAACATGACATTTCTCTCAACTTTTAATGCTGAAAATAATGAACTATTCATATCTGACCAACTATAAACTAATTCATTTGGAAAAATTTCTTGAACAATTTTTTTTTGAGCAATAATATTTTGCGGATTTTTTAAATAAATCTCTAAATTTCTATCATCTTCATCTAGATCAAAGAAATTTTCTAATGTATCCAAATTAATAAAAGCAATATTATTATCAAATTCTACGAGACCACTCTCGAAAATAGATAAAACTGTAAAATTTTTTTGCTTTGGGAGACTTCCAATTATTGTCTCTACACCTGAGGATGACATAATAACTATTTCATCTCCAATATCAAGATTTAAGGTGAAACTTAACTCTCTACCAATTGAAATATAATTTTTTGATAAATCTTTTTTATTTCCTAAAAAGTTTTCTGTATTTGTTATATCTAATTTTGAAAAATCACTTTTTGAGTATCCTCTTAAAACGACTCCCTTAGTAATATTTTTTTTTAAAATTATAGCTTCACCTGAATTACTAAGAATTAAATTTTTTGAAATTAAGCTTAGTTTCGATTTACTGTACTTATTTTCATCTATTCTACTTTCATATGGATTTACTATGATATGAGCGTTAAATCCTACAATTTTATTTATTAATTCGCTCCTAAAACCATTCATTACTGACATTACAACAATTAAAACAGCAACTCCCAGACTTATTCCAATAAAAGAAAATACAGATATAATATTCAAAAAACCATCTTTTTTCCTGGCTTTTAAAAATCTTAGTGTAATTTCTTTTTCTAATGTGGAAATCAATTTTTTACTTTTTGTTTTTTAATTATATCAATTATTTCAGATAATCTAATTTTTTGTGTTTCTTTTCCAATTTCTTTAAATTCAATTAGGTCTCCTGTAGTTTTTTTACCAATAATTATTTGATATGGATTTCCAATTAAATTCATTCTTTTAATTTTAGATGAAAGATTTTCTTCAGTGTCGTCAATTAATGTTTCAATATTATTCTTTTCTAATTCAAAACTAATCTTGCTTGCTTTATTAAGTGCTAACTGATCATTTTTATTTATCATCGGAATTATAGAAACATCATAAGGTGCAACTGTAAAAGGCCATTTCATTATTTCATTTTTTTCATCATATTTCGCCTCTATAATAGCGCCAACTAATCTTGATACACCAATGCCATAAGATCCCATTTTTACAAAATCTTTTTTTCCACCAGGCAGGTCTACTGAAGTTTGCATAGGTTTTGAATATTTATCTCCAAAATAAAATATGTGGCCTACCTCTATACCTTTTGTTATAACTCTATTTTTTTCAGAAACTGTTTCTTCAAACTTTTTTTTATTAAATTTTTCATCTGTCACAGAGTAAAATTTTTCGTATTTATTTCTTAGTTCACTCAAAGATTTTTTTTCTAATTTTGTTCCGTCACTATTTAAATCAAAAATTCTTTTATCTGTAAAAATTTTACTCTCTCCAGTTTCTGCAAGTATAATAAATTCGTGTGAAAGACTTCCTCCAATTGGGCCTGTATCTGCTGCCATTGGAATTGCTGTAAGTTCTAATCTTTTAAAAGTATTTAAATAAGATAAAAAAAATTTATTATAAGAAAATAGTGCTTCTTCATCATTTATGTCAAATGAGTATGCATCTTTCATATAAAATTCTCTACATCTCATAATTCCAAATCTTGGCCTTATTTCGTCTCTAAATTTCCATTGTATATGGTACAACAATTGTGGTAAGGACTTGTAAGATTTAATAGAAGATCTAAATATGTCTGTTACAAGTTCCTCATTAGTTGGTCCATAAAGTATTTCTCTGTTTTGGCGGTCCCTAATTCTGAGCATTTCTTCTCCATAATCTTCGTATCGACCACTCTCTTTCCATATCTCACTAGATTGTATTGTCGGCATTAAAATTTCTTGTGCACCAATTTTATTTTGTTCGTCTCTCACGATTTTCTCTATTCTTTTCATTACTTTAAAACCTAGTGGTAGCCATGAGTAAATACCTGCTGATGATTGCTTAATCATTCCTACTCTAAGCATTAACTGATGAGATTTTATTTTAGCTTCTGAAGGATTATCCTTTAAAATTGGAATAAATGATTTTGAAATAAGCATTCTAAGTGATTATATTTCTTAAATTTAAATATTCAAATTTCATTAATAAATAAATTATAATGAATAAAATCGTTGAAATAAATGTACTAAAAATGAATTTTTTGAGCATTTTAGGATTTTCTGGAGATCCAGGATCCTCACCTTCAATATATTTTTTTTTGTTTCTTTCTACATCAATTGGTAAAATTGCAAAAAAAACAATTAACCATATGATAATATAAATAATTACTAATCCTGTTGGACTCATTAAATCTTAACTATATTAATATTAGTAAAAGGTTTTTTTCCTGTCTTTTCTTTAGTAAATTTTCTGCAAGTAATTTTAAGAGCATCAATTAAATTTTTCTCTTGTTGCTTACTACCTAAATTAAATGTCTTAGCTGTTTTTTCTATTTCATTTTCTAAACCAAAAATAAATTCATCTCTTTCATAAATAGGTAAACCCTTAAAAGTAGCTATCGGACTATTATGTATATTTCCTTTTGGGGTAATTAAAATTGTAATTTCTAAATACCCATTAGAACCAAGATTTTTTCTCTCTTTTACTGATTGAGAATCTTCCTCAACACTAATACTTCCATCTAAATATAATTTACCACTTGGGGCTTTATCATAAACCTCGGGTTTATCACCAGGATGCAATTTCACAATATCACCATTTTCTACTTGAACTGGATGAGGGACTTGCATTTCTTTAGCAAAATTTATGTGTTCAATCATGTGTCTATGTTCACCATGCACTGGTATGACACATTTCGGTTTTACCCATTGATACATATCTCTAAGATCTTCACGATTTGGATGGCCTGAAACATGTATGAACTCATTTTCTTCAGATATTACCTCTATTCCATCTTTAACTAATTGATTATGTAATTTATAAAGTTTTTTTTCATTTCCTGGAATTATTTTTGAGGAGAAAATAACTGTATCATCTTTTTCTAAAAATACATCAGGGTGAATATAATTAGATATTCTCATCATTGCTCCCATCGGCTCACCTTGACTTCCAGTACATAAATAAACTATTTTGTCTCTTGGAAAGTTTTTTGCTTCTCTTGGATCAATAGGTTCAATCGTATTTTTAAGATAACCACATTGTCTTGCGGCTTTATAAATTCTATGCATTGACCTACCAACCAACGAAATTTGTCTACCAGTTTTTTCAGCACAATAAAAAACAGACTCCATTCTTGCTACATTTGAAGCAAAGGATGTGACTATAACTTTTTTTTTTAATCTATTCATTACATTTAACAAATTTTTTCTTACTTCTAATTCAGAGCCAGATCTACCTTCACTAAATACGTTTGTTGAATCACATATCATGGCTATCACTCCTTCCTCACCAATTTCTTTTAATCTTTTAGAATTTATTTCGTCCCCTACTAATGGATTTGGATCAACTTTCCAATCACCAGTATGCAGAATAACTCCAGCTGGAGTTTTAATTCTTAGACCATTTGGTTCTAGAATAGAATGAGTTAAGGTAATATATTCCACTTCAAAGTTCTCTAAAGAAACTTTTCCATTCAACTCAACAATTTCTAAATAATTGGTAATGTCGATTTGTTTTTCTTTAAATTTTTCTTTAATTAATAAAGCCGTAAAGGGTGTTGCAAAAATTTTACACTCAAGTTTTGGCCATAGATGTGCTATTGCTCCTATATGATCCTCATGAGCATGTGTCAAAACAATACCTAATAAGTTGTTCCTTCTTTCAACTATGAAACCAGGATCTGGATAAATAAGATCTATTCCTGGAATAGTGTCATCTGCAAATGTCACACCAATATCCACCATAATCCATTTGTGATCGCTTGGTTTTCCATAACCAAACAAATTCATATTCATCCCAATTTCACCAGATCCCCCTAAGGGACAAAATAATAATTCATCTTTCATTTAATTAATCAGTTTAGAAATTTTCATTAAACCTTTTATAGTAATATCTTTATTAAGCACTACTTTTGTTTTTATAGATTTTTTAAATAAATGTGAAAAACCTCCAGTTATAATCACTTTAAATCGTTTCCTTGTTTCTTTTTTTATTAAATCAATGATATTATCTATCAATCCCGAATATCCCCAAAAAAAACCCGATCTTACCGCTGAAACGGTATCATTGCCTATAATTTTACTAGTTTTCTTTAAATCAATTTTAGGGATTAACGATGCTTTTTCAGACAAAGTGCCTAAAGAAATTTTAATACCAGGCGCTATTATCCCACCATTAAAAGTTTTTTTAATAATAACATCAAATGTTGTCGCTGTACCAAAGTCTAAAACAATGAAATTATCTTTATCGTTTATTAGACTGATAGCGTTAGTCAATCTGTCAGATCCTACTTGCTTAAAATTAACTTTAATTTTTATTAATGATCTTAATTGAAGATTTTTGATTTCATAACATCTAGTTCTTGTATTTTTTGATAAGAATTTTTTTATTTTAATAAAAACATGAGGTACAACACTGCAGAATAAAATTTTTTTAATCTCACTTAAATCACTAACTAATAAATCAAATTTTTTTTGTAAAATATTATGGTTAATTTGGTTTGTAGGGTAACTGATTCTTTTAATAATCTTATACTTTGAATTAACTAAAAAAATTTTAGTTTCCGAGTTACCAATATCACCTAAAATGTACATATTTACCTTGCTTTTTGTTACTTTTATAAAATCTACTAAGCCTTACCTCAAAAATTTTTTTTAGCTCTCTTTCAATTATTTTTTTTGGTATTTTTTTATTTATAATCTCATAGAGATTAGTCGTTGGATAGTTCGTTATTTTCGGACTTTTAATTAAATTCATTCCGATACCTACAATAAGGTATCTTTTGTCAATTTTGGTAACAATTTCTTGAAGAATTCCACAAATTTTTTTTTTTAAAAATCAATAAATCATTGGGCTTTTTATAATAAATTGTTCCTTTATAATATTTAGATATCAATTTTTTAATCAATAAACAATTAATTCTTGTTAATTGATTTAATGTTAAATTGAAATTATCTAACAAATAAAAAAAGCTTATAAATAAGTTACCTTTATATGAAATCCACTTTCTACCATACTGGCCCCTTCCATTATTTTGCAATTCAGAAATAACCATGCCATATTTACAGTTTGTTTTTTTTAATAATGATATGGCTGTATTGTTTGTACTTTCAACTTTATTAAATCTAAAAACTTTAAATTTCATTAAATAATATTTATTTTTGAGATAATCTCAATTAATTTGCTTGGGAAGACAAAATACATAAGAATAAATAAAGTAGATGAAGTCAATGAAAACTTTAACCACAAACCATGATCAATATCATATTTTTCTTTTTCCTTATCAAAATAAATAATTTTAATAATTCTTAAATAATAAAATGCGGCAACAACAGTGGACAATAATCCCACTATTGCTAGAAAATACATTGACTCTTCAATGACAGCCTTAAAAATATAAAACTTAGCAAAAAAACCAGCTAATGGTGGTATCCCAGCTAAAGAGAACATTATTATTAAAAAAGACAAGGATAATAAAGGGTGATTTTTTGATAATCCTGCAAGATCATCAATTTTTTCATAATATACGTTATTTCTTTTTAACATTAATAAACATGAAAAAAATCCTAAATTCATAAGTATATATATAGTAATATATATTATTGAACTTTGTATTCCCTCATTAGATCCTGTTGTTAATCCAGCCAGCGCATAACCCACATGCCCAATTGAACTGTACGCTATAAGTCTTTTTAAATTTGTTTGTCCGATTGCTGCTATAGCACCAAATAACATTGAGGCGATTGATAGAAAGATTAATATCATTTGCCACTGATCTATTAAATTTAAAAAAGGGACATATAAAAACCTAATAAACACCGTTAATGCGGCTATTTTAGGAACTATTGAAAAGAATAAAGTAACAGACGTAGGGGATCCTTCATAAACATCAGGAGCCCACATGTGAAATGGCACAGCAGAAATTTTAAATGCTAGTCCAACTAAAATAAAAACTATCCCTAATGTCAATACATAATCGTTAGAACTTAACTCATTCGCAATTAAATCAAAATTTGTTGATCCTGTAAAACCGTAGATTAATGAACATCCATATAATAATAATCCTGACGACAAGGCACTCAAAACAAAATATTTCAGTCCAGCTTCAGAAGATTTAATTTGGTCTCTATTAAAAGTTGCTAACACGTATAAAGCTAATGATTGTAACTCTAAACCCATGTAAAAAACGATTAGATCATTAGAACTAATCATTACCATCATTCCAAGAATTGAACTTAAAATTAAAATTGGATATTCAATTTTTGAAATTTTGAGAATATTTAGATATTTTGATGAAATAATTAAAACTATAAAAGCAGCAAGGAGAGTTGCTATTTTCATAAATGACGATAAATAATCAATAATAATACTGTTATTAAATAATTTTGTTTTATCTAAGCCAAGCGTATCGTTAAATATTATAACTGCGGTAACAAATAAAATTACAGCAGATATATTAAGCACTATTTTTGAACTTTTTTTTTTAAAAACACCCAAAATGAGTAAAAACATGATTGATAATGACATAAAAATTTCCGGAAATATTAGTTGTAAATTTTCCATTAATATTTGCTCGCTAAATTTAGATTATACTTTTCAATTAAATCAGTAATTGAGACTTCAATCGTATTAATTATCGGATCTGGAAAGAATCCAAAAAATAAAGTTGGTAAAGCTAAAGAGGATAAAATGAATAACTCAGTTTTGTTTAAATCAACAATTTTTTTTAAATCCGAATTAGTTATTTTTCCGAAAACAACTCTTTTGTATAGCCATAGCATATAGGCAGCGCCTAAAATTACGCCAAAACTTGCTATTACTGCTACTAAAATATTTTCTTTAAAAGCTGCCATCAAAATTAAAAATTCTCCTACAAAACCACTTGTTCCTGGTAAGCCTAACGCTGCTAAGGTAAATAGCATAAATAAAACTGAGTATTTTGGCACAATACTTACTAATCCGCCGTAACTATTTATTAGTCTAGAATGCATTCTATCATAAATTACACCTACTGATAAAAAAAGTGCAGCTGAAACAAGTCCATGACTAATCATTTGTATAATACTTCCTTCTATTCCTTGTTGCTGTAAAGTAAATATCCCCAATGTAACAAACCCCATATGAGCAACTGAAGAATAAGCAATAAGTTTTTTCATATCTTCTTGCATCAAAGCAATGAAAGATGTGAAAATAATTGCAATTACACTTAAAGTATAAATTAATGGTGTAAAAACTTCAGATGCAAAAGGAAACAATCCTAAAGAAAATCTTATAAAACCATACCCAGCCATTTTAAGGAGAATTGCAGCTAGTAAAACAGATCCTGCAGTTGGAGCCTCAACATGAGCATCTGGTAACCAAGTATGAACTGGCCACATGGGTGTTTTTACTGCAAATGAGCTAAAAAAAGCAAGCCATAAAAGATTTTGATATTTTGCATTAATTCCCATTTCATAAAGTTTAACAAAGTCAGTTGTCCCTGATATCCAATAAATTGAAATTATAGCTACCAACATCAAAACAGAGCCCAATAATGTATATAAAAAAAATTTAAATGCAGAATATACTCTTCGAGGTCCTCCCCAAATACCTATGATCAAAAACATTGGGATTAAACCTGCCTCAAAAAATAAATAAAATACTACTAAATCCAATGAACAAAATACACCGATCATGAATGACTCCATGATAAGAATTGCAATTAAAAATTCACTTAATCTATTTTTAATAGAATTATTAACTGAAATGATGCATAAAAAAGTAATGAAAGTTGTTAATATAATAAATAATATTGATATTCCATCTACTCCTACTTTATAATTAAGGAAACCTTTAATCCAAACTCTATCCTCTACAAATTGAAATTCAGAAGTTGACTGGTCAAAAAGTATCCATAAATAAACTGAGATTAAAAAATTTACAACAGATGTAAATAAAGCTACATACTTGATTGTAATGTTATTTTCCCTGTCACTTTTTGTAAAAAACAAAAATAAAGCACCTATAGCTGGTAATAGAATTAGGGAAGAAAGAATAGGGAAATTCATTATTTTACAATCAAAAAGGTTAATAAAGCAGAAAAGCCAAGCAACATTACAAATGCGTATTGATAAATAAATCCACTCTGAAATTTACTGGCTTTTAAAGAACATTTTTTTATAAATCCTGAAACACCATCTGGCCCAAATCTATCTATAAATTTGATATCAATAAATTTCCATAAAAAAGTTCCAAAATTCTTGGAAGGTTTTACAAAAATACTTTCATATAATTCATCAAAATACCATTTATTCATTAAAAATTGATATAATGGTTTATTAACATTAGCTATTTTACTTGTTAAATCCTTGTTTTTAATAAACAAATAATATGCAAATGGTATTGATAACACTACTAATGAAGGTGTTATAATTAGAAACCAAAATGGCGGATGCTCTGTACTCAATGGTTTTAAAAAGAAAATTGAGTCCTGCCAAAAAGAATCTATTTGATCTAATCCAATAAATATTTCTTTAAAAGTGAATCCTGCAAATATTGCTCCAATCGAAAGAATAAACAAAGGTATTAACATTACCAAAGAAGATTCATGAGTTTCTTCAATTCTAATATCTTTATTCTTATACTCTCCATGAAATGTTTTAAAAATGAGTCTCCATGAATAAATTGATGTTAGAAATGCAGTGAAAATTCCTATGCCGGCTGCATAGTATCCAGTCGTATTTCCTCTCAGGTAAGCAAACTCTATAATTGCATCTTTTGAATAAAACCCAGATAAAAATGGAAAACCAGTCAAAGCCAATGTCCCAATTATCATTAAAGAATAAGTGTATGGAAGCTTTTTCCAGACACCGCCCATTTTATTTATATTTTGTTCGTCTTTGAATGCATGTATTACCGATCCTGATCCTAGAAATAGTAAAGCTTTAAAAAATGCATGTGTAAATAAATGGAACATTGCAACATTGTAAGCTCCTACACCTGTTGCAAAAAACATATAGCCTAATTGACTACAAGTTGAATAAGCAATTATTTTTTTTATATCATTTTGAACTAAAGCTACTGTTGCAGCAAAAAAAGCAGTGCTCATTCCGACTATTGTTATAATATTTAGTGTTAACTCAGAATATTCGTAAATAGGTGAACATCTTACTACTAAAAAAACACCTGCGGTGACCATAGTTGCAGCGTGTATTAATGCTGAGACAGGTGTAGGACCTTCCATAGCATCTGGTAACCATGTATGTAAAAAAATTTGAGCAGATTTACCCATAGCTCCAATGAATAAAAGTAAACAAATTAAATCTATAGCATTTACTTGAATTCCCAAAAAAATAAGTTTTTTATCTACTATATTTGGAATTTGTTGAAAGACTTCATTGTAGTTAACACTGTTAAAAAGATAAAAAATTAAAAATATTCCTAGGGCAAATCCAAAATCCCCAACTCTGTTCACCAAGAAAGCCTTAATCGCCGCCTTATTTGCGGCATCTTTTTTAAACCAAAAGCCAATTAAAAAATAAGAGCATAAACCAACACCCTCCCAGCCAAAAAATAATTGAACGAAATTGTCAGCGGTTACCAACATTAACATTGCAAAAGTAAACAAAGACAAATATGCCATAAACCTAGGTTTATGAGGGTCATCAGACATGTATCCAATTGAATAAATATGAACTAAAGAGGAGACAGAAGTAACTACAACTAACATTATTGTAGATAACGTATCTATTTTTATTGACCAATTCACGTCTAGTGAACCTGAACTAATCCAAGTCGCAATTATAATATTATCTTGGTACTGATTAAAAATAACCTCATGTAATAAGAATACTGAAAAGAATGCAGAGATAGTAACTAACACACTTGTTACAATCTCTGAGTTTCTGTCTCCAATAAACCTACCAAAAAACCCTGAGATTATTGAAGCTATCAGAGGTAACAGTATAATTAAAATTTCCATTCTAACCTTTTAATCTATCTATTTCCTCCACACGAATTGTTCCTGAATTTCTGTAGTATACGACTATAATAGCCAAACCTATGGCTGCCTCGGCTGCAGCTACAGTTAAAATGAATAAAGTAAAGACTTGGCCAGTTAAATCGTTCAAAAAGATTGAGAAAGAAACTAAATTTATATTTACTGCTAATAATATTAATTCGATACTCATTAGAATCACAATTATATTTTTTCTATTTAAAAAAATTCCAATGATACCAATCGTAAAAATTACAGCGCCTAATGTTAAGTAATGACCCAAGCCTATTTCAATCATCAATTTTTATTCCTTTGTTATATGGTACATCTACAACCTCAACTCCTTCTGATCTTTCTCTTGAAATTTGTTTTATATAACTCTGTGTTTTTAGACCTTCTCTTTTTCTAAATGTTAAAACTATAGCTCCAATCATTGATATCAACAAAATCATACCGCTTATTTGAAAAATATGAATATAATCCGTATACAGAACTTTACCTAAAGCATGAGTATTACTTATTTCATTTTGAACGAATAGATTATTCGTTTCAAATAAACTAGGTTTATATTTCCATCCCCCTATAACTATCATTAATTCAAAAAATATAATTGCACTAATAATTATTCCAAAGGGTATGTGTCTTGAATTATCTTTAGAAACAAACCACTGATTTTTTTGTTGAGCAACGTTTAACATCATTACTACAAATAAAAATAAGACTGCAACTGCCCCTACATATACTATAAGCATTATCATTCCTAAAAACTCTGCTCCAATCATTATAAATAGGCAAGAAATACTTATAAAATCTAAAATTAAGAAGAAAACGGAGTGAACAGTGTTCTTTGATACTGTTACCATTATTGCTGATACAACTGCAATTAATGAGAAAGTGTAAAAAAAAATCGCGTGAGCTATCATATAATTATCTGTAAGGATTATCAGATTTAATATTTGCTGCTAAAACATTTTCCCATCTATCACCGTTATCTAAAAGTTTTTCTTTTGTATAATAAAGCTCTTCTCTAGTTTCTGTTGAAAATTCAAAATTTGGCCCTTGAACTATCGCATCAACTGGACATGATTCCTCACATAATCCACAATAAATACATTTCATCATGTCAATATCATATCGTGTAGTTTTTCTGCTACCATCAGCTCTTTCAGCAGAATCAATTGTTATAGCTTGCGCTGGACATACCGCTTCACATAGCTTGCATGCAATACATCTTTCTTCTCCATTAGGATATCTTCTTAATGCATGCTCACCTCTGTATCTAGGACTTATTTTTCCTTTTTCGAAAGGATAATTTATTGTTTTTTTTGATTTAAAAAGTTCCTTGATAGCCATGAACAACCCACTAATAAAATCGGTCATTAGTACAGTTTTTAAAAATCTAACAATTTTCATTTTAAATTACCGGTAAAAGATTGAAATAAAAAAGATAACTAGCAGTCAACACAACATATATTAGAGATGATGGCAAAAATATTTTCCATCCTAACCTCATCAATTGGTCATATCTGTATCTTGGAACCACTGCTTTAACTAAAGCAAAAAGAATAAATAATAACAAAATTTTGAAAATTAACCACATTACTCCGGGAACTAAATTTAAAGGATATATGTCAACTGGAGAAAGCCATCCACCCAAAAATAAAATAGATCCTAAAGCACACATAAGTAAAATATTCGCATACTCTCCCAACCAAAACATGGCATACATCATTCCAGAATACTCTGTCTGATACCCTGCAACTAGTTCTGCTTCTGCCTCGGGCAAATCAAAGGGTGGTCTATTAGTTTCAGCTAAAGCTGATATAAAAAAAATAACAAACATTGGAAATAAGGGAATTACAAACCACATATCTTTTTGAGCAAGTACAATGTCATTTAAATTTAAGGATCCGACACACAACAAAACATTTATAATAATAATACCGATTGAGACTTCATATGATACCATTTGTGCTGCAGATCTAATTGCTCCTAAAAAAGGATATTTAGAATTCGAAGCCCAGCCACCCATTATTATTCCATAAACACTTAAACTTGAGACAGCAAATATATATAATATACCAACATTTATATTTGCTAAAACCTGGCTTTGGCTAAATGGGATAACTGCCCAGGCAATTAATGCTAAAGTCATTGTAATTATTGGAGCAAGTATAAAAATCACTTTATTTGAACTTGCAGGAATAATTATTTCTTTAAAAATATACTTTAATGCATCCGCTAATGATTGTAATAACCCAAATGGACCAACAACATTTGGTCCTCGTCTTTTTTGTACAAAAGCCCAAACTCTTCGGTCTAACCATACAATCATAGCTACTGAAACCAAAACTGGTATCAATAAAAATAAAATTTTATAAATTTCCTGAAAAATTATATTAAAATATTCCATTTACTAACCCTCTGTTCCTGTTCTTTTAACATCAATTTTGGCCTTATCACATTCAAACATCGTTTTTGACGATCTTGCTATGACATTCGAGAAATAATAGCTTTTAAAAAAAATTTTTAAGTCTTCATTTTTAAATTCAATTTGATTATTATGTTTTATTAGATCAGTTTTTTTTTTATCTTTTTTAATGTTTAGATAATTAAACATACTACTTTCTAGCTCTTCTTTATCATTAAAAAGCTTTCTATTATTCATAACTTCAGCAAGTTCATTTATTATTTGCCAGTCCTCTTTTGCCTCTCCTGGGGGGTAAGAGGCTTTATGAGCTTTTTGAATTTTACCCTCTAAATTTGTATAATGACCCGATTGTTCTGTATAAGCTGCTCCAGGTAGAATAATGTCAGCTATTTCAGCACCTTTGTCACCATGACTTCCTTGATAGACAACAAATTCATTTTTTTTGGTAAAATTTAATTCATCTTGACCTAAAAGAAAAACTATATCAAATTTATTTTGCTTCAAATCATTTATCAAATTTTTTTTATTGTTAAAAATATCTAGATCAAGATTACCAACTTTCGAAGCGTTAACAGACAAAATATTCAAGGGATTCCAAGTTGTTGAAAATTTATCATTTTTTAATAAAAATTGTTTAATAGAATTAAATAAAAAATTTGCTGATTTTAAATTAAAAAAAGACTCACCCAAAACTATTATTGGTTTTTTAGATTTTAAAATGTAATCAGTTATTTTAGTTTTATTTTCAAAAACATCTCTAATAGTGTCTGTTTTTCCATTCAAAACTTCATATGGATAAGTTTGATCACCTATGTCATTTAAGGAGATTATTTTAGTGTCATTGTTTAAATAGGCTTTCCTAATTCTTGCATTTACTATTGTTGCCTCGAACCTTGGATTGGTCCCAATTAAAAATATAAGATCCGAATCCTCTATTCCATTAATTGAAGAATTAAAAAGATAATTTTCTCTCTCAGAATTATCTAAAAAACTTTCTGTAGTTCTGTAATCGTAATTATTTGAACTAATGGTTCTTTCAAAAAACTCTTTAAAAATAAAAGCTGACTCCATGTTAGTAAGATCACCTACGAAACCACAAATCTTATCTTTATCTGTATTTTTGATTTTAGAACTAATTATTTTATAGACTTCGCTCCATGAAGCTTTTTCGAATTTGTTATTGTATTTTATGTATGGTGTATCAAGCCTTTGATTTAATAGTCCATCACACGCATATCTAGTTTTATCTGAAATCCATTCTTCATTAATATCTTCGTTTATTAAGGGTAAAACCCTCTTTACTTCCCATCCATAAGTATCAACTCTTATATTCGATCCAACAGCATCCATTACATCTATGGTTTCAGTTTTTTTTAATTCCCATGGTCTAGCCTCAAACATATAAGGTTTTGATGTCAAGGCTCCAACTGGGCAAAGATCTATTACATTTCCTGATAATTCTGATTGAACTGATTGTTCTAAATATGTTGTAATTTGCATATCCTCCCCCCTTCCTATTGCTCCAAGTTCGGGAACACCTGCAATCTCTGTTGCAAATCTGATACATCTAGTACAATGAATACATCTTGTCATTTGAGTTTTAATAAGTGGTCCCATATTTTTATCTGGGACTGCTCTTTTATTTTCTTTGAATCTTGATTTATCTATGCCATAGAACATTGATTGATCTTGAAGATCGCATTCACCTCCTTGATCACAAACTGGGCAATCTAAAGGATGATTTGCTAACAAAAACTCCATTACACCTTTTCTAGATTTCTCAATTTTTGGCGTATTGGTTTTTATAACCATGCCATCTGTAGCAGGCATTGCACATGAGGCTATAGGTTTTGGTGATTTTTCCATTTCAACTAAACACATCCTACAATTACCTGCAATAGATAATCTTTCGTGATAGCAAAATCTTGGAATTTCAACTCCAGCTTTCTCACAAGCCTGAAGAACTGTTAAACCATCTTCAACCTCAACATCTATATCATTAACTTTAAGTTTAAGCATTTTTATCCAGCAAATGTTGATCCACTAAGTAAGGAATATCTTTATTTTCTTTTACTATTGGATCAAAGTTATTTCTTTTTTTTATTTCATCTTTAAAGTGTCTTAATAATCCTTGGACTGGCCAGGAAGACCCTTCACCAAAAGCACAAATAGTGTGACCTTCTATTTGTTTGGTAACATCACCCAACATTTCTATTTCGTCTTTTGATGCCTCTCCTTTTGCCATTCTCTCTAACATTCTCCACATCCACCCCGATCCTTCTCTACATGGGGTACACTGACCACAACTTTCATGTTTGTAAAATCTTGCAATTCTAGCCATGCATTTAATTATATCCTGATCTTTATTGATAACGACAACACCAGCTGTTCCCAATCCACTTTTTTCTGATGCCAAAGAGTCAAAATCCATGGTCAAAGTTTCACATTTATCTTTAGGTATTAATGGCATAGATGATCCACCAGGTATTACAGCTTGTAAATTATCCCAACCTCCAACTACACCGCCAGCATGAACTTCAATCAATTCTTTTAAGGATATGCTCATTTCTTCCTCGACATTGCAAGGATTATTTACATTGCCCGATACACAAAAAATTTTGGTACCTGTATTTTTTTCTCTACCTAAAGAAGCGAACCACTTACCACCTCTCCTAAGTATTGTCGGAACCACTGCTATTGTCTCAACATTATTGATTATAGTTGGACATCCATAAAGTCCTATTAGCGCTGGAAAGGGAGGTTTCAATCTAGGTTGACCTTTTTTTCCTTCTATACTCTCAAGCAACGCAGTCTCTTCTCCACAAATATACGCCCCTGCTCCATAATGGATATAAACATCTAAATCCCATCCCGAACCAGCAGCATTTTTTCCAATTAATTTTGTTTGATATGCCTCATCAATAGCAGCTTGTAGCTTTTGCCCCTCAACAAAATATTCTCCCCTAATATATATATAACATACATGTGCTTGAATAGCATAAGAAGCAATCAGACAGCCCTCAATTAACTTATGAGGTTCAAATCTCAGTATATCTCTATCTTTGCAAGTTCCAGGCTCTGACTCGTCTCCATTTATTACTAAATAATGCGGTCTAGATCCAATTTCTTTTGGTGCAAAAGACCATTTTAAACCCGTAGGAAACCCAGCACCACCTCTCCCTCTAAGTTGTGAATCTTTAATTTCATTAATTATCCAATCTCTGCCTTTATCAATTATTTCTTTAGTTTTAACCCAATCACCTCTTTTTTGTGAAGAAGTTAAATCAGGACCCAAATCATTGTATAAATTTTGAAAAATCCTATCTTTATCTTTAAGCATTTTTTAAATCCATTAATGTTTTTCTATTATTTTCTGGTTCATTGTTTACTCTTCCCCTATAAGATCCTGGTTTGGGAGTTTGACCTTTTAAAATTTTATCTAAAACTTCCAAAGCTTTTTCTTTATCGAGATCTTCATAATAATCATCATTAATTTGCATCATGGGTGCATTAACACATGCACCTAAACATTCAACTTCTGTCCATGAACAATTTTTATCCTCTGAAAGCTCAAATTCATTTTCAGAAATTTTTTCCCTACATGCTTCAACTAATTTATTTGCTCCTCTAATCATGCATGGAGTAGTGGTACACACCTGAACAAAGTATTTTCCTACTGGTGATAAATTATACATACTATAAAAAGTGGCTACTTCATAAACTTTTATGTAAGGCATGTCTAAAAATTTTGCTATATATTTCATAGCTGCTAAAGGTATCCAATTATCATTTTGTTTTTGTGCTATATATAGTAATGCCATTACAGCACTTTGTTTTTTTTCCTTAGGGTAATTAGTAACAATTTTGTTTGCTGTTTCTAAAGAATATGAATTAAATTCAAAATTATCTGGTTGATCTTTAGCGGGTCTTTTTAAACTCATCTATCAACCTCGCCAAAAACTATATCAAGAGATCCTAAGACCGCAGGTACATCTGCTAACATATGACCTTTAATAAGATAATCCATAGATTGTAAATGTGAAAATCCGGGAGCTCTTATCTTACATTTGTAAGGTTTACTTGAACCATCCGAAATTAAATAAACTCCAAATTCTCCCTTAGGAGCTTCAACTGCAGTATAAATTTCATCTTCTGGAACTCTGTAACCCTCTGTAAATAATTTAAAATGATGTATTAGTGCCTCCATTGATTGTTTAATTTCTTTTTTAGATGGTGGAGAAATTTTACCATCAAAAGATTTTATAGGGCCTTTTTCCATTTTAGATAAACACTGTTTAATTATTTTTATACTTTCTTTCATTTCTTCAATTCTACACAAATATCTATCGTAACAATCACCATTTTTTCCTACAGGTATTTTAAATTCTAACTGTTCATAACAATCATAAGGTTGAGATTTCCTAAGATCCCAAGGAATACCTGAGCCCCTAATCATTACTCCTGAAAAAGAGTGATCTAATGCATCCTCTTTTGAAACAACTCCTATGTCTACATTCCTCTGTTTAAAAATTCTATTATCAGTCAATAAATTTTCAAGGTCGTCAATTATTTTTGGGAAACTCCCACAAAATTTTAAGATATCCTCCTCTAGCCCTCTGGGCAAATCTTGATGAACACCTCCAGCTCTAAAATAATTTGCATGTAAACGCGATCCAGAAGCTCTTTCATAAAATGTCATTAAAGTTTCTCGTTCTTCAAATCCCCAAAGAGAAGGCGTTAAAGCACCTACGTCTAATGCTTGAGTTGTAACATTTAAAATATGACTTAAAATTCTACCAATTTCACAAAACATTACTCTAATGAACTGAGCTCTTATAGGTACATCAATCTTAAGTATCTTTTCAATTGCTAATGCGAAAGCGTGTTCTTGATTCATTGGTGCCACATAATCCAGACGGTCAAAGTATGGCACAGCTTGCATATAAGTTTTGTTTTCGATCAATTTTTCTGTTCCTCTATGCAGTAAACCAATATGAGGATCTGCCTTCTCTACAACTTCTCCATCTAATTCTAAAATCAACCTTAGTACTCCGTGTGCGGCTGGATGTTGTGGTCCGAAATTTAGATTTAAATTTTTAATTTTTTTTGTCATTATTTTGAGTTTGTTGTTTTATGTACTTAGTTCCCTCCCATGGGCTTTCATAATCAAAGTTTCTGTAATTTTGTTCTAGTTTTACTGATTCAGATACTACTTTTTTTTTCTCTTCACTATACCTGACTTCAGTATGTCCACTTAAAGGAAAATCTTTTCTTAAAGGGTGACCTTCAAAACCATAGTCAGTTAAAATCCTTCTTAAATCAGGGTGATCTTTAAAACTGACCCCGTACATATCAAATACCTCTCTTTCCATCCAGTTAGCTGATGGAAAAATGCTTGTTAAAGATGAGATAACTTCTTTTTCATTTATAAAATAACTTAATATTATTCTATGATTAAACTCATGGCTTAAAAATAAATAAACAATTTTAAATCTTTGATTATTTTCAGGATAATCAACTACAGTTAAATCAATTAATTGTCTAAATTTTGTCTCTTTATTTGTTTTTAAAAATAAAGTTACATCTACTAAATCATCCTTGTCAATTTCTAAATATAATTGATTATGTTTTATTTTAGAGTCATTAATTTTTGTGTTCAGTTGCGAATTAATAATTTTTTCTAAATCTTCTAATTTTTTCATTTTATCTAGTTATTGAACCCTTGTTTCTAATTTTTTTTTGGAGTTGAAGAATACCGTATAATAAAGCTTCTGCAGATGGTGGACATCCTGGAACATAGATATCAACTGGAACAATTCGATCACATCCTCTGACAACTGAATAAGAATAATGATAATAACCTCCTCCATTAGCACAACTTCCCATTGAAATAACATATCTTGGTTCTGGCATTTGGTCATAAACTTTTCTTAATGCTGGAGCCATTTTATTAGTCAATGTTCCGGCAACAATCATTACATCTGATTGTCTTGGTGAGCCCCTAGGTGCAGCACCAAATCTTTCTAAATCATATCTGGGCATAGCAGTTTGCATCATTTCTACAGCACAACAGGCAAGACCAAAAGTCATCCAATGTAATGATCCAGACCTTGACCAATTAATCAAATTATCTAAAGAAGTTGTAATGAATCCATTTTTGCTAAAATCATCAGCAAGTTTTTTAAATTCGTCAGGAACTTGATCTAATTTATTATTCATTTTATTAAAATTTTTATTCCCAGTCTAAAGCACCTTTTTTCCATTCGTAAATGAAACCTATTGTAAGAATAAATAGGAAAATCATCATTGAAGCAAAACCAAGAATTCCTATTTGACCGAGTGAAACCGCCCAAGGAAATAAAAAAGCTATTTCTAAGTCAAAAATGATAAATAAAATTGCAACCAAGTAAAATCTCACATCAAATTCCATCCTCGAATCTTGAAAAGGTTCAAATCCACATTCATAAGCTGAAAGTTTTTCTGGATCGGGGTTTCTAGGAGATAATACAAAATTTATTAAAATAAATGCACAACTTAAGCCAAAAGCTATTATAAGGAATAAAATTATTGGTAAATAATCTTTTAAAAAATCTGCAGTCATATGTTAGCAATACTAATTTTTGAATAAGAGAATTCTGAAAAGATTCATACTATATTTGTTTTTTTTTCTAATTAAAGTCTAAATTTAACTGTTAAATAGAGGTTTTTACAGTGATTAACAGTGTAAATTGGTCACGTATTTAATGGCTTATTTATTAACTGAATTAAAAAAATGAGAATCGTTATCATTAAGTGGCGGGAGTGAAGGGACTCGAACCCTCGACCTATCGCGTGACAGGCGATCGCTCTAACCAACTGAGCTACACCCCCAC
>MDTB01125098.1_pt1 | contig 34276 bp, 26 predicted proteins | sample 811161 | NCBI WGS metagenome assembly MDTB01 (sample SAMN05326650, study PRJNA326480) | marine metagenome | isolation source: seawater | place: Mediterranean Sea | collected 2009 | reverse complement strand
TTTATAGCCCTCACAGGAATGGTCTCAGGATTATAAATTTTACTCAGATTCTTTAATTCAATTACTTTCATCTAATTATAATTTTCTAATTGCCTCTAAAGGTTTTAAATTGACGGCTTTGATCGCTGGATAAATCGCACCTATCAAAGCGGTCATCATAACGACCAACATCAACAATAAGTAAGTTGATTGTGCGATCTGAGGATAAAAAATAGCATCCCCACCATATTGTTCCAAGGCACCTGCATATTGAGATAAATCCATACCTCCATTCTTTTCAAAATACACATTGGTAAGAAAACCGGCCATTAAACCAACAGGGGCCGAAACTAATGAAATCATGAAGGTCTCCAAAACAATCATTAAAAATATCTTACGCTTGAACATGCCAATCGCCCGAAGCATTCCTATTTCTTTCGTTCGCTCAAGGACAGCCATCAACATTGTATTTATAATGCCAAATAACAAAGCAAGCATCACGATCACAGTGATCACCTGTTTGGATATCGCCGAACCTTCCTCAATCATATCAAATTCTGGCGCAATCTCTCGATAAGTTCTCACCATATTATTAGTCTTCGCCTCCATCATCTGTTTGGTCTCTATGAGAGATTCATTATCCTTGAGCAAATAAGCAAATTCATTGAAAGCCGTATCTGGTAAATTAATTAATTTGGATAGGTCCTCATGCCTCAAATAAATCACGCCATTATTAATTCGAGGAGACTTAGAATGAAATATACCTGATACTCGAAAAGCACCAGCCCGTATATTCGCTTCTAAATCCTGAACCGTAATGACCACCTTCGATCTCACTTTGACTTTAAGCTTTTCGGCCAGCTTTTGGCTTAATAGAATGGGATTTCGCTTAATATTTATGAAATAATCTCCTGCTATTATAAAGCTTGGAAGGTCTGTCACAGCAGCTTCATTTGCAGGATCAATCGCATATACCTGTATCCCCAAATTTGTTTTCGGACTCGCCACCATACCGTTTACAATAAGACGACCTGTGGTCGCTTCGATATCAGATATTTGAGAGGAAAATTCCAGCAGCCTCGAAGGGTTTTTTACTTGGAAACCCAGACCTGGTTCAGAAAGGTAGCCCTCATGATGAATTTGGATATGAGAGTAATCATGCTGTAAGGAATTCCGTGAGATAGCCCCCGTCATACTGTTGTAAAATGAAACCATAAAAATAATAGACCACACCCCAATAGCCACTGCCGACATCACGACAAAACTTCTCCGTTTAGATCGCCAAATATTTTTCCATGCCAGTGATAGAATCATTCCTTTAGTGCTTTAATAATTTTCAATTGTTTAATTGCCAGCATCGGGTAAATAGCTAAAAACAAGGCTATGACAAAAATGCTTATACCTTGATTATAGAATATTTTGAAATTCAGGGCAAATGGAATGATGGGCTCATAACCAAATTTTTCCATCGCCAGGGCGGCATCTCCTGAAAGCAGGATGGGATTTGCCCAAAAATATAAAATAATGGGTGTGGCCATGAGTACGCCCATAAGCACACCTAGAAAAATCAATAAAAATATTTCTATGGCTACCATAGTTTGTACGCGTAGTTTGGTCATCCCAATCGCGTTTAGAATTCCCAATTCATACGTACGCTCCTTGATCATCATCAAAAAAGTTCCAAATATCCCAAAGCCAATGACCAAATAGAGAATGATCAAAATAACCCAACCGCCATAATAATCTAATTCAATGGAGGAAACTAAATCAGGCAGCATTTCTTGCCAAGTCTTCACTCCAAGCTCTTTACCCTTCAAAATAGTTTCCATATGTGCTTTCATTCCTTCAGTATCCTGTGAATCTTCTAGCAATATGGAATAGCTCGAAATCATGTTTGGAGCAGATAAGAATTCTTGTAGCGTTTCGAGGGGAAGATAAATGGCACCCTGATTCAAAGCCGGAATTGGGAATTTCAAAATACCAGTCACTGAGTATTTACCAGCCGCGTTCACCCCATGGTATCCCTGGCCCATGAGCACCAATGTATCACCCACATTGAGATTTAAATTGGCAGCCAAACCTGCTGCCATCAACACACCGCTCTCCGTATTGTAATCTCCTTTAATAAGTTTTCTTTCTAAATAAGAAAATGCAGCTTCTTCTTCAAGTGATACTCCAAAAAGTGCGGCTCCTTTAGTCCTGTCACCATGTGAGGCCAAAGCAAAAGAACTCAGGCGTGGAACTCCCATTAATATACTCGGCTTGGTCAAGTCCAACTCAAGCAACGCTTGTTGATCAAAACTGTTATCAATGATTTGATCCTCCCAAAAATCTACTTGATGAATTCCTAAATGTCCCGTGAAAAATCGAGCAGAGTTGTCAATCATGTTTTCATAACTACCCAATTGGGAGGATTGCAACAGACACGCAAAAAACACAGAAAATGCAATAGAAGAAGCCGTAATCCATGTCCGTTTTTTACTCCTCCAAACATTCTTCCATGCCAATTTGATGGACAATATCATTACCTAATAGTTTTTAAATTTTGTACCGAGAAAAAGCTTTCCTGTAAGTCAATATCATATTCAAAATCGTGATAAATGATCACCGTTTTCTGATCTGGATTTTCCGTTGGAATCATTTCCATTTTGGTAGGGATGACTCGACCGCCCATCTCCCTAATATCTGACAAGGTCATGGTGTTGATGAGAAATTCATCTTCATCATAATATTTAAGAATCAATTGAAAATAATCATTTTTACTTATATAGGCCTCTAACTTACCCCATACCACAGCTGCTTCTTCTTTGGGATACATCGCGATTTTCCAACAATCATATAAGCCAATGGTCGTATCTCCCATGAATTCATGGCTATAATCCACCACCATAGAGGATTGATTGACTAGATCATCATTGGTAAAATCCGACCCCATCCAACTTTGCATCATCATAGAGGGTGGCATCTTGATGATCCGATCTATACTCGGTTGCCAACTCCAAAGCTCTTTATCACGTTTCAAAGTGCCGGTTCCCTCATCTCGAGCTGGCTGAGTAATCAGTACTAAACTGTAATCTACTCCCTTACCCCAAACCTTCATCGTAATCTCACGGGTCCATTTGGGTCTGACTATTTTCATGGTCATGGTCCCTCTATTGGTTTTCCCTTGCATTTTTTCATCTGCTTTGGTAATGACTTGAGTAGCGCTTTGAGCAGTTAACAAATGGGGTGTGACCGCAAACAAAACAATGGCTAATAGATTCTTCATTATTTACAATATTTTTTGAGCAAAGCTTTTTCTAATTCATCCAGGGGGTAATCCTGCTTGAACCAAAGATATTGAATAGAAATACCATCTAAAAGAGCCACCAATATTTTAGCTTCTCCTTCAGGATCTGACCATTTTAGTTCAACCAATAATTTTTCAATGAAAACGATAGATTCATTCATCTTTCTGTTGCACAAATCTCTCGCGAAATCAAACTTATCTAATTGCATTCCTACATTAATCCATAATGTCAATTTCTCAAAATCATCTCTTAAAGATTTGAAAAATGCCCTTAAAATATTCTCAAACGCTTCACTGGATGTAGCCTTAGAGGCCTCAAAAAGAAGTTCATCTGTTTCTTTAAAGACGTCCAAAAGTAGTTGCTTGATCAATTCCTCTTTATTAGAAAAATAATGATACATCAAGCCTTTTGACACCCCTGCCAATTTCATGATCTCTGATATACTTGAATTTTGATATCCTTGAGTACCAAAAAGCTTGAGGGCTGCATCCAAAATCTTGTCTTTGGACTCCTTTCTAATTTGCTCAAATTGGTTTTTTGTTTTGGGACTCATTTTTTTTGGCTGACCGTTTAGTCAATGTAAATATAAATAAAAAGCAACTACAAAAACAACTACTGAATCATGTTCATCATGAAGTACTCCTTTTCAAGGTCAATACCGTAATCTCAGGTAGAATACCAATCCGACCAGGATAGCCCAAAAAGCCGAAGCCCCTATTGACGTAAAGACTTTGAGACCCCTTTTGATAAAGATCCGCCCATTGTTTGTACACATATTGAGAAGGACTCCAACGAAAATCTCCTATCTCCACCCCAAATTGCATCCCATGGGTATGCCCCGCCAGCATTAAATCTATGTCAGGATACTCAGAAAGCACTTGGGCATCCCAATGGCTCGGATCATGGGACATCAATATCTTGTATGGAATCTCTTGGGTCCCCTCATAGGTTTTGGACATATCTCCATATTTTGAAAACCGACCTGCTCCCCAATTTTCAAGTCCTAACAAGGCGATGGATTCGCCATCTGCGGTGATGATCTTATTTTCATTCAACATAATATTCCATCCCATGTACTTATGCATTTGATGTAAATCTTTTATGTTCTGCTGTTTTTCAATCATCGAATCCCAACGATGATAATCTCCATAATCATGATTTCCCATCACCGCATGAACCCCTAAAGGAGCTTTGACTTTGGCAAAAAGGTCTAAGTAAGGTTTGGCTTCATCGCTTTGATTATTCACAAAATCTCCAGTAAACAACACCATATCTCCCCGTTCTTGATTGATCAGGTCTACTCCCCCCCTAACCGCGGTCTTATTAAAAAAACTACCCGTATGGATATCAGAGATTTGAACCAATCTAATCCCATCGAAGGACTTTGGTAAATGAGGTGAGTAAATATCCCTTCGTCTAACTCGATAATCATGCGCGCCTGATAAGATCCCAAACGAAAGACCCATCATGGGCAGTACACCGGTAAGCAAAGCAGCTTTACCTATAAATGCTGTTCTTCCGGCGATCTTTGGATCCTCATTGCTGATTACAAACTGACTAAGATAGCTCACCAAACGGCGTACATCATCGCCCAATAGCACCAAGAAAGCTAATAATTTACCGATCAGATTAATGAAAAATAAAGCACTTATAAATACTCGAAAACCTGCATACATTTTGGTATCTAGTTGTGTGTACAAAGCAAAGCCCGTAATCATCAATACGACCCACAGCCAATAACTTGACCAAACCCATCGAGTAATAAAAGGTGTCGATTTTAACGTAAGCAATTGAACCACCTGAAATACATAGTATTCAATGACAAAGTAGACCAATACAACGATACAAAGAATAACGATTCGAGACATGCAGATTACAACTAATAAATGATGATCTATTTAAATCAACTGAGTCCCAAACGACGATTGATCCGGGCAAAAAACAAATACATCACAGGGACAATGATCAAGGTCAAAAAAGTAGCAAAGGTCAATCCGAAAATAATGGTCCAAGACATCGGTCCCCAAAAGGCTACATTATCTCCACCTAGATAAAAATCAGCGTTGTACTCACTTAAAAATTTCATAAAATCAATATTGATACCCACTGCAAGAGGAATCAAACCCAAAATTGTCGTGATTGCTGTTAGTAAAACTGGACGCAGACGTGTAGCTCCAGCTTCAGCGATGGCTTCAATAATATGAGCTATTTCTAGATTTTCGAGGCCTAACTCAATGTGTTTTCGTTTTCTGCTTACTTCAATAAAGTCAATCAATACAATGGCATTGTTAACGACTATCCCGGCCAGAGATATTATCCCAATCATGGTCATGATGACCACAAAATCCATTTGAAAAATAATCAAGCCCATAAAAACACCTATAGTGCTTAGAATTACAGAAATCATGATAATAAAAGGAGTCGTAATTTTATTGAACTGTGACACGATAATGAGAAAAATCATAAAAATAGCCAGTAGCAAAGCATTGCTCAAAAATGCCATTTCTTCTGCTTGTTTCTCTTGTTCTCCACCAAACTTAAATGCGTATCCGTAGGGCATTTCGAATTCCTGAAGTACTTTTTTAATCTCATCATTGACCATTGTCGGGTTGTAACCGCTCTCTACATTTGAACTCAAGGTAATCACCCTACTCAAATCTTTGCGCCTTATCGATCCATAAGTAGTACTCAGAGAAGCCTTAGCTACCGCAGAAATAGGTACGATGTGCATTTTTCCATCGGAAGGATCTCTAAAAACAATACTTTTATTCATCAGCGCATCTACATCATAACGGTACTTGTCCATGAGCCTTAATTGAATGGCATAATCTTCTTCCCCTTGCTTGAATTTAGAAATCTCCTTGCCAAATAAGGCTGTGCGAATTTCACTACCTATCGCACTCGTAGACAATCCAAATCGTCGCGCCTTGTCACGATCTATATCTACGATCAGTTCAGGTTTACCCGTCTCTAAATTTGCTTTCAATTTTTCAATTCCTTTGATTCCCGATTCATTAATGAAATTTTCCATGTTTGCAGAAATTTGCATCAACTCATGGAAATCATCTCCTGTAATTTCAATGCTGATGGGTTTGCCCGTCGGTGGTCCATCTGAATTTTGATCTACAGTAATCTGTACTCCAGGATAACCTATTAAATTTTGCCGAACCTCATCGATAATTTGAGCGGTAGAGATACCGTTTCTAAATTGAAATTCTTGAAAATTAATGGTTAGTCGTGCTTTATTTGGGGTGTCTTTTTGGCCAAAAGCGGAAGGATCATTGGGGTCTGCCGTTCCTTCTCCTACGCTGGAAACAACAGATTCTACCAAGGCTCCATAAGGCTCCATCAGCTTAATCACCCTATCCTCTATCTTTTGCGAAAAAGTATTTGTAGTTGTTACATCTGTTCCCACTGGAAATTCAATAAATACATTGATGTATTTTGGATCCGTCTTTGGGAAAAAGACTACATTGGGCGGAAATATATTCATCAACAAGAAAGACAATATCAGTAAGCCCGTCGTTCCAAAAAAGAATACATAAGACCAACTTCCAGATAAAGAGAACTTCAATAATCTACTATATTTACCTTCTAACCAAGGCAAAAATTTGTTTTGAAACTTCCTCGACCAAGGAGCAAGAATATAGGCATTTAACAAATAGATAAAGTCAAAAATAAGAATCAAATTACCCATGATGGTGTAGTCCAGTAACAATAGTGATACACCCAAAAATGCAGCCATTGAAAATGTAACAAGGATCCGTTTGTGATTGGTCTTCTCCCCTTTGTCCAATTGCATGAAAACTAGGATGAGTACTGGATTAATTACCAGGGCAACAAATAACGAGGAACTCAAAGTAACGATGAGTGTAATGGGCAAATATTTCATAAATGCCCCAAATAAACCCGGCCAAAATGCCAAAGGTAAAAAAGCGGCTAAGGTGGTTGCCGTTGAAGCAATTACCGGTAAGGCTACCTCTCCCACACCTATCTTTGTAGCCTCAAAAGCGTTAAAGCCCCGTTCTCTCAATCGATAGACATTTTCAACAACCACGATACCATTATCGACTAACATCCCTAAGGCCATAATGAGAGAAAATAAGACCATCATGTTGATGGTAAATCCGATAATTCCTAGAATTATAAAAGAAATGAACATTGAGAGCGGAATCGCCATGCCTACAAATAATGCGTTGCGGACCCCTAAAAAAAACAATAATACCAAAACCACTAAAATAACTCCAGAAATAATATTATTCTCCAAACTATCTACCATCTTTCGGGTCCGCGCAGACTGATCATTTGTTTTAACAATAATCAATCCCTCAGGAAAAATATTGTTTTGAGCGTCTGTCATGATTTTATTGATTTTTTCTGTTGCCGTCAATAAATTTTCACCACTTTTTTTAACCACATCGAGCATGACCACTGATTGAGTATAGAGTCGAGCAAAACTTTCTTTCTCCTTATAATCAAAGGTGACGTCAGCGATATCTTTGAGATAAACTATATTTCCTTTCTCACTTTTAATCACTACCTCTAATAGGTCTTCAAATTGATCAAATTCCCCAATAATTCTAATCGATCTCCTAATTTCTCCCGCTTTCATGTTTCCTGCGGAAAGGGTTAGGTTTTCACTTCTAATAGCCTTCTCAATATCTCCAAAGCCTACCATCCTGGCTTCCATTTGATAGGGGTCAATATTAATTCTCACTTCTTTTGCATTCACCCCTCGGATATCTACCTTGGATATCTCTGGAAGTTTCTCAATTTCCTCTTCAAGTAATTCAGCATAATTATTGAGCTCTTCAATACTAAAATTGCCTGAAAGATTGATGTTCATTACCGGAAATTCAGAAAAATTCATTTCGAAGATATTTGGGTCTTGTTGAAGATCCGTAGGAAGTTCGGGCTTCGCACGATCCACTGCATCTTTGACCTTAGTAATTGCATCTTGAATTTCAGTAGTTGTAGTAAATTCAACCATGATGGTAGAATAATCTTGTACCGAAGTAGAGGTAATATTCTCTACATCCGAAATCGTATTCAACTCTTTTTCTATAGGTCGGGTAACTAGATTTTCAACATCCACAGGAGAGTTTCCAGGATGCATCGTCCCAATGTAAACTATGGGTTGCTCTATTTCTGGGAAACTTTCCTTAGGCAATCCCAAATAAGTCGAGATCCCCATAAAAATCACCAGAGCAGTTAGTACAAAAACAGTAGTTTTATTTTTTAAGGCAAGGGTAGTCAAGCCAAACTGCTTATCCCTACTTTCCGGATTATTATTCTGAGGCCTCTGTGAATCTTTTTCCATTTTATTTATCAACCGTTATCTCAACCAATGTCCCTTGAGTAAGTGCTCTATAACCCTTATCCACAATCATTTGATGCTCAGATAAGCCTGAGACTATTTCAGTCTGGTCATCAAATGAATAACCTGTATTCACATAAGCTTTACTTGCTTTCTTGTCAACAGTCTTACCCTCTAAGACATAAATAAAACTTCCTTTATTATCCGTTTGGATCAATTTAGTGGGTACGACCATCGCATCATCATTCGAGTAATCCACCAAGCGCAAAACAACTACTTGATTGGGTCTTACCAAAAAGGCTAATTCGGGCATAACAACCTCCAATTCGAAGGTTCTGTTTTGATCATTGATCACCTGTCCTAGTGAGTAAATTACCGAAGACTGATTTTGATTTTGATTTGGAAAGTGAATTTGAACCGTATCTCCCACTAAAAACTTACCCAATAGAGACTCAGAGATATCGGCTTTCAAATAATTTGATTCAGGATTGATTAATCTGACCATAGGTAATCCGGGTTGAGAAAATTCTCCCACCTTAGCCACAATTTTATCTACTACGCCATCAAAAGGCGCATATATTGTTGACATCCTCAATTGTGACTTTAAAGTTTTCAATCTTCGATCCAAAGATTCCCTATTGCTTTTTGCTTGTAAATACTGAATCTCTGTACCTATATTTTGATTCCAAAGATTGGCTTGCTTCTCAAAAAGTACAGTAGCCAATTTCAATTGAGTTTTGATTTCTTCAATACTGTTCTTTACTACTTGTGAATTGAGTGTCACCAGAAGTTGGCCTTTCTCAACTGTTTGGCCTTCCGACACGTAAATGCTTTCAATTTTACCCATCGATTCGGCAGTGAGTAATACGTTTTTGCGAGAGTCTACCGATGCTCTTATTTCTATCTCATGATGGAATTTCGATGTTTCTAAGGAAAAGGCAGTTACCAATGTTCTGCTCGGAGGTAGTTCATCTTCAACTTCCGAAAGTTGAAGATCTTTTTCTAAAGCAATAATTTCATTATTAATTTCCTCAAGTTGTACCTTAAGCCCCTCGATCTTTTCCCTCTTACCCTCTTCACCCGATGTGTTTTCACATGAATAAGTGATCACGCAGATACCTAATAATAGTAGTAAATATGTTTGTAATAGTTTCATTTGGTTATGATTTCGTATTATATAAAGTTCCCGTCGCTTTCAATAAATCAATTTTAGATAAAATAGATTTATACAATGTGGCTAAATAATTGGTTTGAGCTGCCTTATACTCATTATCGGCATTGGTTAATTCTAAATTTGAACCAATGCCTTCTTGAAATTTAATTTTGGTGATTCGGAAGATATTGGCTGCCAGTTCTTGATTTTGACGTTGTACCTCCAAAATTTTGAGATTACTTTCCAAGCTGATCTTCTGTTCAGCGATTTCAATATCAATATTTTTTTGTAAAAAACTTTTCTGGTAATCCAATTGTTTAATTTTTATCTTGGACTGTTGAATTTTAGTTTTTTTAGAAAACCCTTCAAACAAAGGGATCGAAATAGTCGCACCCACCGTTCCGAAATTATACCAGTCTTTACCAAATAAATCACTACTCATGCCTCTCGCATTATTATATCCAAAATTAAAATTTCCATAAATTTTTGGTAGGTATTGGGAGAGATAATTTTTTTTATCCAAAAAGACTAAACTTCTATTAGTCTCTAGCAAAGAATACTCAATTCGATCATTGTAGTCAAAATCGACTGCTAGCTCCGGTATCTCAAGGTTGACATCCATCAAGGAAGTGGTAAGCGATATCCGGGTATCCAATGCCATACCCATTTGAAACTTCAACAACTTTTGGCTGATTCCCGACAATTGGATTTGTGTTTCTAAATTGACCTTAATATTGTTATAACTAACTTTAATTCTATCCACATCGATGTGTTCGGCAAATCCATTTTGGTACATCTGGGTAGTTTCTCGAAGTAAAGTATCCAAACGACTAAAATTTTGACTGAGTAAATAAAGTTGTGCTTGATTGATTAGTACATTATAATAGGCTTTGGTTACCGCTGATACTACTTCAATTTTAGTTCGCTCATTTTCTTTCTTGGATAATTCCCTAAAGGTTTTGGACGCTTGAACACCTACAAAATAGGCCCCATCAAAGATAAGTTGACTAACACCCAAACTTAAATTTCCATCGTAGGGTAAACCAAATTGAATTTCGGTCAGCGTCCCTGAAGCAAGGGTCTGATCAAAATTACTGGCGTCTACTAGACTGGTTTGAACCTCATAGTTATAGTTTACCCCCCCTCTCAGAGTTGCTTGAGGTAGACCCAAAGCAACAATACCTCGAATTTCAGCTTCTGCATCCTTGATGTTGAGCTCAGAAATTTGAACCGTTTCATTATTACCAAGAGCAAATTCTAGACATTGCTCAATAGTCATTTCTTGAACTTCTTGAGCTTTTTGAGCAAAAGCAGGTGAAGTACATATTAGCAATACACCAAAAAAGCAAAAATATATTTTTTTCATCCCTGTTAATTTATAAACTTTTATTTTTGGTTGAGTAGGCTAGATTCATGATGAAATTGCTCATATAACTCTCGACCTTTGTCCGTTAAAAGTCCATGAATAAAATGATCCAGTACCTGTAACTGAACTTGTTTGAAATCAAAATTAGCGCTTGAAAACACCCTGGGCTTAAACATCAAACTTACCTGCTCCACCCGCAATCTTGCCATGATATTGGCATCGATTTCAGGTCTATAATAACCCTCATTGACTCCACGAACAATATTATCTGCCGTGTGCCCTTGAATACATTTATCTTTGAAATCTAAGAAGGTCTCCCAGGCATGAGGATGGAATCTTTGGATATCAAATAGGGTCGTAGGGTTCAATTGTCCTAAGTTTTTGCGCATGATTTCCGCCAATCCATGAATTTCCTCTATGGCATTACCAGAAGCTTCGTGAATTCTCTTAAAAGCCTCTTCCTCGCGTTCAATGTGCGCGATCATTGTAGCAGATACCAACTGGTCTTTATTTTCAAAACATTGATACAAGGTTTTTTTTGACATCGACAATGTGCGCGCTACCTCATCCATGGTTATGCTTCTTACCCCCAGTCGCATAAAAAGATCTTCTGCAACGGAAATGACCTTAACCTTCGTTATATGTAATATTTGATTGATCATCGAGTACAAAAATGATTGAAAAAACTTAAAAAACTATCATTATACTAAAAGTTTCCATGGTTTTAAAAAAACTTATCCTATTTTGCCTTAGAAATGTGAATGATCATCTTAATGTCTGCAGAAACCCAAAAAAAATGACCCTTGAAAAATATAGTTTGGCCTATGCCGTATCGGGTAACAGTGAACTAAAATTATTGCTTTTTCATGGTTTTGGTGAAAATCGAACTGCCTTTGATCTCTATCATGAAAAATTGAATGGATTTGAAATCTATTCTTTTGATCTCATCTTCCATGTTGAAAGTACAGGACCAGAAAAAAATTAAGCTCAAACGATTGGTTTACCCTCATATCAATGTTTATCGAAAAAGAGCAAATCAAAAACTTCAGTGTAGCAGGGTTCTGTTTAGGAGATCGATTTGCCCTCTTTTTGGCCATCTATTTTCCAACGCATGTCTCACAATTAATCTTAATCGCCCCAGACGGTTTTTATAAATCTCCTTGGTATATGATCAGTACCACTTAGCCTACCCGGCTTCTATTTCATTATCTGACTCAAAATTTTAAGTAATTCCATTTTCTCATGGGCATCCTCAAATATGTAAGGTTGCTCGATACCTTAATGAATCAATTCATTCAGAGGGAAATTTCCACTCAAGCGGCCGTCGAAAGAGTGTATCGCTCATGGACCTATTTTAGGGATATCTCATTATCAAGTAACCCATTAAAACATTTCTTAAGGAAGGCTTCCCATGTCCATGCTTTTTTAGGTGCAGAAGATCCCCTCATTGACGTAAATAAAATTACTCCTCTATTGGCCATTGGTGCTTCTACAGTCCTGAAAGAAAAGCACCATAAAATACCTATCCATCCAGCCGTTTTAGCCTATATTCAAAGTCTTGAAACGAAACCTCATAAAAAGGAATAACAAAGCCCAAATTTTAACCTATTTTTACCCCTTTTTACAAGCTACATGATCTACTTTTTTAAAAAATCTTCAACTGAATACCTCTCGGTAGGTAGTCATTCGCTACTTAAAAGCGAGGACTTAGGTAAATTATCTTGGTTATTCTCTAGAGCTGAACACCTTGGAAATGCTGAGATCTCAGGTTCCTTTAATGGACCCAGAAAAGAAATGATTACCCCATATAGTACCAACGCCGTAGAAATCGCCCAAAATTGTAATATCGGAGGCATTTTCCGAATAGAAACTTTTAAAAAAGATCAAACAAGTTTTGATCCCATGCTTGAGCAAAAATATGAGGTCTTAGATCAAGCTGTTTTTTCATTAGATCAAAAACCTGAATCCATAGCCGAAATTAAAGATATTCATTCTTTTAACCAAACACAGGGCTTGGCATTAAGTGATGAAGAAATCGCTTTCCTCATGGGCGTCTCAGAAGAGATCGGCAGACCGCTATCTGATTCAGAAATTTTTGGATTCTCACAAGTAAACTCAGAACATTGTAGACATAAGATTTTTAATGGGGATTTTATCATCGACGGTGAAGCCAAAGAAAAAACTTTGTTTCAATGGATTAAAAAGACTTCCAAAGATCACCCTAACTTCATCGTATCGGCTTACAAGGACAATGTCGCATTCATTCAAGGACCTCGGATCGAACAATTTGCACCAAAATCACAAAACAGACCTGATTACTTCGAAACGAAAGATTTTGATTCAGTCATTTCTTTGAAAGCAGAGACTCATAATTTTCCCACTACCGTAGAACCTTTCAATGGCGCCGCTACTGGGGCCGGTGGTGAAATAAGAGATCGTCTGGCAGGTGGCCAAGGAAGCTTGCCCTTGGCGGGTACTGCCGTTTACATGACGGCCTATTCTCGATCGGAAAAGGGTCGCGACTGGGAAACACAAATCAACGCTAGAAAATGGCTCTATCAATCCCCTGAAGAACTCCTCATCAAAGCGTCTAACGGCGCCAGTGATTTCGGTAATAAATTTGGTCAGCCTCTTATTTGCGGCTCGGTATTGACCTTCGAACATGAGGAAAATAATCAAATCTATGCCTTTGATAAAGTAATTATGTTGGCAGGTGGTATCGGATTTGGAAAACGCAAAGAAGCCCTAAAACAAAAGGTTACGACTGATAAAATAATCATTGTTTTGGGAGGTGATAATTATCGCATTGGCATGGGAGGTGGAGCAGTTTCTTCTGTGGAAACAGGTGCGTATGAAAATGCCATAGAACTCAACGCGGTACAACGCTCAAATCCGGAAATGCAAAAACGAGTCGCTAACGCGGTTCGAGCCATGATCGAACTTGAAGACAATCCGATCATCTCCATCCACGATCATGGTGCGGGCGGGCATCTAAATTGTCTCTCCGAATTAGTGGAAGATACGGGAGGGGAAATCAATGTGAATAAGCTTCCTTTGGGTGACCCTACCCTTTCCGATAAAGAAATCTTAAGTAATGAATCTCAAGAAAGAATGGGCCTGGTCATTGGAGAAGAACATACCGAATACCTTAAACAAGTGGCGGATCGAGAAAGGGCGCCTTATTATGAGGCAGGCACTACCTCATCCGATCAACGGTTATTGTTTATTAATGATCAAAAAATAAAAGCTTTCGATCTTAAATTAGAACATCTTTTTGGTGCTTCTCCCACTACGGTGATCGAAGGCATTACCCTTAATAAAACTTTTAAAAGTGCGAGCTATCTTTATTCCAAACTCGAAGAAATGATCCATGATATTTTTAAACTAGAAGCGGTCGCCAGTAAAGATTGGTTGACCAATAAAGTAGATCGCTCGGTCACTGGAAAAGTAGCGATACAGCAAACCGTAGGGGAAGTTCAAATTCCTCTAAATAATGTTGGCGTGATGGCCCTGGATTTTAAAAACCACAAAGGGGCGGCTACCTCCATTGGTCATGCACCAGCAGCGGCCTTAATCAATCCAGGTGCAGGATCCCGATTATCAGTTGCGGAAGCCTTGACCAATCTGGTATTTGCTCCTTTGACTCATGGAATAAAAGGAGTTTCCTTAAGTGCCAATTGGATGTGGCCTGCAAAAAATGAAGGAGAAGACAGCCGATTGTATACGGCCGTTAAAGAAATCAGCGAATTTGTTTCCGAACTGGGCATCAACATCCCTACAGGAAAAGATTCGATGTCAATGACCCAAAAATATCCGAATGGTCAAAAAGTCATGGCACCAGGTACGGTGATCGTCAGTGCAGGAGCTGAGGTCAGTGATATTAGAAAAGTAATCCTCCCGGCTATTCAACCAAAAGAAGCATCGGTTTTGATCTACATTGATTTTTCAGGAGGAGCGTTTGAATTGGGAGGCAGCAGTTGGGGCCAAACCCAAAACATACTTGGAAATCAAACGCCAGATGTCAATGCGGCTACTTTTAAATTGACCTTTAATTTCGTTCAGACACTCATCCATGACGACCTCGTTCTAGCAGGTCATGATGTCGCTGCAGGTGGATTAATTACCACACTACTCGAAATGAATTTTCCAAATCGATCTGGCGGAATGGAAATTGATTTGTCTCTTCTTCCAGAATCAGATATTGTTAAAATCCTTTTTGCTGAAAAACCCGCTGTCGTGTTGCAAGTAAAAGCTGCAGCCCTTTCTGCACTCCAAGCCTCAGCTGTTGTTTTTTATCTTATTGGTAAAACCACTAGCCATCGCCAATTGAGTGTTACCCGAGAGGATCTTATCCTTGACCTAAATATAGCTGATTACAGAAATAAATGGAGCCATACCTCCTTCCTTCTAGATACCAAGCAAACGTTGCCAAAACTAGCTAAACTTAGATTCACTAACTACACCCAACAGCCATTAACCTACACCTATCCTCAAGGTTTTGACGGTAAACTGAGCAGTTACGGCATTGATTTAGACAGAAAATCATCTTCAGGTCTTCATGCCGCAATCATTCGAGAAAAAGGTGTCAATGGAGACCGTGAAATGGCTTACACACTTTGGATGGCGGGATTCGATGTCAAGGATGTTCATATGACCGATCTTATTGCAGGCCGAGAAGATTTAACTGACATTAACTTTATCGTTTTTGTCGGTGGTTTTTCAAATTCTGACGTATTGGGCTCCGCTAAGGGCTGGGCAGGTTCATTCTTATACAATCCAAAGGCCAAAAAAGCAATTGATGACTTTTATGATCGCAATGATACCCTCAGTCTAGGGGTATGCAATGGATGTCAATTAATGATGGAACTGAAAAAAATATATCCAATGGATACCAATCATCCTCAACTACGCCAGAATCTTTCGGGTAAGTTTGAGTCGGCATTCATCAATGTAACTATTCAGCCCAATGATTCTATTTTATTACATTCTTTATCAGGGAGTAGATTAGGTATTTGGATAGCACATGGTGAGGGTCGATTTGATCTGAAGAGTAATGAAAACGCTTATAAGATTCCTCTGAAATACAGCTATGATGCATTCCCTGGGAATCCCAATGGAAGTTCTTTTGGCGCAGCTGCGCTTTCTTCTAAAGACGGGAGACATCTCGCAATGATGCCCCATTTAGAACGATCGCTCTTTCCTTGGAATTGGAGTCATCATCAAAATAAAATGACGCACGAGGTCAGCCCATGGATTGAGCCATTTGTAAATGCCCGAAAATGGGTAGCGGAAAAAGTGAAATAATGATAAAAATAATTAATATTCAAAAATGGTTTTTTAATTTCAATAAATAAATTCTATTTTTGCCGTCTAATTGGCCTATGGTGTAACTGGCAACACGTCTGATTTTGGTTCAGAAGAGTCTAGGTTCGAGCCCTAGTAGGCCAACTTTAATCGACTGATCTCTTTGCTTTTAAAAAGTGATAGATGAAACAAATAGCATGACCATTGTTAAATTTTTTGCTGGAAAAGGAACGTACGAATTAGCTGAAAAGATTGCTATTGCTTATGACAACCCCCTGGGCGCCATTACCTCACAAAAATTTAGCGATGGTGAACTTCATGTAAGTTACAATGAGTCTATTAGAGGCTGTGAAGTCTTTTTAATTCAATCCACTAACCCTCCTGCCGATAATATCTTAGAACTGCTTTTGATGATCGATGCCGCACGCAGAGCCAGTGCCAAATATGTTACGGTTGTGGTTCCCTATTATGGTTATGCCAGACAAGACAGGAAAGATAAAGCTCGTGTCTCCATTGGTGCAAAACTGATCGCTAATCTGCTCTCAGCATCTGGTGCGGAACGGCTTATGACCATGGATTTGCATGCCGGTCAAATTCAAGGCTTTTTTGATATCCCAGTAGATCACTTAGATGCAAGTGCTATTTTCGTACCTTATCTCAAGACTAAAAATCTAGATAATCTCGTGTTTGCTTCACCAGACGTTGGAGGAAGTGCTCGAGCAAGGATTTACGCAAAGTTTTTTAATGCAGAAATTGCCATCTGTGACAAACAACGAAAGCGAGCCAATGAAGTGGCCTCTATGCAAGTCATTGGTGATGTGGTAGGAAAAAATGTGGTTTTGGTGGATGACATGATCGATACAGCAGGGACCATCTGTAAAGCGGCTGGATTAATAAAAGAAAAAGGAGCTAAGTCAGTAAGGGCGGTTTGTGCCCATGGTATATTATCAGGAAAAGCCTATGAAACCATTGACTCATCGGTGTTGGAAGAAGTAGTGATATCAGATTCAATTCCTCAAAAACAACAAAACGAAAAAATAAAGATATTGAGTGTGGCTGGCTTATTTGCCAAAGCAATACGTCGAGTACACAGTAATGATTCAATAAGTGAACTTTTTATTTAAAAACAATTAATTATTATGAAAATAGTTGAGATTATAGGGTATAAAAGAGCAAATCTTGGCAAAACAGAATCTAAAAGATTAAGAGGTGAAAGTTTTGTTCCTTGTGTAGTATATGGTGGTAAAGAGCAGATTCATTTTTCTGCACCCATGATACTTTTTCGTGATGTGGTCTATACACCGGAAGCACGTTTCATTGAGCTTAATATTGAAGGGGAAATTAAAAAAGTCATCCTTCAAGAGATTCAATTTCACCCAGTAAGCGAAGTCATCCTCCACGCGGATTTTTTAGAGCTATTTGATGATAAGCCTATCAAAATGAGTATACCCGTGATCACTCAGGGCATTGCTCCCGGTATACAAACAGGAGGTAGATTGATTATGAAAATGCCGAGGTTAATGATTAAGTCACTTCCCAAAGATATGCCAGAGAGCATCAATGTAGATATTTCTAAACTAGAGTTGGGTAAAACGATCAAAGTAGGAGATTTGGTATCACAAGAATATGAGGTTTTGACCAACCCACTGGTATCTATTTGTTCTGTTGATATACCTAGAGTGATGAAAAGTAAGACTGAAGAAGAAGAAGAAGCTGCAGAGGCTGCAGAAGCCGCAGAAACTGGACCTTCTGATGAAAAAGTAGATTAATCATTGAATAAATAGTGATTGACAATGGAAAAAAACCCACCTTAATGGCGGGTTTTTTCCTTTTATGAATATATTTTCGAAAAAGAAAAGAAACCTCTAGATTGAACAGGTAATGCCCTACAAAAAAGGTAGCGCAGTGAATTCAAAACGAGTTTTAAAAAGCATTCATGAAATATTTAATCATTGGACTAGGTAATCCAGGTGTAGAATATGAGCTCACCCGACACAATATTGGGTTTTTGATTTTAGATCGATTGGCTGATAAAAAGAAAATTAAATTTGAACAGGGCCGATATGGATTTTGGACCCTTTTAAAGCATAAGGGAAGAAGTATCTACCTGCTCAAGCCGAGTACCTTCATGAATTTAAGTGGTCGTGCGGTTAATTACTGGCTGCAAGAATTAAAATTAGTGAAACCGAATATGATGGTCATTACCGATGACTTAGCCCTACCCTATGGGAAAATAAGAATGAGACAAAAAGGGTCTGCAGGAGGTCACAACGGTCTTAAAAATATTGAGGAATTAATTGGTGGCCAAGATTATCCAAGACTAAGGTTTGGGGTGGGCGATGACTATAGCCAGGGTAGACAAACAGATTATGTCCTTTCTCCCTTTAACCAGAAAGAAATGGAAGCCCTTGTCTTAGATATGGATTGTGCCATTGATGCCGCACTTACCTTTTGCACCCAAGGTATTGAAAATGCCATGAATCAATTTAATGGATAATGTTTTTTAGCCATCCTCAGTTATCACATCCTCCAATCCATAGCTGATGGGGAAAAGAGTCATTGTAATAGGTGGGGGTGCTGCAGGTTATTTTTCTGCCATAAATATCAAAGATAAAAATCCTAAATATCAAGTTACCCTTATCGAGAAAACATCAAAAACCCTTACAAAAGTAAAAATATCAGGGGGTGGCAGATGTAATGTGACCAATGGACGACAAAAACCAGGTGATTTGGTCAAGTTCTATCCCCGCGGTCAAAAAAAACTCTACAAGCCTTTTGAGCGGTTTAATACCAAGGACATGCGAGAATGGCTTTATAAAAGAGGGGTAGCTACCCATGAAGAGGTAGATCAACGCATCTTCCCGACAACCAATAATTCGCAAACAATTATCGATTGCTTTGAAAAAGAAATAGATACTTTGGGTATTCAATTGATCCGAAATTGTGCGGTAAAAAAGATAGTTAAATCCACAGATTGGCTCATACATACAGACACAGAAATACGCGCCGCAGATGCCGTTGTATTCAGTACAGGCGCAACGAAAAGCGGTTGGCGACTACTTACCGAACTCGGTCTAAAAGCGACACAGATTGTCCCATCCTTGTTTACCTTCAATATCCAAGATGATAGAATTAATGAATTACCCGGCACCTCCTTTCCTGAAGCTACCGTACGGGTAATCGGTTGTAAATTTACAGAAACAGGACCCTTACTTATAACCCATTGGGGTCTCAGTGGACCTTCGATTCTAAAACTATCATCATTCGCTGCGCTACACCTTAATGGGTGCTATTATAACTTTCAGATACAGATTAACTTTTCAGGACAAACGGCTCAAGTATGGAAAGAAGTCATTGATCAACTGAAAAAAGTACATTCCAAAAAGTTAATTAAAAATTATAAAACGAATCAAATACCTCATCGGTATTGGCAAAGATTGGTTCAAAAACTTGAACTTACCGAAACTCCCTTTGCTGAATTGACTAAAAAAAAACAAAATCGATTGATAGAGGAACTCACCCAGGCCCTTTTTCAAGTAACTGGGAAAAGTACTTTCAAGGAAGAATTTGTATCCGCAGGAGGTATTGATTTGAGTGAGATTAATTTCGAAACCATGGAGACCAAAAGATATCCGGGTTTATACCTCGCGGGAGAAGTATTAGATATTGATGCGCTTACAGGTGGATTTAATTTTCAGGCATGTTGGACCGGAGGTTGGATCATTTCTGAAACAATTTAGTATTTTTGTCCCATGACAGATCATCTCATTACCCTAGGCATTCAAATTGTTCCTAAAAGTAGTTCTCACGACACCTATGCCTTGGTCGATCGTGCCATTGATATCATCCAACAAAGTGGCGTAAAATACGAAGTAACTCCTTTTGAAACCGTAATGGAAGGAAAATATGAAGACCTCATGATGATTTCTGAAATTGCTCAAAAAGCAGTTTTGGAGGCAGGAGTCGACGAATGCTTGGTCTATTACCGTATTCATTATCGAAAAAATCAAGATGTAACCTTTGAAGAGAAGAAGTTGAATCGTTGATCGTGGTTATGGTAATTATTAAAAAAAATTACCTTTAATTTATATTACCAACAAGGCATTGTATTTTAATTAGAATACGCTCTGTAGAGTTGTCCCCCCTTAAAGATTTAAATATTCATATCGGGGACACATCTCGCTGTTTCAAAGAAGATTAATAGTGCTCTTAAGTTTTTTACCAAAGAATTAATATTAAAATAAGGCATGAGACATATGATGCTTTTTATGTATTGGAGTAAAATTGATTTACTCAATTAATCTGAAAGAGTCCGTAAAAAAGCTCGGCTTTACTAAATCATTGAAGATATGATGCCAATTTTTGTCAGGGATTGCTTGCAGCAACTGAAGATATCGGTTATGAAACATGGGGCAATGGAGCTATTAATAGGATAGGAGCAACAGGAGCGGCTATAGTTACAGGGCTTGCAAATACCGATGCCATTATAAGCCAATTGGGTGCTGCAGGACGTTATGCTACGGGAATATACACAGATTACAGTTTTACCTAGAGAGGAGTTACTTACGATGATTGGTTTTTACCTAGTAAAGATGAGCTATATAAATTATATATCAATAAGACTGCAATTGGCGGTTTTGCTAATACTTATTACTATTGAAGTTCTACGGAGTTTAGTAGCACCCTTGTTTTAGCACAGGATATGCACTATGATGGTCAACCTAACAAGCTTAGGAGCTAGGTTCAACCAGTGCGTGTAGTTCTGAACTTTCTCTACAGCCCATTAAATTGGAGATCTACGCAGCTCGATATCTACTACACCTGGAGTTTACCTGGGGACAATTTTTCGGCAGTGATTTTTTTTATAGGGTACAGGACCTTAACGTTAGGAATGCTACTTTCACGCTTCGCGCTGTTCTGGCTTTTTTACCATTTATCTATTTAACCATTTATTGTCTGAGAACGGACACTTTTAGTTTTTAAGACTTCCCTTCTTGTCATTAAAATCATTCCAGCGTACCTACTGTTTGGCATGGAGGGAATTAATACTGCTTCATCTTTCTGAGGATCATCTTTTTCAATTCTCCTTTGACAGTAGTGATTACTTCATTCTTAATTTTTTGTTTAGCCATATCTATACATTTTGATTCAGGTGCGGAAGAATACATCTTGATAATAGATTTTTTCAATAGACTTGCGCATTTTTTTTGCTTTAAATAGATCATATTCATTATATTAAAAACAACATAAACATTCCTTTGGTTCAAGGTTATCTATTGAGTTTTATTTTGCGGTAAGTCAGACTAATCAGTTTAATTTATTGCAAAAATCAAATCATTATAAAAAACTATCCAATAGAACTTCAATAATCCTGATTTTAAATTTATTTTTAGGATTATTCTGGTTATTAAGAGCATGTGATATAACTGACTTCATAAATAATGATGATCCTGATTTTATTCAAGTGGCCTTATTTACTACAGCCGCAAGACGGAATCTCACATTGATCCTTGATAAAAAGAAGAATAAAAATTAAATCATAGACATATATTCAGTTGTCAATAAGACTCCTTTCTTACCCTTAAAATCGTTTCTTCCAACATAGTCTTTAACCTCATGGTAGAAGGGGATTATAACTGGTCTTTTGTGCGTTGATTCATTCTAAACCTTCGGATCAGAATGAATCAATGAGATCGACGAAATACTCAGACAAAACATTCTAGACTGGGCTTCACCAAATGGAGTTACTTTCAGTCAAAAATTATGAATCAAAATGTCTCAAAGCGCTGCCCCCAAACACTATCGCTTGTTAACTAATCCCTGCACCATTGGTGGCAGTAGTATCTGGTGCCACTGATTTAAGGCTCCCGTCCTCATTTTCAGCAAAAAGAAGCATCCCCTCTGAGGTGATGCCCATAATCTTGCGAGGTACCAGATTCAATAGTACTGTTACTTTTTTTCCAATCATTTCTTCAGGACTAAAATGCTTGGCTACACCACTCACTATAGTCCGCTGATCCAATCCTGTGTCAATGGTAAATTTGAGTAGTTTATTGGATTTCGGAACTGGTTCTGCCGTCAATATCTCCCCTACTCTCAGATCCATTTTCATAAAATCATCATAGTTGATTTCTTCTTTAATAGGTGTTAACTGCACGGCTGCCGCTTCATTTTCTTCTTTAGTATTCATAAGTTTTTTTATCTGGGCTTCAATGACCTCATCTTCTATCTTTTCAAATAACAATACCGCGGGGCCCAATACGGTCGCTTTTTTTAAATTATCTGAATGACCTGCATCCTGCCAATTCAAATCTCCAAAATTCAAAATTTTACTTAATTTATCATGAGTATTCGGTAAAAAAGGTTTCGACAGTAACCCTAGCGAAGTGGCCATTTGTAAACTTATATTTAAAATGGTTGAAACCCTTTCTGGATCTGTTTTGATCAATTTCCAAGACTCCGTTTCTGCTAGATATTTATTGCCCAAACGGGCTAAATCCATAAGGTGATTGAGCGCTTCTCTAAATTTGAAACGCTCCAAAGAACCTGCTATTCTCTCTGGAAAGCTACTCAAGGCCTGCAACGCATCTTCATCAACTTTTTTTAGTTCTTGCTGTTCAGGGACTTTTCCTTCAAAAAACTTATGGGTAAGTACGACTGCTCTATTCACGAAATTTCCATAAATAGCCACCAACTCGCTGTTATTTCGAGTTTGAAAATCTTTCCAAGTAAAGTCATTGTCTTTAGTCTCTGGGGCATTGGCAGTGAGTACATACCGCAGTACGTCTTGCTTATCAGGGAAATCTTCCAAATATTCATGAAGCCAAACTGCCCAATTTCGGGAAGTAGAAATTTTATTTCCTTCCAAGTTCAGGAACTCATTGGCAGGCACGTTGTCTGGTAAAATGTAACTGCCCTCGGCCTTCAATATGGATGGGAAAATAATGCAGTGGAAGACAATATTATCTTTGCCTATAAAATGAACCAGTTTGGTGTCTTCTTTTTTCCAATAATCTTCCCAATTTTTACCTTTAGCCGCAGCCCACTCCTGGGTCGCAGAGATATAACCAATCGGGGCATCAAACCAAACATAAAGCACTTTTCCCGAAGCTCCCTTGATGGGCACCTTGATCCCCCAATCCAAATCTCGAGTCATGGGTCTGGCTCTTAATCCACCATCTAACCAACTTTTGCATTGACCCGAAACATTGGATTTCCATTCTTTATGATCTCGTAAAATATATTCTCTTAAAAAATTTTCGTGTTTGTCCAATGGGAAATACCAATGCTTGGTAGCTTTCATGACGGGTACTTCTCCTGATAGCATAGATTTGGGATGTATCAATTCTGTAGGACTCAAGGTAGAGCCACAATGTTCACATTGATCACCATAAGCTTCGACAAATGAACACGTAGGACACGTACCCTTGATGTAGCGATCCGCCAAGAATTGTTCTGCTTTTTCATCATAAAACTGCTCATTCTCTCTTTCTTCAAATACCCCTTTTTTATAAAGGTTATCAAAGTATGCTGCTGCCGTTTTGTGATGTTGCCGTGAACTGGTCCTCGAATAAATATCAAAACTAATGCCGAAAGAAGCAAAAGAGTTTTTAATCATCTCATGATATCGATCTACAATTACCTGCGGGGTTTTACCTTCCGCTCTTGCCTTCAAAGTAATGGCTACTCCATGTTCATCGGAACCTCCGATAAATGCTACATCTCTACCCATACCTCTTAAATACCTCACATAAATATCAGCAGGTACATATACACCAGCCAAATGTCCTATGTGCACAGGTCCGTTGGCATAGGGTAATGCGGCAGTAACGGTATATTTATTAAACTTTTTTTCGGTCATCCAAAATCTTATTTCCTCAGCAAATATAAAGGATGCCAAATCACTTGAGCGCGCAATTAATTTTTATTTAGAGATTCCATAAGTATTTTCATTTATAAATAGGCTAATTTTGCGGCTGATTTAAATAGACTATGCAAGAGATTCGAAACATTGCCATCATCGCACACGTTGACCACGGAAAGACCACCTTGGTGGATAAAATTATTTATTATTCTCAGCTTTTACGAGAAACTGAAGAAAAAGTAGATTTAATTCTGGATAGTAATGACCTAGAGCGTGAAAGAGGAATTACTATTCTATCTAAAAATGTTTCGATAAACTACAAAGGAATTAAAATCAATATCATTGACACCCCAGGTCACTCTGATTTTGGTGGTGAAGTAGAGCGCGTTCTCAAAATGGCAGATGGTGTGATTTTATTGGTAGATGCCTTTGAAGGCCCTATGCCGCAAACCAGATTTGTTTTGAGTAAGGCCTTAGATTTAGGGTTAAAACCAATCATTGTGATCAATAAAGTAGATAAAGAAAACTGCAAGCCTGATGAAGTGCATGAGCAGGTATTTGAATTGATGTATTCATTGGATGCTACAGAAGATCAATTGGATTTTAATACTTTATATGGTTCTTCAAAACAAGGCTGGATGAGCAACGATTGGAAGGAGCCTACGACCGACATCAGCCCACTCCTCGATAAAATAATTGAAATCATCCCTCCTGCACCCATTAAGGAAGGCGTTATTAAAATGCAAATTACTTCTCTCGACTTTTCGGCTTTCACAGGACGCATCGCCATAGGTCGCGTTTCACAAGGAACGATCAAAGAAAACATGCAAGTAGGCCTCAGCAAGCGAGATGGCAGTATGAAACGCGTCAAGGTCAAGGAAATTCATGTTTTTGAAGGTTTGGGTAAAAACAAAATCTCTGAAGTTCATTGTGGTGATATCTGCGCCATTACAGGTATCGAAGACTTTGAAATTGGAGATACAGTAACGGATTTTGACCATCCAGAATTGATAGAAAGAATTGCTATTGATGAGCCTACGATGAGCATGATGTTTTCCATCAATGACTCCCCCTTTTTCGGAAAAGAAGGCAAGTTTGTCACCTCTCGCCATCTTAGAGAACGTCTCATGAAGGAAATAGAGAAAAATTTAGCATTAAGGGTAGAAGAAACGGATACCGAAGATAAATTTTTAGTCTATGGCAGAGGAGTTTTGCACCTTTCGGTCCTTATAGAGACGATGCGTAGAGAAGGCTATGAATTTCAGATTGGCCAGCCTCAAGTAATGTTTAAGGAAGTGGACGGTGTGAAAATGGAACCGATCGAACACCTCGTGATAGACGTACCAGATGCATTGTCTGGAAAAGTAATCGAATTGGCCTCACAAAAGAAAGGCGAACTCCACATTATGGAACCCAAAGGCAATATTCAACATTTGGAATTTGATATACCCGCTAGGGGATTGATTGGGCTTAGAAATAATATGCTTACTGCAACCTCCGGAGAAGCTGTGATGACTCATCGATTCAAGGAATACCAGCCTTTCAAAGGTGAAATTGCTGGACGTATCAATGGGTCCCTCATTTCTATAGAAAAGGGACCTGCAACGCCATTTGCCTTAGATAAATTATTAGATCGTGGCTCCTTTTTTATAGATCCAGGTGTAGATCTTTACATGGGGCAAGTAATCGGGGAACACAGTAGAAGTAATGACCTGGTCGTGAATGTTCAAAAAGGAAAGAAATTAACTAATATGCGTACCTCAGGTACCGATACGAATGTCAAGTTACCCCCTCCCAAAAAATTCAGTTTAGAAGAAGCTTTGGAATACATTCAAAAAGATGAATTTGTGGAAGTTACACCCAAATCCATCAGATTAAGGAAGATCTACCTGACAGAGCATGAACGCAAAAGAAATGGGACTAAATAAATTATGTTTGATTTTAACGAAGTTTAACTTACCATTCATAAATTTTCTGATCGAAACAAAAGCTAAATGAGTAAGGTAAACTACATTAGCTTTTGAATTTTTGATATGAAAATAATTTTTTATCTATTCGCCTTCTTTCGAATACTCAATACGGCCGCTCAAGGCCCATACCAAATTAATCTAGATCTCACCGCTTCAAAAGAAGATCAATTACAGGTGGTAATGAGCTTACCTGACATCCAAGAGGATACAGTAGAGTTTCATTTACCCAAGATTGTACCTGGAACTTACCGCATTTCAGATTTTGGAAAATTTGTGTCTACTTTCGATGCCTTTGATCATCAACGGAATCCCCTCGAAGTATCAAAGATTTCAGTCAATAAGTGGCTGATCTCCGGGAAGCCCAGTCGCATTGAATATTGGGTTAACGATACTTTTGATCGCATGGAAGGCTATGATGACAATTTTATTTTTGAGCCAGGGGGCACTAGTTTTGAAGCTGATAGGAATGTTTTTGTACTCAATAACTTTGGCATCATTGGGTACATTGATGGCTATAAAGAAATCCCCTTTGAACTCCATGTACTTCATTCAAAAGATACCTACGGAGCTACTGCACTGGACAAGAAGGTCCTAAATGATTCGCTTGATCTATATTTCGCAGCTGATTATCATTTTTTGGTGGACGGTCCCATCATGTATAATCAACCCGATACCCTCACCAAGAATATAGCGGGTGCCGAAATTCTCATTTCAGTGTTCTCCCCACAAAAAGTTGTCAGTGCAAACGAAATCATGGAAAATATTGAAGACCTAATGGTAGCCCAAAGTAATTATCTTGGCGGAACCTTACCGGTTAAAAAATATGCCTACCTTATTTATCTCATGGATTACCCAAGTTTATCAAAAGGTATGGGTGCATTGGAGCATTCTTACTCCTCCTTTTATACGCTCCCAGAATCAGTAGCTGACCAATTACCTCAATTTGTAAGGGACGTAGCTGCCCATGAATTTTTTCATATTATCACCCCACTAAGCATTCATTCTGAGCAAATCCATAATTTCAATTATATCAGTCCTGAAATGTCGCAGCACCTTTGGCTGTATGAAGGGGTGACAGAATACAATTCTATGCATATGCAAGTGCAGCAAGGACTCTATGATAGCGAAACTTTTTTAGAGGAAGTTCAAGAAAAAATCACAAATGCTTCAGCCTACCCTTTGGTTTCATTCACCGAAATGAGCCAAAAAATCCTTGAACCTGAATTCAAGGATATGTATCGAAATGTCTATGAAAAAGGTGCACTGATAGGAATGTGCTTGGACTTGGCCCTGATCAAATATTCCAAAGCTACCTTAAATTTAGCAGGTCTTCTCAAACAACTATCTCAGAAATATGGCAAAGAAAATGCCTTTAAGGACAGTGAATTTATCGATGTCATCATCGCCATGACTTATCCTGAAATTGGAACGTTTTTCAGTAGACATGTTCAAGGAAAGGAACCATTACCTGTCGAAGAATACCTTTCTTGGGCGGGGATATCAATAAACAAAGGTGGTGAGAAAAGAATGGCCTTGTGGGGTAATTTCAAATTGGGTTTAAACGACAACAATCAAATCATCGCATTGGCTACCGATCATCTTGATACTTTTGGAACCCAAATTGGCTTCCGAGAAAACGATGTCTTCTATAAACTCAACGGCAAAGAACTGAACCTTGACACATGGAGAGCGCTGCTTTATGATTTTCAAGAAAATACACTCGATGGCTCAAAAGTGAAGATTGAGTTGATTCGAGAAATAAAAGGCAAAGCTAAAATAATAAAAAGAAAGGCCAAAGCAGAGACCTATCTGTTCCAATACCCCAATGAATTAATCATTTCAAATGAATCTACCCCACAAGAAAATAAAATAAGATCTTACTGGATGAATGGTTCATAAAAAAAGTAGACCTATGGATTCGATCTGATTAGAAAAATCAATTAAATACCTCAAAATGAACAAAAAAAATATCCGCATCAGTATCGCTATTTCCATTATAATCATAGCTGGCCTTTTCTTTCTCAACCGGCCCATAAAAAATAATAACGACATCCTCGTAGAAGTTAATAAGGGTTTATTCATTGTTGATGTTATCACTACCGGAGAATTAGAAGCGAAACATTCAGTAGAAATCCAAGGACCCAAAGGCTTAAGGGCCCATCGTATCTGGCAAGTCACTATTCAAGATATGATTGACGAAGGAACCTATGTAAAAAAAGGTGATTATGTCGCTCGACTCGATGCATCAGAACTTACCAATAAACTAAGTGAATATCAGATTGAATATGACAAAATTCAATCACAATTTATTCAAACCCAACTGGATACCACCCTCCAAATGCGTCAGTCGAGAGATGACCTCATCAACCTAGCCTATGAAATTGAAGAACGTGAAATGACCTTAGAACAATCCCAATTTGAGCCCCCCGCAACCATTAAAAAAGCCAAAAATGAGGTAGAAAAAGCAACCAGGGCACATCAACAAGCACAGGAAAATTATTTTATTAAGCAAAAACAAAATATTGCTAAAATGACCGAAGTCACGGCTTCACTCCAAAAGCAAGGTCTGGAGCTTAAAGGATTAAAAGAATTGACACAAAAGTTTATGATTTATGCCCCTGAAGATGGTATGCTTATTTATTATAAAGATTTTGAAGGTACGGTAAAAATAGGTTCGCAAATAGGTGCATGGAACCCAATAGTGGCTACACTTCCAGATTTGTCTGTGATGTTATCTCAAACCTATGTCAACGAAGTAGATATACGTAAAATCAAAAAGAATCAACTGGTTGAAATTGGTTTGGATGCTTTTCCCGGAAAAAGAATAGAAGGAAAAGTAATCAGAGTAGCCAATGTTGGGGAGCAAAGACCCAACTCCGATGCAAAAGTATTTAAAGTAAGTGTGGAACTACTAGGCAATGATGAATTGATCAAGCCGTCCATGACTACCTCTAATAAAATTATAACGCAAACCCATCAAGATGCCTTATTCATACCGCTTGAATGTCTGTATAACTATCAAGACTCCATCACCTACGTTTACCAAAAAAATGGTATTAATGTCATAAAAAAGGAAGTCATTATCGGAGAAACCAATAGTGATGAAGTCATCATTCTTGAGGGTTTGGACTTCGGAGATGAAGTGTATTTAAGTAAAATTAAAGAAGCGGAAAATCAAGATATCATTCGTCTATCTGAATCAAAAACATCCGTATCAGGACAGAACGGTTTCAGTTCACCATCAAAAACTTTTTGATCATGAAACCACCCACTGAAAATAATTTTCCCGATAAAGAACGCTTGATCGCTAATCTCACTATTGCTTTTGAGGCGGTCCTTTCTAATCGTGTTCGATCCATATTAACGGGCTTAGGTATTATTTTCGGGGTAGCGGCAGTCATTGCCATGCTTGCTATTGGTAATGGTGCTCAAAAAGAGATCATTGACCAAATAAAACTAGTGGGTCTGAACAATATCGTAATCAAACCTGTCATTGAACAAACAGAAGAACAAGTTTCTGCGGATGATCCTTTCAATAAAGAAAAAAATAAATACTCTCCTGGACTCACATTAAAAGATAAAAACGCTATCGCTAAAATACTCCCTGACATTCAGGCCATTAGTCCAGAAATTATAAAGGATACCTATATTATGAATAAGGGTATTCGAAGATCTGCCAAACTCGTTGGCGTGGAACCCCCCTATTTCAAACTCTTCAATTTTGAACTTGAAGAAGGGACTATGTTCAACGACCAAAATTTAATTCATGGAATGCCCGTCTGCATCATTGGTAAATCTATAAAAGCAAAATTTTTCCCTTCAGAAAATCCCATAGGTAAAAAGCTGAAGTGTGGTAACCAATGGCTCACCGTAATGGGGGTTCTCGAACAAAGAATTATTTCTGAAAATAGTATTAAGCGATTGGGTATAAGAGATTATAACATGGACGTATATGTACCACTTAAAACTGTATTGATCAGATATGAAAATAGAGAACTGATTACAAAATCAATGATCAAAAAGGCAGATAAAGACAAAACCACTACTACCAATTATCACCAGCTGGACCGCTTAGTACTTCAAGTAGCAGAAACAGAAAAATTGTCTGCTGCTGCCGACATCATAGCACGGCTGCTGGCACGAAAACATTTTGATGTGGTGAATTATGAGATCAAAATTCCAGAGTTATTGCTCAAGCAAAAACAACGCACTAATGACATTTTTAATTATGTTTTAGGAGCCATAGCAGGCATCTCTCTACTGGTAGGTGGTATTGGCATCATGAACATCATGCTCGCTTCCGTATTGGAACGGATCAAAGAGATCGGACTGAGACTGTCTATTGGAGCAAAAAAAACAGATATTGTTTTTCAATTTATGTTTGAGGCCATCATGATCAGTGCTACAGGAGGTATTATTGGTATTTTTACAGGTATTCTGATGGCCTATGGAGTAAGTGCCTTTGCTGATATTCCCACCATTATATCCTTTGGCTCCATTGTGATCTCCTTTGGTGTCGCTACATTGATTGGTCTAATTTTTGGTATTGCGCCTGCAAGAAAAGCGGCCCAACAAAACCCCATAACCTCGTTAAGATATGAATAAATATCTGGTCACATTATGGATTACTTTTGGATGGATATCCTCTTATGGGCAGATCAATTACTCACTCGAGGACATCATCCAGAAGGTCAAGGCACAATCTACCCGATCTAAAGAAGCCGAAACGAGGAAAGAAAATAGGTATTGGCAATACAAATATTATCAATCCAATTATAATCCTCAACTTAGACTGCAAGGTAATTCTCCTGATTATAATAGAGACTTTAACCAAAATCGCTTGGATGATGGTACCATCGAATTCCAAGAGCAAGAACAAACTTTTACCTATGCCAATCTCAGTCTTCAACAACCGTTGACTATTTCGGGAGGGCAAGTATCCATCAATTCTGATGTTTACCGATGGAAAAATATCCCACTAAATTCGCGTTCATGGAACAGCACATTGATCAATATTAAGATTGATCAACCCATCATCGGATTCAACCCATTAAAATGGGACAAAATGACTGAACCCCTGAGATATGAGGAATCTAAGCGTGCCTACGTGGAAGAAATGGAATATATTTCCAGTTTAACCGTGGACCTGTTTTTTGACTATCTCGATGCGCAAATTGGATATGATATTGCCAACTTCAATCTGGTCCGAAATGATACGATTTATAATATAGAAAAAGGCAGATATAATATTGGAACTACCACTCGAGACAAACTACTGCAAGTGGAGCTTCAACTCCTCAGATCTCAGCAACAATTGACACAGGCCAAGCTGGATTTACAATCTTCTGAATTGGAAATCAAAACATTCATTGGTATTGATGAAGCCTTCGATCTCATCATCCCTAACCAAATACCTGATTTAACAGTTAACATAGATGAAGCCATCAATTATGCCTCTGACAATAGATCTGACTTTATCGCATTTGAACGACGTCAATTGGAAGCAGATAGACAAATCGCTCAAGCCAAAAACGATCGCTACCAACTCGACATGACAGCCTCTTATGGCCTGACGGGAACGGGTCAAAATCTAGGGAATTCCTTTCAAGAACCGAATAATCAGCAAAGACTCAACATCCAGTTCAATATCCCCATCATAGATTGGGGTCGAAACAAAGCCAGTATGAAGACTGCCTTGGCCAATAAAAAATTAGAATCTTACGTAATCACCCAAGATCAGCGGAGTTTTCTTCAAGAAATAACCACACTTGTCGCCCAATTTGAGGTATTGAAATCACAAATAGAAATTTCTGAAAAATCTGATTTAGTGGCACAGGAAAGATACAATGTTTCTCAAAATCAATATTTAATTGGTAAAATAGACATTACCAACCTAAATATTGCCCTCACTGAAAAAGATGAAGCCAAGCGGAGCTATTTAGCCGCACTTCGAAGTTATTGGAAAGCTTACTTCGATTTGAGAAGATTAACACTTTATGATTTTTCTCATGATGAATTGCTCTATCAGGAAGATTAAGGATCTTCTAATGCGATTATTCAAACTCCTGTCATACTTTCTCATTAACTTTGCACAGCTCAATTTCTCGAAATATGTCTTTAGCCAAAGAACTTAATAAGCAAGGCAACTTGTTATTCAAATACAGAGGAACCCTTCCTTTGATCATATTATCGGTAGCTTTACTGGTTTTTGTTTTGAAGCTGCAGGCACCTAACGCCTTTGTCACCTACCATTATTATGCCTTTGGTTGCTTAGCTGTGGCTTTATTTGGCCAATTCATCCGATTAATGACAGTAGGGTATACTGCAGATCTAACTTCAGGTAGAAATACAGAAGGACAACTGGCTAATGTGCTAAATACGAAGGGCATTTATTCCATTGTGAGACATCCTCTCTATTTAGGTAATTTCTTTATGTGGCTGGGACTCTGCCTGCTCACGCAAGACTTGTGGTTTACGATCGCCTTTATCTTGATTTATTGGGTGTACTATGAACGTATCATGTTTGCAGAAGAAGCGTTTTTGATTGATAAATTCGGTGATACCTACCTTGAATGGGCCTCATCAAGACCTGCTTTTTGGCCAAATTTCACCATTTGGAAATCCTCAACCTCCAACTTTAATTGGAAAAAAATACTATTAAATGAGAAAAATGGGATTACCGCCCTTTTTTCATTATTCTGGTTATTTAATTTCATTGAAATAGGGATCACCTCTGGAAGTTGGTCTCTCAAACCTAACCTTTGGTTGTATTCAATGGTGGTAAGTATGATTTATTATATCCTCATGAAGGTCCTCATGAAGTTGCGACTTATTTGAAAAAATGTTTATAATTTTCTGATTTTATACATCCCTTTGATATAGTTCCAAGTCATTTTGAGTTTAGATCCTGATTTATTGCGCGCCATTTCCATGGCATCCCAAAGTTCCTCAGGAATCTGATCTAATTGATTAAATTCTCCTGCTCCTTTAAGCCACTCTCCACCATCGATAGTCACTACTTCACCATTGACATATGCTGAAAAATCTGATATCAGATACGCTGCTAAATTGGCCAATTCTTGATGCTCTCCTACCCTTCCCACAGGTACCTTAAGCGATGGATCATACTTCTCTCTTAATTTACCAGGCATCAATCTACTCCATGCTCCCTCAGTAGGAAAAGGACCAGGAGCTATCGCGTTACTTCTGATGCCATACTTGGCCCATTCGACTGCCAACGATCTGGTCATGGCCAAAATACCTGCTTTAGCTGCTGCACTAGGGACCACATAGCCTGACCCTGTCCATGCGTAAGTGGTCACGATATTTAAAATGGTTCCAGTTTTTTTATGCTTTATCCAATCCTTCCCCATGCATAATGTAAAATTATAACTGCCCTTTAGTACAATGTCTACCACTGTATCAAAAGCCCGATGAGATAATCTTTCAGTAGGACTCACAAAATTTCCTGCCGCATTGTTTAAAAGAACATCAATAGGCCCCAACGTTTCCTGGGAAGTTTTAATGACTTGTTCAACTTGATCGTAATCCCTTACATCACAGGCCAGTGGTAACACTTTATTTCCACTCAGCTCATGAATTTCCTCTGCTGTTTTTTCTAATACCTCTATTTTTCGACTGCAAATCATGACACTTGCTCCCAACTTAGAAAAATAAGTAGCCATTGATTTACCTAAGCCGGTACCTCCTCCTGTGACAATTATTACCTTTCCTTTAAAGACGTCATCTTTAAACATTCCCTCCGAATAATTCATATGTCATCTGTTAAATAATATTTTTAAGTAATTTAAAATATTTATGCAGAAATATGAATAATAAATGAATCAATAAAAATGTTTTAAATTGAGATTGTTCTTGTTACTTAATCCGTATTTTTTTTTAAAATTAGTCATGAAAAATTTTATTCAATTCTTAATGACTGTCCTTGTTTTTTTGGGTAAGCTTAAACTCAACTTACGCCTAAGGAAAACCGACTGCGGAAGAACTACTTACCAATTCCATTGAATTCCATG
>MDTB01199936.1_pt1 | contig 34286 bp, 25 predicted proteins | sample 811161 | NCBI WGS metagenome assembly MDTB01 (sample SAMN05326650, study PRJNA326480) | marine metagenome | isolation source: seawater | place: Mediterranean Sea | collected 2009 | reverse complement strand
GGAGCGGGGGCGGGGGCGGGGGCCTCCTCTTGGGCCGGGGCTTCAGATGCGTCGGCAGACGCAAGCAACTCTGCAAAGTCCTCCCCTTCTTCTCCGAGGATGCAGAGCACGCTGTCCACAGGGGCGGAGCCACCTTTTTCCACGCCGACGTGCAAAAGCACGCCGTCTTGGAAGGACTCGAACTCCATGGTGGCTTTGTCGGTCTCGATCTCCGCCAGGAGCTCGCCGCTTTCCACCTCCTCTCCAACTTTTTTGTGCCACTCAGCCACGACCCCTTCGGTCATGGTGTCGCTGAGTTTGGGCATGCGAATGATTTCAGCCATGGAATCAGTCCTTCACAAATGGGTAATCGGTTTGTACGTACACGTCCTCGTACAGCTCGGACGGGTCGGGAAGGGGGCTCTCCTCCGCAAACTTGATGGCCTCCTCCACTTGGGCTTTGATTTCTTTCTCCACCGCCTTCAATGACTCCTCGGTGGCCCAGTTGTTGTCGAGCAACACTGAGCGCACGTGGCCGATTGGGTCTCGCTCGACGAACGACGCCACTTCGTTCTTGGTGCGGTACTTCTGAGGGTCGCTCATGCTGTGCCCCTTGAAGCGGTAAGTCTGAATGTCCAACAACGTGGGACCTTCGCCTTTGCGGCCGCGTTCTGCAGCCTCGGCAATGGCCGCACACACGGCCTCGGGGCTCATGCCGTCCACGGTCGCAGAAGGCATCTCGAAGCTCGCACCCAAGGTCTTCAAGTCGGTCACGTTGGACGTGCGCTCCACGGAAGTGCCCATGGCATACTGGTTGTTCTCGATGACGAAAATCACAGGAAGCTTCCAAGTCATGGCCATGTTGAAGGTCTCGTACAACATGCCTTGACGTGCCGCACCGTCTCCCATGAAGCACACCGTGACGTGATCTTCCTTGCGGTACTTGTCGGCGAAGGCAATGCCGGCACCCAGGCCGATTTGCCCACCCACGATGCCATGGCCACCAAAGAGGTTGCGCTCCTTGTCAAACATGTGCATGGAGCCGCCCTTTCCCTTGGAGGTACCGGTCTTCTTGCCGTACATCTCCGCCATCACGTATTTGGGGTCGGTGCCCAACACCAAGGGGTGTGCGTGGTCACGGTAGGCCGTGATGACACGGTCGGTGGGACGGATGGCTTGCCGCATGCCTGAAAGCACCGCTTCTTGTCCAATGTACAAGTGGCAGAAACCTCCGAATTTCTGTTGGATGTAGAGCTGACCGCAACGTTCCTCAAACTTCCGCATGAGGTACATTTCGCGGAACCAGCGTGTGTAGGTGTCTTGAGAATGCGACAAGGACGACTTCGCTGAAGCGGCCTTTCCGCGAGCTTTCGCAGGCTTTTTGGGCGCTGCAGCGGTGGTGGGTTGAGATGTAGCCATCGACAATCTGAATGTGCCCAAATATAACGCGGAGCCTCACCTGCGCACCGGCCTCGGGGCACGGCCCGAACCGCGGCATAAATTGTGTCCCTTGGACACACTCAACCTTTCAACGTCCAGCACGTCTTCTTGTGGCGCACCTTACCTTCGCGACACCTGCATGCACGTCTTGAACTTTCTGAACAGACGACCCCACTTGGGGTTGGAAGACATTGAATCGGTGGCCCTGATGGACCGCTACGATTCAAAGTTCATGGTGCCTGAACATTGGTTGAGTCACACGTTGACCCAATTGCCCAACCACGCAGTGCTGTCCATTGCCGACAGCTTGTCCACGACTTACCGAAACCTCTATTTCGACTCGTCAGACAACGTCTGTGTGCAACAACACGTGCGAGGCAAGACGTCCCGTTTCAAGGTGCGCATCAGGCACTACTCCAACACCGAGGTCACCTTCCTCGAGGTCAAACTGCGCGACGTCTATGGCAAGACCACAAAGCACCGTGTCGTGCGCAATGCCTCCGCCTGGGACGCCCCGCTGAATGAGGCTGAACGAGGCTTCCTGCTCCTCCACCTCGGAGACATCGCCTCGCAACTTTTCCCTGTGCTCGAGAGTCGTTTTGAGCGGTTCACACTGGTGGATCTGCAGGAAGGCGAGCGGTTGACCTTTGACCTGGGGGTGGAATTCAGGACCCCCGGTTCTGAAGGGGATTGGCATGCGCCCTTGGCCCATGTTTCTGTGGTCGAGTGGAAGCAGAACAGCGTGAACCACCAGGGTTCCTTGATCCAAGCGCTCCGCAGCCACCCTGAACGCCGAGGCCCTCTTGGAAGGCCCCTTCGCATGTCCAAATACCTGTTGGGACGTCAAACCCTGCAGCCAGGTTTGGACTTCAAAACCTACCGCCCGGCGCTGCGCGACATGTCGCGTGCCGAGAGTTTGGCGGCAAACCCGACTTTTACACCCCAATCGATCTTGAGATGATGTTGAATATGATGTTGACGGCGCTAAGTGCCTTGGAAGGATGGACCGGCTTGCTGGCCCTGTTTGGACTCAACCTGGTGTCCTCGCTGGTGGTGGTTCGATTCATTTACCACATGGCCGCCAAACGACGGGACTTCGTCTTCACCTTCATGCTGGTGTCGGCGGCCGTGTTCTTGCTGTGCCGATTGCTTGCAGGGGTTGAAATCGACTTGGCGTTTGCGCTTGGCCTGTTCGCCATTTTCGGCATCATCCGATACCGCACCAACGCCATCCCGATTCGGGAAATGACGTACCTCTTCATCGTCATTGCGCTTTCGGTCATCAACGCCTTGGCGCCCGTCGCAGCGTCATGGGTGGAAATTGCCTTGGCCAATGCGCTGATCTGGGTGCTCGCTTGGGTTTTGGAACGGTTGTGGTTTGTGGAACACCTCGCCACGAAAATGGTGGTGTACGACCGCATTGACCTCCTTCACGAAGGGAAGCGTGCGGAACTCATCGCCGACCTGGAGCGCCGCACAGGGGTAAGCATTGTGAGGTTGGAAATTGGCAAAGTCGATTTGTTGCGGGACACGGCAAACTTGAAGATTCACTTCTCAGGGGACAAAGAGCCTGGCCACTTCGAAGAGCAACAAAGCTGACGCTCAGCCTGCCTTCTCAAGCAACACCAAAGCATGGGCTGAAATGCCCTCTTCTGTGCCCACAAAACCGAGTTTCTCAGTGGTGGTGGCCTTGATGCCAATGCGCCCCACATCCACGCCCAAAATGTCCGCCACGCATGCTCGCATGGCTGGAATGTGAGGTTTCAATTTGGGCTGCTGCAAGCACACGGTGGTGTCCATGTTGGACAACGTCCAGCCCTTGGCTTGAACGAGGTCCCACGTGCGCTTCAAAAGAATTTTGCTGTCAATTCCTTTGTACGCAGGGTCGTTGTCTGGGAAGTGGGTCCCGATGTCACCCAAAGCAAGTGCACCGAGCAGGGCATCGCACATCACGTGAAGCAACACGTCCGCGTCGCTGTGGCCCACTGAACCCTTGGTGTGGGGAACCACAAGACCACCGATCACCAAATCCTCGCCCTCTGCGAGCTGGTGAACGTCGTAACCGTACCCGATGCGGAAACTCATTCGCCGTCTTGGGCAAATTCAGCCAAATCCGAGAACTGCAACCGAAGGCTGAACCGGAGCGTGTTGGCCAAGGGATTTTGCTGCGTGGTGCTGATAAGGTAGCTCAAATCCACCGTGAACACCGTGTATTTGATGCCGGCACCCAGGGTGATGAATTGACGGTTGCCTTTGCTGAAGTGCTCATAGAAGTACCCTGTTCTGAAGGCGAAGACGTCGGCAAAATCGTATTCCATCCCGAAGCCCAAGTTGACTTCACGAAGCTCTTCCTTGAGCACGCTGCCCTCGAGCACTGTGGCATTGCCTTCGTTGTCGAACGTGACCACACCGGGGGCGTCGTAGAAGCTTTGCACAATGCCGTTGGCCACACCCACGTTGGGATCCATGCCACTCACAATGCGTGTGGGGTCGTCCAAGTCGTAGATGGGCTGGGTGGGCACGAGCAGCTTGTTGGCGTCGAGCGCAATGGTCAAGCTGTTGTAGTCGTCGAGGATGGTTTCATACGCCGCGCCCAATCGCAAGTTGCTTGGGATGAAGTCCCTGGCCGCAGTCTCGGTGTACGACATCTTCGCCCCGAGGTTGCTCATGTTCATGCCCCAGCTGAAAATGCCGTCCTTCTTTCCCCAATTCGCCCGATCGTTCACGTAGTACATGCTGAGGTCCGCCGCCACCGAAATGCCGGGTCGGCTGTCCGCGCCCTGCACGGAGGTCCCTCCAGTCAGGTTGCTGTGGATGAATCTCGCCGAGAATCCCCCACTGAACTTGTCGGAGAACTTCTGGGAAAACCCGGCGTCCAGACTCAATTCCGCAGGCTGAAAATCTCGGATGGTGGTGCCGACTTCGTCGGTGAACGTGATGTTGCCCAAGCTGAAGTAGCGAAGTGCCACCCCGTACGCCTGCCGCTTGTTCAAACGGCGCACTGAACTGACGTAGGCCAAATTCATGTCGTCCACCAGGGCCCGCAACCAAGGAGCGTAGCTTAAGCTCATCTCCACCTCGTTCTCAGAAAATGCCATCTTGGCAGGATTCCAGTGCAAGCTGTTGGCGTCGGGGCTCAAAGCCACGCCCACATCTCCCATTGCTCCTGAACGGGAGTCAGGCGCAATCATCAGGAAAGGCACAGCCGTTGTGATGGTGTTGAGTTGAAGAAGTTGCGTCGGGTCCTCTTCGATTTGACCCAAGGCGGGCGCGCTGGTCAAAAACCCTGCGCAAACAATGAGCGCCAGAAGGACGGTGGAAAGGAGATGCTTCATCTGAATGCTGCCAAATTTAGAACGGGGCATGTGATCACTCGGGGCGAAGAACGACCAATTTGTCGGCGTATTGTGCGGATTGGCCAAATTCATTTTCCCACGTCACTCGGAAAAGGTAGACGCCATGTCGTTTGGGGGTCCCAGACGAAGGTTGCAAGTTCCAGGTCATCACGTCGTCACGAAAGCCCAACACCTCCCCTTCAAAATCCATGCTGTGGACACGGGCGCCAGACAAATCAAAGATGTCCAGGTGGACGTTGGCCGCCCGGCACGCCTGGTTGCCCGACATGCGGAACGTCACCCAGTCGGTCGCCGGATTGGGGTAGGCCAACACCTCCACCAGGGCCACCTCAAGGGAGCTGGACACCACAAAGTGGGTGCTTGCTGTGGCGCTGTTGTTGGCCACATCCCAAACCTTCAATTCCAGATCGTGACGCCCCTCTTCCAAATTGGAAAATGGAAAGCGGATGGACCCTTTGGTGTAGGTGTCCAAATCAGACGTGAAGTACTCGTTCAACACGAAGGGCGCGGCCGTTTCACCGTCCAGCACAGCCTTGGCATCGTGCCCAATGCCGAGCCCTGAGGTGTTGATGCCGCTTTCGTCGAAAATCCGGGCGAAGAGCCAAGGATCCTCGTGGACCACGTCGCCCGCACGAAACAGGCTGTCGTTGATGTACAATTGAATCTCTGGCCCGAAGTCGTCCTGAACAGGGTCCGCCGAAACACCCCCCACCACCAGGTCCTCCACCGAGCCGTGCGCGTCTTCACCACCACCGAGCGCGTAGCAACTGATGCGGCCTGTCCCGTAACTGAAGTCAATGTCTCGAGGCACTATGAACTCGAACTCAAAAAACCCATTCACCACAGATGCCAAGCCTTTGTGCAGGATGTTTTGGAACACTTGGTAGGTGAACGGCCCTTCCGACGCGTCGTTGTCCAGCGTCGTCACCGTGGCCTTTTTGTCGAACACCGTCGGCACCACCACCCCGTTGAAATCAGGCAGCACGTTGCCGGCGGCGTCGCCCACGAAGCCCTTGACAACAACGCGGTCGAGGGAGCGCAAGGTGTCAGGCACCTCGGTAAAGTGAACCTGATGTTTGGGGTAGGCCAAAGCCAAGGCCGGGTCCCCCATCAAACTGAAGTTTCTCGCGTTGGTGTGCGACGTGATGGTCTCCGAGTTTTTGGTCGCCAAATAAATGTCTCCCAAGCAGCGGCTGCCGTCGCCTTCGTCCAGAGCCGTCTCAAAAAACGCCCTGTTCACCTGTTGGTTGCCAGCACTGTACACCGTTCGGGTGGTGGTCAACAGCGACACAGCCCCACCTTCGGGGTTGAACAAGATGGCCTCCCCGGCAGAATAGGTCTCTGGGTCGTCATGCCTGAACAACTCGCAAGTCGCCGTCATGAAGACCGGCAACCGTCGGCGGTTGGTCCACGACTGGATCGTTTCCAAATTGAGGATGCGCTCGTGGGCCCATCCGCGCTCGCCCCCGTGGCCGATGTAGTTCACAATCAAGGCCCCTTCATCCACGCGCCTCGCGATTTCCGCTGTGGCGTCCACATAGCGTTCACCGCCTGGGGTGTTGGTTTGGACATAGGCGTCAGGGTACACTTTCAGGACGTCGTAGGCCGGGTGGTTGTTCTGGATGGTGAGGCTGTGCGTCTCGCTGTTTTCCATGTACCGGTGGCCGTCGAGGTTGTTGCCGTCTTGGTCGTCGGACACGAACAAAATCCGATTTCTCCAAGGCCCAAACGAGCTGCTGCCATTGGGGTCCAAACACGACACCGCATCCTCGTCACCCTCTTCGAAACCAAGATAAGTGGCCACTTTGCCGACCACGGCCCACGCCGCGTCCACATCCGACGCCGGAATGCGTCCCACGCCTAGTTGAAGAAGGTCCTCAGGACGCTCCCCTTGCCCTTCTGCTGTCAAGGCGAAGTAGTCGTCCGAGCTGTAGCTCGTGGTGGTGATCAAACTTTCCTGCGAGTAATGCGCCACCACCGTGCTGCCTCGGCCTTGCACATTTCTGTTCTCGTAGGAAGCATCTCCCATCAGCAACAAATGGCTTGGCGGTGCCAGAGCACCGTCGCTTTGCAACGCCCGATCGCGCAGCATCATCATCAGCATTTTAATGGCGGTGGGGTCGGACACCCCGCTGTTGAATGCGTCGAACACGTCCTGCTGCTGCACCACGGCCACACGTTTCCCCAAGGCCGCGTGCAAGGCTGCCAGGGAATCCGCCGGCGCTTGCAGCTCCGGAACGGTGACGATCACGTAATCTGTCTCGCCCAACCCGTGCAAATTGCTGTTGACCACCGGCCCCAGCACCTCTGGCCGACGTGCCGCCCCCCAACGAAACGCGCAGAACCGCTTGACTTCGGTGGCTGACGATGTCCAAGTCACCGCGTTGCCTTCTGCGGCCAAATCCACACGTTTCACCTCCAAGGCATCGGTCACATCCCAGACTTCCTCGACCGGGCTGAACGGCAACGTCAACCGGTACTGCACCCCAAGACCTTCCGCGCCCAGCGGCAGTCCATTGACAGGCATTTGCCCACCTTGGTATTCCAAGTGTTGTGGGACTTCGTAGGCCAAATAGTCCATCCACGCGTTGCTGTCGTCCGTCCCAGGGTTGAGCGTGGCCAAGACTTGCAATCCCTCAGCAGGCATGGGCGCTTCGAGGGCGCCACTCCGGTAACCCGCAAACGACAACGACGATGGAGACAATGGGCTGTCTGTCAAGGATATGCTCTCCCCTTCCCAATCGTATTTCAGCTCTGAGCCCGTGCCGCTTCCAGCCGTGCGCATGGCCGCTGCAAACCAAATCTGCGCCGGTTCCCCAACCACAGGGGAAGCCACCGGAATGTTGTAGGCCTTCACGTTGGCTCCCAGCGCACTCAACCGGTCTCCAAACCAGTTTCGACCAGACTTGATTAAATTGAAATCGTGCGTCTCTTCCACCCCTCGAGCGCGATGCGTGGTGCGCGTTTCAGCCACCTCTCCCTCGAAACCGGATGCCGTTTCCATGGCCGTCAATTCCAATTCCGAAGGGGCATCCAGCCGCAAAAACCACTTCGCCGTGTCTCCCCAATGGGGAGACGTGTGACGCCAACCGTCCTCGGACGACCAATTCCACCGCTCGTGGGAACGTGCATGCCAGCACACTTCGTCCCCCGGGTCGAAGGACCCGTCCCCCAATCCTCGCCACACCACCCGTTGCTGCGGCATGTCCAAAGGACGGTCTGTGTCATTGTCTATCGGCAAATTCCCACCTCCATGGCCAAACAAACGCAGCCCCACTACGTCCAAGGTGTCCGGCTGGATCCCCGCATCCACCAGTTCGTCATAACCAATGCAGTGCACACCTTCTTCGGTGGTCGCGAAAGCCAACCACACGCCCTCCGAGCGGACACTGGCGGTCGGCCACTCCCTTGTTTCACGGTTCGAGGCCACGGGAGATGCCCCGAGCGTCGCCTCCATGCGGGCCAACCTCTGCCAATGTTCGCCGTCCCATCGCAGCGCCTGACCCTCACCCACAATCCTCGTGTGACCGTGCGACGCTTGGGCCGTCCAAACCCAAGGCTGCGGACGTTTGGATGGATTGACTTGAAGAAGAAGCGCCTCCAATTCCGCAGAGCACTCGGCCCATTCAATCCGCTGGTTCAACACCTCAACACCAGGCCAAGGTGAACTCAATCCTTGCACGACGGCCATCCTGGGGTTCCAGGGCTGGGCTTCCATGGTGCGAACAACCTCTTCTTCAGACCATGCTCGGTCGAGGTCCAGTACGATTTGGGCTTGGACACCAGAAATCCAACAAGGCACCAACCCCGCGGCAACGGCATACGACAAAGCCCTCCGCCCACGTTTCCATGTGGACAACCTTGTCTTGGGCAAGACATTCGAAAGCAAAAACGCCTGCAAATTCGCGAGAAGCATTGGCACAAACATGTTCAATCTCATGGGACTTGGTACGCACAAACTTCGGGCTTATTGTCCGAGGTCTGGCCGCGCCTTGGCACAGGCCAACGCATTCCACAAGCGGACGAGGTTCACACCCTCTACGTCGCCAAAATTCCTTAGTATTGTGGGTTCAACAGTCCTTTCGACCATGACAAAATTCACCTCCTGTCTCCTGCTCATTGCCACCGTGTGCACCATGGTGGTGGCCGTTGCGCCTCAACAGGCGCAAGCCCAGGACCCGGAATTTTCCCAATTCTACAGCAACCCTTTGCTGTTGAATCCCGCCTTCGCAGGCACGGCGCGTGGTCCCCGCGTGGTGATGTCCCACCGCAACCAATGGCCTGCCATGAGCGGGGCGTTCGTGACCCAAGCGGTTAGCTACGACCAGCACTTCAGCAGCATCCAAGGTGGTTTGGGCTTGACGGTCATGCACGACCAAGCCGGTCAAAACACGCTGAACACCACCCGGATCACCGGGATGTACAGTTACCAGCAAGCCATCACACGGAAATTGTCACTGCGCGCCGCGCTGGAGGCCAGCTACTTCCAAAAGGCCCTGGATTGGAGTAACCTGACGTTTGGCGACATGATCGACCCCCGTCGAGGCTTCATCTACGAGACAGCAGACACCCCACGTGGCGAGACCGTGAAGAAGGTGGATTTTGGCGCAGGTCTGTTGGCCTTTACCGAAAAATTCTACATCGGCGCTGCCGCCACTCACTTGAACGAACCCAACGAGAGCTTGGTGGTTGGTGTGAGCCGGTTGCCCATGAAGTTCACAGGCCATGCCGGAGCCAAGTTGCCATTGCAACGCTCTGTCCGCGGGGTGGAAGCTTGGATTTCTCCCAACGTGCTCTACCGCGTTCAAGGGGAGTTTCAGCAACTCAACCTCGGTGTTTACGTCAGCAAAGGCCCACTGGTAGGGGGCATCTGGCACCGCGGGTTCTTCTCCGAAGACACGCGTGACGCCCTCATCGTCCTGGTGGGCGTGGAGACCGGCATGATGCGCTTCGGCTACAGCTACGACATCACCATCTCAGACTTGACGCCTGCCACGGGTGGGGCGCACGAGCTGAGTTTGAGCATGAAATTCGCCTCTCCCCAGAGGTCCAAATTCAGATCGGTGTCCTGCCCCACCTTCTGATTTGACTCCGGAACCTGCACAATCGAAATCTGAAAATTGAAACCCCACACCATGACGCAAAAGCACATACTTGGCTTGTTCAGCGTGGCGCTTGGTCTGATGACCTTGAGCGGATGCTACTACGAGCGTTCGGGCGCGACAGGTTGGGCCTACAACTTTGAAGCCAACGGTGGCTTCGAACGCCCATCTTACTTCGAGCAAGAGACCGGTCCCGGCTTGATCTTCGTCGAAGGCGGAACCTTCACCATGGGTTCAGTCGACGACGATTTGAACTACGAGTGGGACAACATCCCGCGCCGCACCACGGTATCCTCTTTCTACATGGACGAAACCGAGGTGACCAACCACTTCTGGTTGGAGTACGTCACTTGGTTGAACCGTGTCTACGGCTCTTCCTACCCAGAGATTGTGGAACGGGCGCTGCCCGACACCGCGGCATGGCGGAACAAGCTGGCTTACAACGAGCCCATGGTGAACTATTATCTGCGTCACCCAGCCTACCGCGACTACCCTGTGGTGGGAGTGAGCTGGTTGCAGGCCACCGAGTTCTGCAAGTGGCGATCCGACCGAGTCAACGAAGGCATCCTCGTTCGTGAGGGCCTGCTCGTGCACAACCCCGACGCCCAAGTGGACGAAGAGCACTTCACCACAGAGACGTACTTCTCTGGCCAATACCAAGGCGAGCGCCTCCGTGAGGGCCTCCCCAGCTACAGCATCAACAGCGACTTCCGTGATGTGAAAATGGAGGATGGCGTGTTGTTGCCGTCCTACCGCCTCCCCACCGAAGCAGAATGGGAATATGCGGCGTTGGGTCTGATTGGAAACAGCCTTGGTGAATTGGTGACCGAGCGTCGCACGTACCCATGGAACGGCCACTTCGTGCGGAACGGGGACAGCCGCAGCGCGGGATACGGCTCCATCAACGCCAACTTCGTGAAAGGCAACGGTGACTACATGGGTGTCGCCGGTGCGCTCGACGACTTTGGCGACATCACCGTGAATGTCTACCAGTACGCCCCCAACGATTACGGACTGTACAACATGGCTGGCAACGTGAACGAATGGGTGATGGATGTGTACCGTCCTCTTTCCATCCAAGACAACAACGAATTCCGTCCCTTCCGAGGAAACGTGTACGAGACGCGTCGCTTGAATGCTGAAGGCCGTCCCGTCGACAAGTACGACTACGTGGTGTACAACATCGACGGCGTGAAGTCTTTCCTCCAGGTGTACGAGGCGGAAGGCAACAAGGTTGGAGCCTTCACACCCGAAGACGTCGATCTCATGGGCAATTTGAACCAAAAGGTCACCGACGCAGAGGAGCGCATGAAGGCCAAGCGATTTGAAGAGGCCCAGACCCTCATGCAAGATGCGATGGATCTCATTGTGGACAGCGACGCTGTCGCCGCAGCTGACCTTCGCAAAGGCTTCAGCGACAACATCGACGCGTTGCCCGGCCAAATCCAAATGCGCAAGGAAAGTGTGGAAGAGAACCTCAGCCGCACCAACTACCGCGTGGCGGACAACGTCGACTACCTCGACGGCGACCGGAACAGCTCGTTCGACTTCGCAGCCCAAAGCGCCGAAGAAGATGCCATGCAGGACAAGCGCGTCTACAATTACGGTGGTTCCACCATGGTCAGCAACCGCAGCCGCGTCTACAAAGGCGGCGGATGGGACGACCGTGCGTACTATTTGATTCCAGGGACGCGCCGTTTCTTGGACGAGCGTCAAAGCTCAGCCAGCATCGGATTCCGATGCGCGATGGACCGCCTCGGCACTCCCGTGCCGTTCGCGGGCCAATGATGACATTTCCTCAACCCCCGAGCATTCCACTCGGGGGTTTTCTTTGTCCTGACGTGAAGCCATGAGCCCCTCTTTCCGCACTTCCACCGCCACAGTTGAACGCCTCTTGGGGGAGGTTCAGCAGGCCCAGGGTGTGTCCACAGACACGCGTGACGTCCTCGGAGGCCTGGTGTTTTGGGCGCTGACAGGAGACAGGTTTGACGGCAACGACTTTGTGGAGGCTGCCTTGAACCAAGGAGCCGCCCATGTCGTCAGCAACCGCCCTGAATTTCGCGATGACTCGCGGGTCACGGTCGTGGAAGACGTATTGGACGCTTTGCAAGCCACTGCACGTGCCCTTCGCAGAACATGGGATTGTCCGGTATTGGCCCTCACGGGCAGCAACGGGAAAACCACCACCAAGGAACTCTTGCGCGATGTGTTGGCGGAGGGGATGGTGGTTCACGCGACCTCCGGCAACTTCAACAACCACATCGGGGTGCCCTTGACCTTGCTGCGCGCGCCAGCCGACCCTGACTTTGTGGTGGTGGAAATGGGCGCGAACCACCAACAAGAAATTGCGCTGCTCTGCACCATCGCCGAACCATCCCATGGTTGCATCACCAACATTGGTCTGGCGCATTTGGAAGGATTTGGTGGTGAAGAGGGCGTGTACAAAGGCAAGAAGGAACTGTTCGACCACCTCGCCGCCAAGCAAGGAACCGCGTTCGTCAACTTGGCCGACCCCCAAGTGGTGCGTGCTTCGGAGGGAGTGGGTCGGAAGGTTTCCATCTCGTCGGAAGGCTGGACCTGGACCCCTCCTGCGGACGAAGGCGCGACCGCCGTCGGCAGCCCGAGCGGTGCCTCCTTTGGTGTGCACCTCGAAGGGAACTACAACTTGATGAACGTGGCCATTGCCTGGACTGTGGGACGGCACTTCGGCATATCTGAAAAGGCTTGCCAGCAAGCTTTGAGCGCCTACGTGCCTTCCAACCACCGGTCTCAAGTAATCCGCACGGAACGAAACTGGGTGCTGCTGGACGCCTACAACGCCAATCCCAGCAGCGTCGCGCACGCCATGGCGTCCTTCGCCACAAAAGACCACACGCATCCTCTGGTGGTGCTTGGAGGCATGGCGGAGTTGGGTGAGGTCAGCACGCAGGCACACCTCGACGTGCTGAAAGACGTCTTGGGACGAGGGCTGGAGGTGTGGACGGTGGGGCCTGAATTTGGTCGCATTCCTGTCGAAGGCGGCCAGGCCAGAACGCACTTTGACCGCCTGGATGCGATGATCTCTCATGTGGAATCAAACCCGCTTGAGAGTCGCCAAATTTTGGTCAAAGGGAGCCGCAGCGCTCGGCTTGAAAAACTGATGCCTTCCCTGTGACGACAACTATCTTTGTGGCATGACGTTGATCGAAGAATTGAAGTGGCGCGGCCTTCTGCATGACATCATGCCAGGCACAGAGGAACTGCTTGCGCAGGAACAGGTGAAGGCCTACGTTGGCTTCGATCCCACGGCGGACAGCCTGCACATCGGCAACCTGGTGCCCATCATGCTTCTGGTGCACTGGCAGCGCGCTGGACACACCCCCATTGCGCTGGTGGGTGGCGCGACTGGCATGGTCGGCGACCCCAGCGGAAAGACCACAGAGCGCCAGTTCTTGGATGTTGACGTCATCCAACACAACCTGGCGTCCCAACGCGCGCAATTGGAGCGGTTCTTGGACTTCACAGGAGTCAACGCGGCGGAGGTGGTCAACAACCACGATTGGTTCAAAGACTTCAGCTTCCTTGACTTCATTCGGGACGTGGGAAAACACATCACGGTGAACTACATGATGTCCAAGGACAGCGTGAAAAACCGCCTGGACACAGGAATGAGCTTCACCGAATTCACCTATCAACTGGTGCAGGGCTACGACTTCTACTACCTTTGGAAACACCATGGCGTGAAAGTCCAAATGGGCGGAAGCGACCAATGGGGCAACATCGTCACTGGCACAGAGTTGATCCGCCGCAAAGGCGCTGGACAGGCGTTCGCAATCACGGCCCCGCTGATCACCAAAGCTGACGGTTCCAAGTTTGGTAAGAGCGAGGGTGGCAACGTGTGGCTCGACAAATCCCGCACCTCGGCCTACAAATTTTACCAGTACTGGATCAACGCCGCGGACGAAGACGCCTCGCGCTACCTCCGCATCTTCACCTTGCTGCCCAAAGAGGAGATCGAAAGCATCGAGGCTGAGCATGCTGAGAACCCAGGCGGCCGCGCGATGCAAAAAGCCTTGGCAGAAGACGTCACACGACGCATTCACGGCCAAGAAGATTTAGACACGGCCATTGCCGCGAGCAAATTGTTGTTTGGCAAAAGCTCCGAGGACGACCTCCGGGCGTTGCCTGAATCTGAGCTGTTGTCCGTGTTCGAGGGCGTCCCAAAACGGACCCTTCGTCGCTCCGAGTTGGAGAAAGGCGTGGGCATCATAGACGTCTTGGCCGGAGGGGACCCGCCCTTTTTGGCGAGCAACGGCGAAGCGCGTCGCGCCTTGAAGGAGGGCAGCGTGAGCGTGAACAAGGCGAAGGTCAACGACCAAAAAGTCCTCACCGCGGAAGACATCCTCGGCACAGGGTTGGTGCTGTTGCAGCGGGGAAAGAAAAACTACTTCTTGGTCCGGATTACGGACTGAACTCAGCCGAACAACGCGGTCAAGTCGCGGCCTTCCACGAGGTACAGGAAGATCACCAGCATCACGGACACCACCAATCCAATGGTGGCCTTGCCGAGGTCTGAAAAGACCATCTTGGCCACTTGGCGGCCGTCTTGATTGGCCTCGGTCAATCTGATGCGCAGGGCCACTTCGCGGCCTGCCAGCATGCCCAAGAAGACCCAGGTTGTGCTCATGGGGATTTTGGCCCCGATGCCCAGCATGTCAAACTTAAACAGCAACAGCACCAAGCCATAGAAGAAGTCGATGAACGTGGCCGAACGGATGTCTTGTGTGTTCGTCTTCACCCGCACGATTTCCTGAATCTTTCCACCCCTGCGGTAGAAGATGTAACCCAACATGACGAGCAAAGTGACGAGTGCAAAGGCAAAAGTCCCCGCCCCCACCTGGTCGGGATGGCCCAAATACACCATGATGTTGACCAAATCCTGGGTCAACCATTGGCTCCACAAAAAGCCTGTGGACGACCATTGAAGCACCGTCCAAAACGTTTTGTTGGTCCACAAGCCGTGGTTCTCGCCGTCCAGCGGCCGCTTCATGAACAGCCGCTCCGTCAAGCGGCTCAGCGCGAAAAACGCCACGATGGCGAAGGTGAACGCCACGCCGTAGCCTCCCAGGCTCTTGATGAGCATTTGGGGCAAGGCCTTGGGCGCAAAGAAGGTCAACACCAGGAAAGTCGTACTGACCGGAATGCCAAGCCTCGTGATGAACAACAGCGCAAGTGGAGGTAGCACGTACCAAGCACTGATGGTCGGGAAGGTCACGCCGTCTTTGAAGATGCCGTCAAACTTGCCAAACGTGAGGTCATCGCCTTTGCCGCCGAGGTACTCGCCGTACCCGAGGTAACCCAGCGTCACCACCACAGCCATGATGGAACCTGCAAACAACCAGAGTTGCCACCACTTGCGACGCTCGTTGGACACCAGGAAGGTGCCCAAGGTTTGGATGCTGTCGTTGCCGACCACAGAGTAGGCGGCCAACGCAAATCCCAAAAGCGCGAATGTCTGTTCCAAGGTGTGGGTGTCGCAGGTGATGCTTCCGCGGGTGCAAGATGGTTGAAGTATGGCAACCTGACAACGATTCGAGGTTATGATTTCACTCGGAAGCCAACAAACTGCATCCCCTCACCTCGGCATGGTCCATTCGACCCAGGAGCTTGAGCCCTTCGGGACGCCATTGCGCTGCATCCGACGTGGCCAAAAACGCGCAGCTGTGGACGTTTGCAAGGTCCACGACATCCACCCGTCCAGTGCGTCCTTCGGGCAAGGTGCGGCTGGGGTCACGTGGGTCGCGGACCAACGGCAACACCCACTTGGGGAAAGTGTGATGAAGCCCATCCTTCGCATACCCCTGGGAGAGCATCTCCGTCATTCCGTATTCGGAGGCCAAACGGGCTTGGGGCAATCGTCCGCGCAATTCCTCCAACACCTCTTCCCTTGTGGGCTCCTCGCCCCTGCCCTTCATGCCCCCGGTGTCCACAACAAGCATTTCGCCGTCCAACTCGAACCTGTCCGCGGCTGCACTTCGCACCCAATCGAGCAACGCCCACGTCACACCGAAGAGCACGAGCGGTCGTCGTTGTGTCTCTGAAGACCAGTCCGACAACGCGCGTGACAGGCTGTCGTGGTCGTGCATCCAAAAACGGTTGCCTGTGTGGCCAGCAGCCTCACAAAACCCCTGAAACATGGTCAACAACGAGGCGTCTTCACGCCCCACGTAGCCCGGCAACAACCCCAACCAGTCGTGTCCTGACACATTCGTGTTCCAAACGGACGACCACGCCAAGGCGGCCACCTTTCTGTACCATGCTCCCCCGGCCGCATCAAGGTGGTGAGCCGCCCGCGAATTGGTCGCCGACGTTCCGGAGCTTCGGAAGATGTGGTGGGTGGGCCAAGACGTGGATTTGACCTCGCGCGACTTGAACAACTCGACCGGCATGAACGGAATGTCGTCGACGGCCTCAATCGTCGAGGGCTGAACGTCCATCAAGCGCACAAACTCTCCATACAACTCGTTGTGATGAGCTTGCCAGCGAAAGAGCGCCAACGCCAAGCGGTCAAACTCCCTTCGATCTCGATCCGAGTCAGGCAAACTCATCCAAGACCACAGGACGTTTCGGACTTCTTCCACCCCTGCCCCATGTCCCCAAAGTCCGTGGTCCGACGTCATGCCTGCAAGTTCGGTAGATTTGTTTCATGTCTCGATGTTTGGCCTTGCTCGGAATGACCTGTGTGATGTTGGTTGGCTGCCTCCCACAACTCGAGTTCCCGGACGAACCGACCTTGCGGTTTGTCGACTTTGTGCCGTCGTTAGATGGGTCGGCCACCATGACTTTGGGGTTCACCGACGGCGACGGCAACGTGGGTCTCACCCAAGCAGACACCTTGCCGCCCTTTTGCAGCACTTGCGAACACCATTTCAACTTGGTGGCAGAATACCAAGAGTGGAATGGAGAAGCGTGGAACACCCCGGACTTGCTCATCCCTTACGCCTACCGGGTGCCCGTCGCCACGCCAACAGGGTCAAGCCCCGCACTGGATGGCACGCTGGAACTGGCCATGCCGTCCTGGCACCTGTGGGGCACCGAAGCCGATTCGGTGAGGTTCTTGTGGACGCTGTGGGACCTCGACTTGAACCCTTCCAACGTGGCGTCAACTCCCGGGTTGCCCGTGCCCTGACTCAGACGTCTTCTTCGGAGGCCAAATGCGCGGCCACGGAAGCCACACGGTCGCCGCACTTCTCCAAATCGTTGACGAGGTCGTTGTAGAACACGCCGCTGGACGCCGGGTACTTGCCCTTGTCCAAATCCCTCAAGTGCTTTTCCCGAAGGCGCTCGGTCAGGGCGTTGATCTTGCCCTCCACTTCCGCCACCGCATCCAAATCCGCCGCGTTTTGCCTGAGGTTGCGATCCATCAAGGTCAAGGCTTCTTTCAGCAACCGCAGCATCTCAACCAAGCTGGTGCGCTGTTTGGGTAAAAAATATACCCCTTGGCGGCCTTTGGCGTCGAGTTGCCAAGACATGTTCACCAAGGCGTCGCCCACACGTTCCAAAGCTGGGTTGATGGCCGACAGGGCGGACAATCGAGCGCTGAGTTCTGGGCTGAGCTCTTCCTGAGCCACAGCTTCCAGCTTGGAGGACACCAACTGGGCGCCTTCGCTGGTGCGCTCCCCCCATTTGGCCATTTGGTTCAACACGTCTGCGCGTTCTCCCGGGTCCACAAGACCCAGCAATTCTTCGACGCCTGAGACCATTCTTTTCAGCGTGCCTCCGCTCCTTCTGAAGTCTCCAAGCACCTCTTCCATGGTCAACCTCGCATCCACAATCCGGCCCGTGAAGCTGCCCTCCGACAAGGTCACCTCCTCTTGGGACGAGGCGGACCAAACAAGCTTTTTGGACAACGACACCAAGTTCTCGCTGAGCAACGACATCAAGAGGCCGTTGAACACATTGAACGTAGTGTGAAAAGACGCCATGACGTAGCCGCTTCTCACCTCGGGGTCGTCGACGCCAGCGAACACCCCTGACAAGCCGTCGGCCAACAAGGGAATGAGGCCTACCATCCACACGCTGCCCAAGGCATTGATCAAAAAGTGAATGCGCGCCACGCGCTTGCTGGCGCGGTTGCCGACCACGGCCGCGAGGTTGGCGGTCAAGGTCGTGCCGATGTTCTCCCCAAGCACCATGGCCAAGGCATGCTCCAAGTTGATGACCCCCGACACAAGGGCAGCCAGGGTCAATGCGGTGGCCGCGGAAGAAGATTGAATCAAGGCCGTCAGCCCTGCACCCAGCAGCAAAAAAAGCACGTTGCTGCCCAACCCTTCTCCGAGGTTGGGCAAGAGGGTGGCGAAAAGTTCCTGCGCACCGAGCACAGCCATTTGGTCTTTCAACAGGTCCAAACCAATGAACAGCAGCGCGAACCCAAAGACGGTGTCGGCGATCTGCTTGGGGACGCGGCGGTCAAGCAACAACAACGGCACCGCAAGTCCAGCCAGAGGAAGCGCCAGGTCACTCAGCGAAAACCCACCCAAGGACAGCACAATCAGCCAGGCCGTGATGGTGGTGCCGACGTTGGTGCCCAACAAGACGCCCACGGACTCGCGGATGGTCAGCAAGCCGGCATTCACCAAGCTGACCACCGTCACTGTGACCGCCGAGCTGGATTGGATGAGGCTGGTCACGAAGAATCCAGTGACCGTGCCCACCCACGTGCTCTGGGTGACGCTGGACAAGAATTGCCTGAATGACGTGGCGGACGCACGACGGATGGCGTCGCTCAGGGTGCGCATCCCAAACAGAAACACACCTAGCCCTCCGAGCACACTCAAAAACCACTTGATCCAAATCATTGCGGCGGAAGATAAGAAGGGCGCCACGAGGGCGCCCTTCTTTGTGTTGTTTCAGTCTTGACTCCGAATCAGCAAGGGCTGCCGAAGGCGGCCAAGAACTCGAGCAAGTCAGCCGTGGAGACCGAGCCGTCTCCGTTCAAGTCGGAAGGACATGGATTGTCTAAGGTGAATTCACACGAACCGTCGTCAACAGTCGCGTTGGAATCGAAATTGTTGGACTGGCTGTAAGTGCAACCGTAGCAGCCGTCGAATTCACACTCTGCCTCATTGCCCAAAATCGCATTGGGGTTGAAGTTGCAGGCGGCAGGATTGTTGCAGCCAAACGCAGAGGAGTTCGCCATGCCTGGGGTTCCATTGTTGACCCAAGACGCTTGCCAGTTGCCTCCAAAGTCGTTGCCGTTGGCGGTGGGGGTGGTCAAGAACAAGTCCAAGATCTCTGGGATGTATTCCAACGTGGCACAACCTCCGTCGGGGCTTTCCACATAGTTGTTGCCCAAGATGCCGAGTGAAGCTGAAGGCCATGGAGCTGCGTCGTTGTAGTCCACAGCATTGACAACATTTCCAAATCCGTCGCGCAGAGAAATGGCCTCTCCAGAGTTGCTGAAGTTGCCTGCATCGAGCACAAACACTTGGTATCCGTTTCCGCCATATGCCGCGAGGCCTGCATCAGAAACGACCAACACGATGAATTCACCTGCGGCCATCATTGTCCCTGCAGAGAACACCAACGACAGTTGGTCGTCGCCGGCAGATTCATTGTAGAACTCGTAGCCTGAGAGATCCACGGTCACATCTCCAATGTTCAACAGTTCCACGAACTCGAAGTCGAAATCATCTCCCTGAGCACTACATGGGTTGTAGTGGATCTCGTTGATGATGACGCTCGGCAGGGTGTAGTAGCACGATGCATCGTCCGCTTGGGTGGCGTTGGCTTCGTAGTTCAAGGCTGTGGGGTCGGTGCAACCCACGATGACGCATGACCCATCGTCCAAGGTCGCTGCAGGATCGTAGTTGTCTGCATCTGGGTTGGTGCAACCTGGGATGCTCACGCATGACCCATCGTCCAAAGTCGCCAACGCATCGTAATTGGGGAAGTTGCTGTCGGTGCAACCCACGCGCGCCACATCCGAGGTGTCTCGGGGGCTCAACTTCCAGTTGCCGTAGCTGTAGAAGTTGGGGCCAGTCACCTGGTAGTTGGCGCCCAACTCCACGATGCCCATCATGACTCCGTCGACGCCCACGCTGTCGTCCACAGCGTCGTAGCCCAAACCGGCAACCATGCCGTTTCCACTGCCGTCGTTGAGTTCCCATTCACCATAGCCATTCACGCTGGTGCACTCGCCGGCAATGCTCACAAGCACGCTCTCCCACTGTTCGTCGTTCATGTCTGCACTGGCCAAGGCTTCAGCCGCGGGCAATGCGTTGCCTGAAGACTGCACGGTGGGCACAGCCGACTGGATTTGACGCAAGCCGTAAACCACGGTCACGGTGCCCGCCACTTCGATTTGGTCACCCACTGCCACGCCGTCACCAATGACCCAAATGCCTGAGAACGCCCCAGTGCCGTTTTGAATCACGTAAGAGGGCTGACCGGCGAGGGACCCGCTGTTGCCATACACCCCAGTCACCACACCTGACGTCACCACGGTGCCACCGAAGTCGCTGCCATGGATTTCCTGAATGGTCAGGTTGGGGATGAAAATGCAAGAGCCGTCGTCTTCAGTGGCGCTGGGATCGTAGTTGACCGCGCCAGGGTCGGTGCATCCCGAGTTGTCCACCGCACATGCGCCCTGGAAGGTGTGGGTGCCCAAGTTGGTCCAATCGTCAGAGGGGTTGATGACCCACTCCGAGTCGATTTCGTTGGAGCCAGCGCTGGTCACCCAGTCACCTGCGTTTCCTTGGCTGATGGTGGGTTTGCGAACGAGGGTGGCGTTCTGCGTGGCGTTCACGACGCCGGCCACTGCGAAACCGGAGCCGGGGTCCGCCCCCAATGAACCGAACACGTCCACAATCACTGGAGATTCTCCCGTGATGTCGAGGAGTGCAAACGCATCGTCGCCGTTGCTCAAGTACTGGTACGTCATGTCGGCCACAGCCAAAATCAGTGAGTCTGCGGAGGGGTGTGCAATGATGTACGTTGAGCCAGCTTCCACCACGTCGCCCGCAGGGAAGTTGAACGTCAGGTAGTCAAATTCACCCGTCACGTCGCAGCCATTGCTGCAGTTTCCAAGTGTGTACTCGCTCAGGAAAACGGGGCTCTGCGTGGGGTTGTACAATTCGATGTACTTGTTGTTGGAGCTGCCCTCAGCCATCTCCGAGAAGAACAACCCGCACTCGCCGCCTTCGTAGACGCAGCTTCCATCGTCGATGGACGCCAAGTCGTTGTAGTTGGCCGCTCCCTCGACAGCACAACCGTACAACTGCGCATCCAAGGCGTCGCGCAACTGCACTTTGAATGCGCCAAAGGAGTAATCCAAGGCACCTGTGACTTGCAACTGGTTGTCTGCAGCCACCACACCTGCGTCGATCGCATCGTAGCCCGCGTCGTCCACAGCGAGGTCGCCTGAACCGTCAGAAAGGGCCCACTCACCAAAACCGAGGTCGGCGTTGGTCACAGACCCAGTCACCTGAATCAACACCCCTTCCCAAGCTTCTGCGCTGGCGTCCAACGTGGCGAGCACCTCTGGGGTGGGCAAGGCATTGCCCTGGCTGGTGATGACCACCGCGGGGTTGCCGATTTGGGTTTTGCCGAAGTACTCGACCACGGCACCTGTCGCCTCGATGGCGTCGCCCACCATGACGGGCACATCAGGGGCGTACAACCAGATGCCGCTGTAAGCACCTTGGCCGTCTTGGATGCTCACGTTGCTTCCGAAGACGCCGGTGACGATGCCTGACGTCACCACCACGCTGTCGGTGAAGGCTTCTGTCTCTTGGCCCAACTGGATGTCCGCGATGCTCGTGGTGGACACCTCAATGCACGAACCGTCGTCGAAGTTGGCAGAAGGGTTGTAGTTGGGGGCGGCGGCGTTGGTGCAGCCTCCTGTGCCGACCGTGATGGTGGCCACCATGCCCAAGGCGGCGTGAGAGCCAATGGAACAGTCGTACGTGTACACCCCAGGGGTGTTGAACGTGAAGGAACCAATGCACACCCCGGACGCGTCTCCGGACACCGGGGCGATGTAGAACGCCTCAGGGTTGCCAAACGAGGTGCCCGTTTGAGAATCGATGTCGCCATTCACGTCGTGGGTGCCGCCCATGTTGGCCCAGGTCACGGTGGTGCCTGGTTCCACGCTCAACGAAGAGGGCACGTACTGGAAGCTGCTCGCTTGCACCTCGACCCCATCCACGTTGCACGCGTTGTCGAACATGCAGGAGCCGTCGTCCTCGTTGGCGTCGGCGTTGTAGTTCATGGCGTTTTCGTTGGTGCAGCCAGGCACAGGCGCGCCACACCCGTCAAAGGCATGGGCATGGAGGCTGGACCAATCGTTTATGTCAAGCACAATCCACTCGCTGTCTTCTGCAGAGGTTCCAGCGCTGGTCACCCAATCGCCTGCATTGCCGACCTGCACAGAAGACTTCCGAACAATGGTGTGGTTTTGGGTGCCATTCGAGACGCCTGCCACTTCCCAGCCAGAGCCGGGGTCGCCATTCCAGTCGCCCACGGCGTCGAGCACCACAAAAGAAGTTTCGTCGCCCTGCACGAGCATGAATCCGTCGTCCCCGTTGGACAAATAGTTCATCGTTTCGTCAGCCACGGCCAAGATGGAAGGATCCGCACTTCCGTGGGCCACGATGTACACCTCTCCTGGAGCCACAGTCGCTCCATCTGCAAACGCGTTCCAGTACTCGTATTCTCCCACCACATTCGGTGCGTTGCTCACGTTGGGGTACGCGTAGCCAGACAAGTCGATGGTCTCGGCTGTTGGGTTGTATATCTCCAAGTACTTGTTGTTGGAGCTGCCTTCAGCAGCCTCGGAGAAGAAGAGGTTGTCGCATTGCGCCCAGGCGGAGGAGGCCATCAGGGTGAAACAAGCGAGTAAAAGTGATTGAATGCGCATGTCCTTGGTTTTGAGGATTGAACGTTCAAAATTACACATTCACGCCCCAATTCCAGCAATTCAGCGCATTCTTCATGATTCATTCACATGGCGTTTCACTTGCAGTCCAAAGTCTTTGACATTCAGCCAGAAGAGTCGAACAGCGTGGGAGCCGGAGGGGCCCACTTGAACGTGCTGCGATGAAGTGGGGTCGGCCCATGCACCGTCAACGCCTGCCGATGCGCCACAGTGGGGTACCCCATGTTGGAGTCCCATCCATATTCCGTGTACGTCTTGGCCGCCTTGAGCATGAATTCGTCGCGGTGGGTCTTGGCCAGGATGCTGGCCGCAGCGATGGACGCCACTTTGGCATCGCCTTTGACGAAACAGCTGTGTTCTGGCATATCAGGAGCCGTGACAAACCGGTTCCCGTCGATGAGCAGATGGTCTGGCACTCCCGCCAAAGCTCGCACCGCACGGCGCATGGCCTCAAACGAGGCTTGCAAGATGTTCATCTTGTCGATCTCCTGCGGCGAGACAAACGCCACCGCCCAAGTGACCGCGCGGGCCTCCACTTCTCGGCGCAGCTGGTCTCGTTGACTGGTGGTCAATTGCTTGCTGTCGTTCAGCGGCAAGGTTCTGGCCACCTCGGGAGTGAGCACCACAGCCGCAGCCACGACAGGTCCTGCAAGGCATCCCCGACCGGCTTCGTCGCACCCCGCTTCCACGCGTCCGCGCACCACTTGGTCCATCAATGTTGGCATGACGCTCCGGGTTTGGAAGGGTCCAACATGTCGTCGACGAGGCGGTTCAACGCTTGGCCGCTGGCCGCCCAACTGAAGTGTTTTGCCCGTTCCGTGCCTCGCTCACAAGCGGCGTTGCGTGCCTCGGTGTCGTGTTCTGCAGCCCACATGGCTTGGGCAATCTCCTCGGGGTTGCCGGGAGACACCAGCGCAAGCGCCGCGTCCCCGCACACTTCGGGCAACGAAGTCACGTTGGACGCAATGACAGGCACGCCGCAGGCCATGGCTTCCAACACGGGAATGCCAAACCCTTCAAACCACGGCACAAACACCAGCGCCTCGGCCGCCCCCACCACCTTGGGCAACTCGTCGTGAAGCAAGCGGCCCAAACTGTGAATGCGCCTGCGGACCGAAGGTGCCACGTCCATGGGCAGCGCGTCCCACATGGCGCCCCCCACAATGACGAGGTGATGAAGTCCACCCCGATCCACATAGGTTCCAAAGGCCTCCAACAGGCCCTCGATGTTTTTCCGAGGGTGCAAGGACCCCACAAAAACGAAGAACCGTTCGCCCCCAGTGTGCCGTTGTCGAACCTCGGCAGCAGCCAAATCTGACAGGGGCGCGAAGGCTCGGTCGGGGGCGTTGGGCACCACTGAAATGTTGTCCTGAAGCAGGCCGTACGTGTCGGCAAGGTCTCGGGCACTTGCGTTGGACACCGTCACCAAACGATGGGCCTTGGCGGCAAACCTGGGGAACTGGGTCCGGTAATAGCGTGCCCAACGAGACGGCAACCACTCAGGGTGGTGTTCGAAGTTGAGGTCGTGGATGGCCGTCAGCTGCGGGAACTGGGCGGGCATGCCCAGGGCCAACGGTCCCTCGAGCGAGACAAAGGCATCGGCGCCCCACCGACGGAGCAGCGCGCACAAGGGCCCCCCAAACCACAGCTTCAGCAGCCATGGCCGGCGCCCTGGGACGGGCATGCGCTGAACCTCCACATTGGGGCCCAGCTCAAACATTTCGTCGTGGGGCTGATCCACCACGAGCAAGAACTCGTCGTGGGGCCTAAGACGCACCAGTTCTTGAAGGCACTTCCAGGTGAAGACCCCAATGCCCTCGAGCTTTCCAGGGACCAACAACCGACCGTTCAAGGCAATGCGCGCCATGCCTTCAAAGGTACCTTCTCTGCCCATTAACTTCGCGGCGGCTCAGCACCTTAAACCTCAGCACATGCCTTCTTCCAATCCCATGGAGTCGACCCATCTTTTGGTCTTCATTTCTCGGAACCTGAAAACGCTCTTGGGCGTTGGGTTTTTGGCCGCGGTGGTGGCTTCCGGGGTGTCGCTCATGATGGACGAATACTACCAGAGCACCGTGGTCATGTTTGCCACATCGCAGCACAGCATCGGGGAACAGTTTTTCGAGGAAACCAAGAAAAACGACCTCTTGGCATATGGGGAAACGGAGGATGCGGAACGGCTGTTGCAGATCCTGAATTCCCACCGCATCCGGAACCGGATCATCGAGAAATTTGACCTGTTCACCCACTACAACATCGACCCGTCTGAGCCTGGCGCCCGAGCGGACATGGCGTTGACCTACGGGAGCAACGTGAGCGCCAACTTGACGCGGTTTGGGTCGATCAAAGTGTCGGTGCTCGACACCGACCCGTTCCTGGCCCGGGACATGGCCAACGACATGGCGCATCTGGTGGACAGCATCGCCAACCGAATGAGGAACGACCGGGCGCGCGACGCGTACAACCTGGCCTTGAGCACCTTGGACCAAACCACGGTCCAAATCGCCGAAGCTGAAGACAGCCTGGCCACGTTGCACAGCCTGGGCATCTACGACTTTGAAGCTCAGGTGGAGGGGTTGACGGCGCAATACGGCATGGCACTCGCGTCCAACAACGGCGCGGCGGCGCGCACCATCCGCAAAGACTTGGAGCAACTCGGCGCCTTGGCCAACGGGTACAACAACCTCTCGGCGTACCTCGAATCGGCTTACGAGCAAAAGGCCCTGGTTCAAAAACGGGTGGACCTGATGCGCGTCGACGCCGAAACGCAGTTGCCGTCGAGCTTTGTGGTCGACTACGCCAGTGCCGCCGACAAGAAGGCCAAACCCGTGCGTTGGTTGATCGTCGTCATGACTGCCATTGTCGCTGTGGGTGCGGCCTTCCTCGGTATGCTCGCCTGGGAGACCCTGCACCGCGCCCAAGCGCCGAACACCTGACCCCAACTCGGCCGTGCCCAAGTTGAACACCACCACCGTCGGCTGGCTGGCCGGACTAGCGATGCTGCTTTTGGCGGCAGCCGGATGGTGGGTGGATGTTCCCTACGTGCTGGCCGTGCCCGTGGCCGCCCTGCTCGCCTATTGGGCGTTTGCGCGGCTGGACCTCTACATGGGCATCGTGTTGGCCCTGGTGCCACTGTCCATCAACTTGAGTGTATTGGGGTTGACGTCGGTGGGGTGGTACATGCCGACCGAGCCGATGCTGTTCGCCCTCCTGCTGCTCTCCTGCGCGCGCTGGCTGTCGGGAGAAAGGCTGGATCGGACGCTTTGGAAGCACCCTGTCACGTGGGTAATCCTGGCGGGCTTTTTGTGGATGGGGCTGACCATTTTGCCGAGCAGCCACCCCGTGGTTTCCCTCAAGGCTTGGATATCCAGGGCCTGGTTCATGGTGGCGTTCTACTTCCTGCTCGCCGCTTGGTTTCAGCATTCGCCGAAGGCCCAAACCCGCTTTTTGGCCTTGCTTCTCGTCTCCATGTGCGTGGTGGTCACGTACACCATCGTGCGTCATGCCGGCCATGGGTTCGGGAAAGGGGCAGGCCACTGGGTCATGAAGCCGTTTTTCAAAGACCACACCTCGTACGGCGCCGTGCTGGCCATGCTCCTCCCTCCTGCGATTGCCATGGTGTGGCGGAAGCACAAGACCTCTTTGGCCCGCGTGTTGTGGGGGTTTGGGGTGGTGTGGCTGAGCGTGGGGACCGTGCTGTCCTACACCCGGGCCGCCTGGGTGAGCCTGGCCGCCGTCGGCGCCTTGTGGGCCGCGATGAAACTTGGGGTCAGGCTTAAGCCGTTGCTCGCGGCCAGCGTCGTGGCGCTGGGTGGGTTGGCCTTGTCCTGGGACGCCTTGGTGGTTCAGCTCGAGCGCAACAACCAGGATTCTTCAGACAACTTCACCCAGCACATCGAAAGCATCTCCAACGTCTCCACCGACGACTCCAACTTGGAACGGCTCAACCGTTGGTCGTGCGCGTTGGCCATGTTCGAGGAGAGGCCTTTTTGGGGATGGGGTCCAGGGACGTACCAGTTTGAATACGCGCCCTTCCAAACGTCCACCCTTCGCACCCACATCAGCACCAACAACGCAGACTTGGGCAACGCCCACAGCGAATACTTGGGCCCACTCGCCGAGCAAGGCATCTTGGGTCTGTTGGCGGTCTTGGGCTTGCTTGCGGCCACTCTGCACTTGGGCTTCAAGCTTCACCGGACCCTGATTGACCCAGAGCGCAAGGCCTGGGCGATGGGGCTCTTCTTGGGCATCATGACCTACTTCGTCCACGGTGTTCTGAACAACTTCCTGGACACCGACAAGGCCAGCGCGCCCTTCTGGGGCTTCTTGGCCATCCTTGTGGTGATGGACATCCGACGGTCCAACGCAGAGGAAAAGACCTACGAGCTCACCTGAAGCGGCAACTCAACATCGCTGTGTCGTCCAACCGTGGGGTGTCCCCACGAAACGCCTCCAAGGCCTCGACAATTTCTTGGTGCACGTCTTCCAGGGCTTGGCCTTCATGTCCCTGCAACAACTTCGCCAACCGCTCGGTTCCGAAAGGCACTTCCGCGGCGTCTTCCTGTTCCACCAGCCCGTCGGTGTAGCAGCACAGCACCGATCCGGCCTTCACCTGGACTTGACCCTCCTCCACGCTGGGGATGTCCCGAAACATGCCAAGGCCCACAGAGCCGAGTCCGAGCAACTCATGGCGTCCGCCGGGATGAAGAAACAGCGGCGGGTTGTGTCCGCAGTTGACGTAGTCCAAACGGTCGCCCTCGGCGTTGAGTTTGGCCACAAAAAACGTGATGTACTTCTCCCCTCGGGCGATGTCCATGACGCGGCGATTCAGCACGTAAAGCGTGTCCGTGAGGGTGCCTGTGTGGGCCCGGAACAACGCCCGGACTTGCGCCTGAAAATTGCTCATTAGCAGGGCCGCGCTCATGCCCTTGCCGCTCACGTCCGCCATGCAAATGACCGTCTCATTCGATTCCGTGACGAACGCGTCGTAACAATCGCCACCCACTTCGGTGTGGGGCTGGTAATGCCCCGCCACGTCCAAATCAATGTGGTCCCAGCGCTCAGGCAACAGCATGGCCTGCATCTCACCCGCGAGCTCCAACTCCCGACGCAAGGCCTCCTGCTCCAAATTGCGACGGTTCATTTGACGGTTGCGACGGGCCACCACCAAGATGTTGGTCAGTGTCACGAGGAAATTCAAATGCTTCACCACGGGACTGACGCCCCGCGAGTCCGAGGTGTCTCCCGCCAACACCACCGCTATGGCCTCGTCATGCTGGTGGATGGGCACCACCACATCGGAGGGGTGCTGGTCCCCGTCCAACGCGCCTGCAAGTCCAATCCCTTCCAAGTCCAAGGACTCAAAAAATGTGGCCGGCCGCGATGCGGGCCACGCGGAGTCAGTCCCCTCGGAGACGAGGAGCGACCAACGCTGACCGTCCAAATCTGCCGCGTACAACACCAGACGGTCAATGCCCAGGTTTTCCTTCAATGCCCCCACGTACTGGGACATCAACTCGGCTTCCGACGTCTCGCTGTTGATCGCTTGGGTGACCTGAAGCAACGCGTTCAGCTTGAAGTCTCGCAACTCGAGCTTCTCCTTGAGGCGGCGTTCCTTGCCCTGGGTCATCCCCTCGAGCTTACTTTTTGATGCGCTCCGTGTAATCACCGCTACGCGTGTCCACTTTGATCCTATCGCCGTTGTTGATGAACAAGGGCACCCGCACTTCAGCGCCTGTGTCCACCGTCGCAGGCTTGAGCGAGTTGGTGGCTGTGTCGCCCTTCACACCTGGCTCCGTGTAGGTGATTTCGAGTTCCACGTGGCTCGGCAAATCGCAGCTGATGGGGCGCTCCTCCTCGGCATGGAACACCACCAGGCAATTCAATCCATCTTTCAAGAATTGCGGGGCGCTGATCAAGTGCTTGTCCAAGCGCACCTGCTCGTAGGTCTCGGTATTCATGAAGTGGTACCCCTCGTCGTCGTTGTACAAAAACGTGTACTCCCGGGTCTCGATGCGCACGGGGTCAATTTTGTGTCCGGCGTTGAAGGTGTTGTCCACCACCTTTCCCGTCTCGATGTTCTTCAACTTCGTGCGGACGAAGGCCGCGCCCTTGCCAGGTTTGACGTGCAAAAACTCCACAATTTGCCACAAACCGTTGTTGTGGTGGAGGACCATGCCGTTCTTGATGTCGCTGGTGTTTGCCATGTCTTCAGGTTCGTGAGCCAAGATAGGACAGCCCTTCACGCTTCCCACGACAATCGAAGCACACAACGAAAGGTGACTTGTTGAGAAGGTGCCCAGGCGGCATGCAACGACCAAGTCCTGTTCCCCTTCGCACCTCCCCACCTGACCCAAATCGAGCCACGCGCGCCCTCCGATGGGGTTTGCATCCACGTCATCCTGTCCGCCCACGGCAAGACTGCGCGCTGAACTGCACCATCTCCCGCGCCCTCCATCCACAACATCCCCAAATTCACGCGCCTTAGCCCCTCCATGTGGTGGGTCATTTTCACATGTCGGGCCACGCCCCACCCCTCATCCGAACGGCGGGCTGTGACTTCAACTTGACCCCCTTTGCGCTGGTAACGCAGGCCCAACTGGACATCTTTTCCTCGCGTGCCAAACGAGAAGCGCCATCCTGGCTTGGGTTGCATTCTCGCTTCCAAACTGCCCTTTCGGCTGTCTATGGCCAACCTCACCTGAAATGGCATCCCACCTTGCTTGGGACGGCAAGCCATGCTCCACAGCGTCGTGAGCTGAGACGCGTCAGGTTCGTGCAACACCCACTGCCCCCGGCCTGTGGCTTGCAGCAACCACATGTCGCCCCAAGCCCTTCGGACAGACGCGTGGCCCAGGACGATTCTGTCGGGCAAGACCATGGCCGCAGCCCCTTGAATGTGGTGAGGTCCTGCCACAAAGGCCCCTGAAGCACCCCACTTGTGGTCCCCCTTCGACATCCAACCTTCGAGGTCGAGCCATACGTCCACGCCCTCCTCAAACCTCGCGACGGCCGCCACATGGTTGGGTCCGATGGACGCCCCAAAGGTGCGATCGCCCCGGATCCACTCGCCCGCCAGCCCGCGCATCAAGCCGTGGTGTCCCGATTGCATAGACGGCGTCAACCGCCCGGCCGCAGGCAGCCCCGGATCTCCCACATGCCATTCTGTCCCAAACGTCCGACCCCTCGGGATCGTCAGGCCTTGCCCCCATCCTGCGCTGTGGTCGCCAAGCGTCCAGCGCAAATCTCCGCGACGGCCAAAGACACTTCCTCCCCAGGTGTTCGGGTGGACCGTGGTGCATGTCCATTGGGCCCAATCGGTTTTGCCACGCCAGATGCCCATGCTTGTTGGCGCCATCGAATGAGATGACCACGACCGTTGCATCACCCAAGAGTGCTTGCTTGTCCTCAGGTCTTGCGCGGACCGAGCCACTTGCTCCAAGGCCCACCGCCGCCACCAAGGCTGTCCTTCGAGCCAACCCTGCGTGGCCAGGTCGAGGCCTTCGACAAGCCTGGCCGTTTCGGCAGCCCAAGGCTTGCCGTGGAGGTCTACATGCCGCGCAATCGCCTCCGCCGAAGCCCAGCTGCAATGGCCCTTTTCGACTTCCCGTTCCAACGTGCGCAGCACCTCCAGCGGAACACCCCACGACAGCTCCTGAAGCCCAACTTGAGCTATGCCGTCCAAAACGGACAAGGCATGAATCGAGGCCAACACGGCCACCCTTCTCGTCCAACCCATGGTCACTCCTCCCATCGCCAAGCCATGTGGTGGAACGTAACGACGCCGCGTTGGCCTCGGGCCACTCGCCACCCATGTTGCCTGGGCTTCGCGCGGCCAGGACTGTCGATGGACCCTGTGGTGTCCTCCGGGGGAGACAGGCCAGAGCTTGGGGACCACGACCATCCCATTTCCAATACCCACCGCGGGCCTCCGACGAACACCTGCACCCCAGGACTCCAACGACGCCACAAGCGCAGATCTTCCAGCCAAGTAGGGCGGGGGTTCCACCTGATTCCCCATTGCCTCTGTTGAGACCAAATGAACTGCGGACACCCCAACAATCCACTGGGGTTGGGCGGCTGCCACGAGGCGGACCACGTCAACGCGCGTGCAAATCCCCCTTGCGAATGCCAACCCACATCCACCGTAAACCTCCCCGACCCATCCACCAAGTGGCTGAATCGGGCATCCACAGAGACCCAAGGGTCTGCCTGGCGCACCTGTGGCCACCTGTCGACCCCGACATGGACAAGCAAGTCCGCGGCAAGCGCCCCGACCGCTATTCGCTGGCCTGCACTCACGCTGTGTCGCTGCCAAGCAACCCAACCCTGGTGGTGCAAGCCGGCAACCCATTGTGCACTTTGGGCGTGGCGTCCTGTGACCACATCCAGCCCAAACCAAGGGGTCCCCGCCACATGTTGACGGACGGAAAGCTCCCCCCATTTGGAGGGGGACTCCTGCTCCTGAGCACAGGCCACAATCGGCAGAACCCACATAACCCCAATCCGCCCCAAACTCACCGACTTCACAACGCAAACAAATGATCCGCAAAGACGCTGAAAGCGATGGGGTTGACAAACGCAACACACGGCTTGACCTGCGAGCAAAACAGCCTACCTTTGCGGCCCTTGAAAGACGCGGGTGTGGTGAAATTGGTAGACACGCCAGACTTAGGATCTGGTGCTTCGGCGTGGGGGTTCGAGTCCCTCCACCCGCACACTTTCAGGGGACCCTAAGGCAACCAGAATCTCCGCCATGAACATTGCACAAACTGCACTTGACGACCTCCACATCGAATTGGCCGTCACCCTGACTTCAGACGACTACAACCCACGGGTTGACCGCGCGTTGAAGCGTCACCAACAGCAAGCCCAAATGCCTGGGTTCCGCAAAGGGAAAGTGCCCATGCAACTCATTCGTCGTCAATACGGCCAGTCCATGTTGGCCGAGGAGTTGAACCAAATGCTCAGCGAGCAGCTTCAGAACCACATTCAGGAAAACAAGCTGAACGTCCTTGGCAACCCCATCCCAAGCGAGAATACGGAGGACGCCGGAGATTGGAACAACCCTGGTGATTTCACCTTCAACTACGAGGTGGGTCTCGCGCCTGAGTTGAGCCTTGAGTTTGGCAAAAGTGCCAAGTTCACCCGCCACAAAATCAAAGTGGACAAGGCCGCCATTGCGCGCCAGGTTACGGATCTTCAGCGCCGTCACGGCAAGATGACCGACCCCGACAAATCGGAGGCCAACGACATGCTCGTCGGCGCCTTTGTCCAACTCGACAGCGACGGCAATCTGTTGGAAGGCGGCATCGCCAGCGACAGCACCATCAGCGTGGAGTTTGTGGAGGATAAGAAGGCCAAGAAAGCCCTTGTGGGCCTCGAACCAGGTTCAACCGTGGACGTCGATCCGCACAAAGTGAGCCGTGGCCACGACGATTTGGGCCGCATGTTGGGCATCTCTCAAGACCAGGTGCACGACCTCCAAGGAAACTTCCGGTTCACTGTGAAAGAGGTGAAGCGACTCGAGCCCCACGAGGTCAACCAGTCTCTGTTCGACAAGATTTACGGCGAAGGCGTGGTCACCGACGAGAAAGCCTTCCGCGAGCGCGTGTCCGAGGACCTCGACGGCCACTTTGACCGCGATGCTGAATGGGTGTTCCGCCGCCGCTTTGTGGTCGACTTGCTTGAAAAAATCGACGTCAAGCTTCCCGACGCCTTCTTGAAGCGCTGGATTGCGTTGACCAACGAAAAGCCCCTCACGCCTGAGGAGCTTGAGAAGGAGTACCCCGAATACGCCGAGTCGTTGCGCTGGCAAATTCTCCAGCAGACCGTGGCCCAGGCCATCGACCTCAAGGTGGATGCTGCTGAACTCGAAGCCGAGGCCAAACGCCAAGTGGGTGCCCAGTACGCGCAATACGGCATGCCCATGGACGAGGAAACCCTCGGCAACGTGGCCAAAAACGTCCTCAACGACGAAAACGAACGCCGACGCATCGCCGACGTGCTTGTCGAGCGGAAAGTGGTCGACGACCTCAAGACGCGTGTCAAGATTTCGGAGAAATTGGTGAGCTTCGACGAGTTCGGAAAGCTCGCCGCAGAGGTCCGTTGATTCTACCCCTGCGGTTGTGAACAACCTGCTCTTTTGAGGGGTGGGGTGTCCTGAGGTAGGTGTAATTTGGTCCAACAGATTCGCACAATGAACAACCGCAAAGAATTCCTGAAGTATGCCGTGGGACACCATGGCATGAGCAGCCACACTGTCGAAGACTACATTTCAGCCACCCACGGACCTGTGTCGGGGCCTGAAAGCATGACCCGCACCGTGATTGAAGAGCGTCCTATGCCCTTCCGCGAGGTGGATGTCTTCTCGCGCTTGATGGCCGACCGCATCATCTTCCTCGGCACCGGAGTGGACGATTACATCGCCAACATCATTCAAGCCCAGTTGCTCTTTTTGGAATCGACCGACCCTGGGAAGGATATTCAGATCTACATCAACTCCCCAGGAGGGAGCGTGTACGCGGGTTTGGGCATCTACGACACCATGCAGTACATCCGTCCTGATGTGGCGACCATTTGCACAGGCATGGCCGCGTCCATGGGTGCCGTGTTGTTGTGCGGCGGGGCCGCGGGCAAGCGCACAGGACTCAAGCACAGCCGGGTCATGATTCACCAACCCCTGGGTGGTGCGCGTGGCCAAGCTTCCGACATTGAAATCACGGCGCGAGAAATCCAAAAGCTCAAGAAAGAGCTCTACGACATCATCGCCCAGCACAGCGGTCAGACCTACGACAAGGTGTGGGAAGACAGCGACCGCGACTACTGGATGATTGCCGAGGAAGCCAAGGCGTACGGCATGATCGACGAGGTCCTGGTTCGTCCCAGCTGATTCATGGCAGACGAAGACCTCCAATGCTCTTTCTGCGGACGCCCCAAGGCGGACGTGGAGATTCTGATTGCCGGGGCCACGGGCCACATCTGCGAACGCTGTGTGGACCAAGCTCAGGCCATCGTGGCGGAAGAAGGTGGCGCTGAGGCTGCGGCACAATCTTCCATTGACTTCACCCTGCGCCGTCCTGCAGAAATCAAGGCCCACCTCGACGAGTTTGTCATTGGACAAGACGCAGCCAAGCGCACCTTGAGCGTCGCGGTATACAACCACTACAAGCGCTTAACCCACGAACATGCCGGCGACGAGTCGGGCATTGAATTGGACAAGAGCAACGTCATCTTGGTGGGCGAGACAGGCACGGGAAAAACACTTTTGGCCAAAACCATCGCACGCATCTTGGACGTGCCCTTCTGCATCGCCGACGCCACCGTATTGACGGAGGCAGGCTATGTGGGGGAAGACGTAGAAAGTGTCTTGTCGCGGCTCCTGCAAGCGGCCGACTACGACGTGGAGGCCGCCGAACGAGGTATCGTCTTCATCGACGAGATCGACAAAATCGCCCGGAAGAGCGACAACCCCTCCATCACGCGTGACGTGAG
>MDTB01204081.1_pt1 | contig 34300 bp, 28 predicted proteins | sample 811161 | NCBI WGS metagenome assembly MDTB01 (sample SAMN05326650, study PRJNA326480) | marine metagenome | isolation source: seawater | place: Mediterranean Sea | collected 2009 | reverse complement strand
GACCAGAGACGGAAGCTTGAACTCGTAGTTAAGGCCGCGGAAGAAATCTGGGGCGAAATATGACTTTTATTCGGATTTAAACAAGTCGCGTTAATAGTAATTTAAAGTTTGAGAACTCCTATTATGAGCTTAAAGTCTGATCCGTTTTTTCAACCTGTTTCCGCCATGGAACTTGCCCGGTTCGCGGGCATGCCAAGTTTCATGCGATTACCATACTTAACAAGGGAAAACGTCCGTTTCGCTGATATTGATATCGGTATTTTAGGCGCTCCTTGGGATGCCGGAACTACTAACCGACCAGGAGCCCGCCATGGGCCGCGTCAATTACGTGACCTATCTACCATGATAAGGGCGCTAAACCCAGTAACTGGGATAAAACCTTTTGCAAGCGTCAATTGTGCTGATGTTGGAGACATCGCCCCAAACCCAGTAGATATTGCAGATAGCCTTAAACGCGTTACAGAATTTATAAGTACGCTGACTGAAAATAAAATCACTCCACTGACAGCCGGTGGCGACCACCTGATTACGCTACCCATTCTGCGTGCCGTGGCCGAAGGAGGGCCAATCGGCCTCATTCAATTTGATAGCCACACTGATCTTTTTGACACATATTTTGGGGGATATAAATTCACACATGGAACTCCTTTCCGACGAGCTATTGAAGAGGATTTGCTCGACCCAAAACGATGTGTTCAAATTGGCATCAGAGGAACAGCTTATAATCTTGATGATATTGAATGGGGCTTGGAGCAAGGTATACGGATAATTCGGATTGAAGAATTATTTGAGCGCGGCATCACCAACGTGATGAAAGAGGCGCGCGATATCGTTGGTCAGGATAGAGCATATTGTTCTTTTGATATTGATTTTGTAGACCCTACCTTTGCTCCGGGCACGGGCACACCGGAAATCGGTGGACCAAACAGCTTTCAGGCGCAACAGGTAATAAGGGAATTAAACGGTATAAATTTAGTTGGGGCCGATTTAGTCGAAGTCTCGCCCCCATTTGATCAAACTGGTGGGACCGCATGGCTAGGTGCTTCCTTAATGTTTGAACTACTCTGTGTGCTCTCACAGTCCGTTTTGTCCCAAAAGGGTTGATGCTTTATAGATTTAATGGGAGGTAAATCCTTCATAAAAAAGCGTTCTTGGTCTGATTAGAAGATGTCTCTTAAAGTGTTTAAGATTTATTTTCAGTTGTCTTTCCCATTTGCTTAGTATGTCTTGGTAATGGTAATTATCTTAATAATTATGAGTTGTTGAAGCGTTCTTCCCGAAATTCATACGGTCCAATACTATGCCTTTATTAAGATTGACTACAAAAATTAAGCTGTATCTCTTTATTACGTCAGGTTTGATTTTTTTGTTGTATCTCCTTATCACGTGACGCCAACCATACGACAAAATCTCGGACCGTTCCCTCGTAATCGGGTCCAGCCAATGGTCCTCCATTCGCATAACGTGACCCAAGAGCCTCTTGCATCAGTTCAAGTTTCTCTCTGTCTTCACGATTAACCTCTGTCCAGAGTGCTATTCGGGCGTCTATTGTTTGTGCATCTAATTCTTCACCGTAGACTGACATAGTCCAACGAACGTCAACTCGACTGGATGAGCGCGGCAAAAGACTTAGTGAAACAAGAAGTGGGGGTGCGATGCTCACAACCTGACACGGGAAAGCGGCGAATAAAAAGGAAGCATGACGTTCACTTTCGCTCAACTTATCCGATCCGCGTCCGCGCGACGAAATGTGATCAGGGTAATGCGCTGTGTAGCTTGTAAAGCCTAGTCCAGATGGACCCTTTTTGCTAAGCTCTGTTGGCGTATATCCATGAAGGGTTTTAGGATGCACGACTGAGAGATGATATCCCTCCATAAAGTTTTCCACCAAACATTTCCAGTTAGTATTCCAGACTTCATCTGCAGTATGCACCAATCTATAAAATGACGGATTATAGGAGTGCAGCTTTTCCGTTAGGCCCTTAAGATCTTCAACAAGATTGGTTGGAGTATCTGATAGAGAAACATAAACAAACCCAAACTTTTCAACACAAGGAAATTTTGGAAGAGAGCAGGTTTCAGGATTGAAACTTTTGTTTTCCATCCTGGGTGCTCGAATTAAGTCACCACTTATTTTATAAGACCATGCATGGTAAGGACATACAAACATCCTAGCGTTACCGCATCCTTGAGCGAGTGGCATCCCACGATGTCGACATAAGTTAGACAAAGCCTTTATACCATCACCAGAGTTCACTAGGATAATTAGCTCATCAAATAATTTTAAAGTCCGGTAATCACCTTTTTCCGGTAACTCATCAACGCGTCCTACGCAGTGCCATCCTGCCTGCAAAACTGTTGCTTTTTCATAAGCAAAGTATTCCTCATCCACATAATGTTGACCAATTAATCCACGCGGGCAGTCTAAAGGGTTTGCTGCGATATCCGAAAGCGTTTTGCGTAAAACAGTAATTCTTGAAGGCCTTTGCTGTTCAACCTCACTGAGACCCCCGTCAGCCATAATTACCGACCCTGCTGTTGAGATAATGCGCAAAATCATAATTTGGTCGCTCAAGATGCGATAGGTGACCAGGCTCCGCCGTTTCCGAGCACAAACCGCGATAGACTTTTTCCGTACAACCCCGATCTTCAACATTTACTTCATCAAGAAGTACCTTGAGCTGCCTAAAATTGTCCTGCGCATCTTCATCATCCATATAATCAGCAGACATGCCACCACCAAAACCAATTTGAACCTGCCCGACACCCTTAGGGTGAAGAGAGAGATACCAAAAATATCCTGGTGTTAACGTTATCAGTAGACTAGGGTAAATCGCCAGCAAATAGGTCATCCGGCGCCGCTCATCTTTAAGGATCGTGTTGTTCGGATGAGCGAGTGCAATGCGAAGCGTGTCATCCTTCAAAATCGTGTGATAATTAAATGCTGGTTCACCAGGTGGGCATACCATCTCATTGAGTTTTGATAGGCCTCCTATTGTTCCAGCATGACAAACCGGCAAGTGATAACTTTCCATAAAGTTTTCCGCCAACACCTTCCAATTAGTATCCCAAACGTGGTTCTCATAGAATGTTTCAACATAATCCGACATGTTGTAGTCGTAGATATGTGCTTCAACGCCCTTCAAGTCATCTAATACTAGATTTGCTTGGGGATTTAGTGTTATAAAAATCCAACCAAGCCATTCCTCACAACGAATAATCGGCAACGAATAATCCGCTTTGCAAAAATCAACATTCAACTTCATTGCGGGTGCACCACGCAAACTGCCATCAAGGTTATAAGTCCATGCGTGGTAAGGGCACACTATAGAGGAAGTTTTTCCTCTCCCTTCCAGCAATGTCGACATTCTATGGCGGCAAACATTTGACATTGCCCGAATATTACCAGAGCGATCACGTAAAACGATGATAGGTTGATCGGCAAGGTTCAGTGTCATGTAATCACCCGGTTCAGACAATGACGATGATCTTCCTACACAAAACCAGTCCTTCATGAAAATATGTTCTAACTCTGCAGCTAGAAAATCTTCTGATTTGTAAACCGAGGGGGGCATAGCGCGGGCTTTTTCGAACGGTAGAGATACGTTGTCCCTAAGCTCTCCTATCGCATCTTTCATTATAAAACCCCTTCACACGCAAATTTAAACTTTGAAACAATCAGGTAACTATGCTGTATTAACCTCTATCGACAAGAGCACTCAAGTCAGTCTAGGCCCTAAATTATTTGAAATACCGCCTGTTTACGACTTTTATCTGCTTTCAATGATGCATTAGGATATATTAGTTTTCATGTGATGTAAGATGCTTACGGTCACATAATTTACATTCTGCGTCATTGAAATAAATCCAAACCGGCGAATTAAATTTTTGTGCTGCCCAAAATTCTTTCGGTCTGGAGAAGTATGCCTTTTTTCGTGGGAGTAGTAACTCAAGTAATATTTTATGGAGACTTTTCTGTCTATAATTTTTTAAAACTTGCAAAATCAGCTGATACTATCACATTGTCCACAGAATGGTTTTTCGCACCTCCAGATACTCTTTCTCTTCATCAATAAACCGCGTTTTAATAGTATCTTTCTGCTATGTTCTGCATCATCTAGTAACGACCTCCTAACAGCAGCAACATCCTCAGAATATATGAGTATCAGATATCTTTCATTAACCGCAAGGCATCATAGATTGCTGCGTGAGTATTTCGGGCACTGACGGCATCACCAATTCGAAACAATTGAAAGTCACCCGTGCTCTTACGCAAAACACTTTGTGGGCGCCCATTAATAAAAGCCTCATAATCAATGGCACCAGCATTTGACGACAAAGGTTTGAGCTCGAAGTAAAGATCGTCAAGCGGTATAACCCCATAGTTCACCACAACCTGATCATAATTCTTTTCATGGGTAAAGTTACTATAATCCGTACCAATCTTTGCCCTCAGTAAGTTGTTATTCCGCGTCACATCGAGCAGACGTTGAGCAACGGTAAAAGTCACTTTCTTATCTTGAAGAACACGCATATATGGTACCAAATTCATCCCCATGATGTCCGGCGCAAAAATACGATCTGGCGTCATTACCTCGATAATTGCACCCGCATTTGCCGCCACCTCTGCCGCCATCAGACCAGGATGATCTCCGCTTTCATCATAAATCAATACGTTCTGGCCAGGTAATTTATCCCCAGAAATCAAATCCCAAGCACTGATTACCAACTCCTGATCTCGCCCACTTTCATAAAGCTCAAGATTTGGAAGCCCTCCGGTTGCAATGATCACAACATCGGGGCGCAGCTTTATTACGTCCTCAGCAGTAGCATAAGCGTTGAAGTAACAGACTACATCCCGCGCAGCACATTGGGACATCCGCCAATCAATAATACTGATCATTTCTTTTCGGCGTGGATTGCGCGCAGTAAGACGCACTTGGCCACCAGGGTTAGGCTGCGCTTCTAAGACGGTGACTTTATGTCCCCGCTCAGCCGATACTCGCGCGGCCTCCAAGCCACCAGGCCCTGCGCCAACGATAACGATATTTTTGCGCTTCAATGCAGGTTTTATATCATGGGGCATACTTAATTCCCGCCCAGTGGCGGCATTATGCATGCATAACGCTTCGCCTGCCTGATAAATTCGATCCAGACAATATGTCGCCCCAACGCAGGGACGGATATCATTTTCCCGGCCTTCTGAGATTTTTCGCACAATATGTGGGTCGGCCATATGTGCTCGCGTCATTCCAACCATGTCCAGCAATCCTTTAGCAACCGCATGGCGAGCTGTTGCTACATCAGGTATACGAGCGGCGTGAAATACTGGTAAGGTGGTAATTTTCTTAACCTCACCAGCAAAATCAAGATGGGGTGCGCTGCGCATACCCTGTAAGGGAATAACATCTGTCATGGCAGGGTCAGTGTGCACCCGGCCCCTGATCACATTCAAAAAGTCAAAAAAGCCCGACTGATCAAGGCGCTTTGAAATTTCCAAACCCTGTTCAAGAGTAATCCCACGCTTTTCAACTTCATCCGCCGTATATCTAAGTCCAACGATGAATTCACTACCAACACGTTTGCGGATCTCTCGCACGACATCAAACAAGAGCTTCATTCGCGACTCAAGGGTTTTTCCACCATAGGGACCATCAAGGTCATTTGTAAGCGGCGACCAAAATTGATCTAGTAAATGGCCATAAACCTGCAGTTCCACGCCATCCATACCACCTTCTTTCATGCGTTCTGTGGCGTCTCCAAAATCTTTAATAATCCGCTCTATATCCCAATCCTCTGCCAGTTTAGGAAAGGAACGATGCGCTGGTTCTCTGTGCTTTGACGATGAAATTGACGGCAGCCAGTCACCTTGTGACCAGCCTGTCCGGCGTCCCAAATGCGTTAATTGAATCATGACGGCGGTTCCATGTTCATGGCAGGCATCGGTTAAGTTTCGGATCCAGGGAACAACTTCATCTTTATACGCAAGGACGTTGTTGAAAGCGGGTGGACTGTCTTTAGACACCGCAGCAGAGCCTGCTGTCATGGTGAGCGCAACTCCGGCCTTAGCCCTTTCTACATGATAAGCAGTATAACGTTCTTTCGGCATCCCGTCTTCGGGGTAAGCCGGCTCATGACTTGTAGTCATGATACGATTACGCAGTGTAAGGTGTTTGAGTTGAAAGGGTTGTAACAGCGGATCACTTGACATTCCAGGCTTTTCCAAATTCCAGCTGCGATTATAAGTAACCATTGCGTATCTTCATAAAGTCATCGCAGACGATATTTCCTAAACTGTCAATACTGAAATTTTTCTTAGACCGTTACCTATGCCGTGTATTTCACAATTTTGCAGCGACTTTCAAGCCTTCAAGAACGGCCTCTTCTACAGTTCGTGGGCTTAAACAATCCCCAATTATATGAAGTTCTCCTTGAAAATCCAATGGATTTTTTAGTTCGTCCTCTAGACTTGTATCAGGTACTTGTCCAAGTGCTGTGACCACAGTATCGACATCTTGTAAGACGACAGGTTCGCCGCTCAATACGTGCTGGAAATATGCATTTTCTGAGTCGGCTCCATAGAGCCTCACATGAGGAATAACGTCCACGTTTAGTTTGTGAAGATCACCAAGCCATTTATCACGAGCGTATTGGGGGATTGTTTGTCCAGCAACCATCCCATTGACCGCTAACCTGACATGACATCCATCTCTTGCAAGCCGTTCAGCGAGGCCGAGGCCAATCCAATCACACCGCCAATCAGCAATAACAACCCGCGAACCTATATTTAAATGACCTTGAAGGACTTGCCACGCATTTGCGAGATGGGCCTCCTCCGTATTGCCTAATTCTTGTTCATTGGGCTTTGCTCCAGTCGCAACCACTATGACATCTGCTCCAATTTTATCGATTAAATCAAGCGTTACGCGGGTGTTTAATTTTACAGAGACGCTTGATTTATCGAGTTCTCTTTGCAAGTTGGTAATCACACCACCGAATTCTGCACGCCCAGGAAGCATTTGGGCAAGTCGCACCTGACCGCCAAGAACTTTAGAAGCCTCAAACAGCGTCACTTCATGCCCACGATTAGCTGCCACCACTGCAGCCTTCATACCGGCTGGCCCTCCGCCAGCCACAACTACTCTCCTGGAGGTCGCGCTTAAAGAGATCGTTCCATATTCCAATTCACGACCCGTCTCTGGACGTTGTATGCAGGAAATTGGAAAGGCGTTCAACATATGGCCTATGCAAGCCTGATTGCAGGCCACGCAAGCGCGTATATCATCCGTTTTTCCACTTTGGGCTTTCTCCGGCATGAACGGATCAGAAATCAAAGCACGTGTCATTCCGCACATATCGGCTTGACCAGACGCAATTACTTCTTCTGCAACATGCGGTTGATTAATCCTACCTGCCACAAAGATAGGCCGTGAAACGCGTGCCTTTATCGCAGCAGAAATCGGCACCGTATAGCCAGCCTTGTAAGCCATTGGCGGAACAATGTGAGTGGAGCCATGAAGTCCTGCTGAAGTACCAGCTGTTACGCTCAGGTAATCAAGAGCTGTCTCACCGTCAAGCGCCTGGCAAACCTCAAGCATTTCTCTCAAATCTGTCCCTTGATGTTCCTGTTCATCACCGGATAAGCGCAGGCCCAATATCATATCTTCACCAACGCCACTGCGCGTAGCTGCAATAGCCTCAGTTAGAAATCGCATCCGATTTTCTCGCGAACCGCCATAAGCATCCTGTCTCTGGTTTACATTGGGGTTCAAAAATTGACCTATCAAATACCCGTGCGAACCAACTAATTCGACCCCATCTAACCCCGCTGCGCGGATATTTCGTGCGGAAATATAAAACCCCTCAAGAATGTCGTTGATCATACTTACAGGCATCTCGCGTGGCATAACATGAAAACGCTCATTTGGGATACTTGATGGCGCATATGCAACCGAATGTGTGCCGTCCGCAGATAGTGTCATTTCCCGTCCAGGGTGTGATAGCTGTGCAAATACAAAGCATTCATGGCTATGGCAGGCTTCGGTAAGTCTAGCATAACCCGAAATGCAAGCAGGATCATAAGCCCGGATCGCAGGTCGCCCACTATCTCCAGAGGGATGTACACGTGCTGCTTCAATTATTGTCAGCGCTGCTCCCCCTTGAGCCTTCGCTTCATGATAGGCTGCCATTTGTTCAGTCGGTTTACCGTCCCTTAACATTACAGCCATATGACCAGTAGAAAAAATGCGATTCTTTAAAATTTTTTCGCGGATCACCAAAGGAGTGAAAAGATTTCGAAAATCACCAGAGATCATGGTTCAAAAGCCCAAAATCTAACGTCATCAAACGCTGGCCTCATGGATTGCTTTATCGCTTAGAACTTCTAAACCGGTTTTTTTCCATGGCTCGCCCGGGATACGTTCCCAGGAAGTGCGCTGCCATTTACCTTTTTTAGTCTGTTCCCACCACCACGTTGGCGCCATTAGATCGCCAATCCAAATATAGGCTAAAAGTGTTGGTTCAGAATATGTACTAAGCTCATGCACGCGTCCCGATGGCGTGATAGAAAATTGTCCTGGGGTTAAGTCAAAAGATTTACCTTGCATACCATGACGCAATTGCAGTCGACCACTTACACAAAGGTAAACTTCGGCGGCCTTATGAGTGTGTAACGGATAATGGATGCCTGGGGCGAGCAAGAACAAGCCTGCAGCAATTTTCAGCGATGGGTGACGCCCATAAGTGCCGACAAACTGCGCAGCGAGCATTCCCTCCGCCAATACGGGATCAATACCACCACCGTCATAGACCTGTGACCAGTCAAGATCTCTGGCGGCTTTTCCAAACCTTAAGTCAAAAGCTTGTTTTACCGCTCTATCAAGGTACGTCATTGTCGCATGTTTAAAAACTGGTTTCTTAGGTCGTAATGCAGCATTAAAATCAATAGCCGACAAAGCATCCAGAAATGACTTTAATTCGGGATTTTCCGCTGAAAGAAAAGCGTCCTGCATCGCTGCATAGAAGTCGGGGGGCTCAGACACGCCGGCCAACAATCAGTTTTCCAGGCCGGTCAAGCTTGGCCATGTAATTATGGTCTTCCAATTGCTCGACCGTCCAAAGACCTGCATCGCTTAAACGTTCTATAGTCAACATGTAATTCTGTGCCTCAAAAGGCTCCGCGTTCATGAAAATCACAATTGCTGCATTCGGCACAGACATTTTTATAAGCCGTATAATGTCCTCTTTTACCATATGACCCAATCCAAAACTTCCAGAACATAGCACCCCAGAGTAGCCAACCAAGTCCGTAAGAACCTCGGACCCTATTCTAAGTTGAAAGAGTGTTCGATAAATACCAAGCTCTCGCGCTTTATCCAGCATACCTTTCGAGACATCTACTCCATCAATGGAATCATAACCTAATTTAGATAGCTCAAGCCCAGCTAGTCCAGTGCCACATCCAACATCTAATACCGCACCACTACGATCCGCCTGAACCTTTGAAAAAGCTTTTACAGCAATCTCATGGGCGCAATAACCATATTTATCCAGTAGGTCTTTGTCATAATTTTCTGCCCAGCTATCATAATGCTCTTCCGGATCAATATGAACATCGCTACCCGTAACTTCCGCCAGCTTACCTTTTGCTTTCGTCATTATACCTCAGCTTAGATTGGCCTTCCACAAATCCTTCAGAAACAACTTAAGCTGATAATACACTTCAACTCTACCCCAATTTCAAAAAATCTATGGTGCTTTAAAATTTTAATGTTCGCATTAACATTTCCAGCTTAATGAAGCTTTTTTGCCAAAAGCCATAAAAATAAAGTATTCGTATCTGTGTCAAAAACAGTTTTCGTACTTTCAGATTGGTTGTTAAAGTCATCTTCAGATAAATAAAACCGATAAACTTTGGAGATTAATTGTGACGACAAGCGTATTAAAGGTTCACGAAGATCGTGTTCAGGCATTGGTTGAGGGTGATTTGAATACTCTCGACCGATGCGTTTCTGATGACCTGACTTTCACCACACCCCATGGAACATTGCTCACAAAGGCGATGGTTTTTGATAGTATTAGAAGCGGGCGAATGGATGTAAAACGCATGCAGGTGGATGATCTCGTTCTACGTGAATACGGCGATACAGCAGTTATTACCTACCGTGCCCTCACCTCTTATACTGATGGCGAAGCTTTAGTAGATGGAATTGTTTGCTCAACCACTATCTACTTATTTCGTGATAATTGTTGGCAACTCATAGCTGCGCAGCAGGGTTTAGTTAAAAGTTCATAAATTTTTTAAAAAAAAGTTGGTTTTATCTCGATAAGAATGTAAATGTCACGACATCAGGGTGTCGGAAATGACCAATTTAGTAACGGCAACCTTAATTCAATCACTGGTCATGTTTCTAGACAGGGAGAAAAAAATATGTCAATCAAACGCCCAGACGGGCCAACTTTCGATAGTATCACCCAGAATGAACGGGATGTAGTTCAAGCAGCACTCAAGAGCGGTGCTAGCCGCAGGCAAGTTATGGGATGGTTAATGGCAGCGGGTATGGGTGCAGGTTTCGCCGGTAGCATTGTCGGAGCTGCCGGGCGAGCAAATGCGTCAACACCTAAACATGGTGGATCGATCCGATTTGCTTGGGACTTGCATGGCCCTTCTGATACCCTTGATCCAATCCTCTTCACCTCGTCTCTGGATTATGGACGAGGCCGAATGAACTATAACAATCTGGTTCGCTTCAACGATGACCTAACAGTCAGGGCAGAGTTAGCAACTGAGTGGGAGGCAAATGGTGATGCAACGGAGTGGACATTTAAAATTCGTCAGGGTGTGAAATTTCATGATGGAAGTCTTTTGACTACAGATGACGTGGTCTACTCCATGAATCGTCATCTTGGAGACGATTCTCCATCTAAGGCAAAAGCATTTGTGGCGCCTGTCAAAGAATGGATTAAGGTTGACAACTCTACAGTAAAGGCCGTTTGTAATTCGCCTTTTGGAGAATTGCCAATAGCAATCGCTACCTTCCACTTTAAAATTTTAAAAGACGGAACGACAGACTTTCAAAACCCCGTCGGAACCGGCCCTTACACTCTTCAGGAATTTAAACCAGGGATTCGTTCGGTACATGCCCGTAATGAAGACTACTGGAATGACGAAGGTGGAGCTTATTTAGATCAGATTGAAGCCTTTGGAATCACAGATCCAACCGCACGCTTGAACGCTTTAATTTCTGGCGATATTCAAATGGCCGCTAATATGGATCCCAAAACAGTGCAACAAGTTGACGATGCAGATGGTGTCCAATCAATGTTCGTGGCATCTGGCCGATATCCTTCAATGGTATGCAGGGTAGATACTGACCCATTTACCAACAAAGACCTTGTTCTTGGTCTTAAGTATTTGCAACGGCGTGAGCGTATCCTCAACGTTATACAAAAAGGCAAAGGTGATATAGGCAATGATCAACCGATAGGACCGGCTTATGGCGCCAGTTACTATAAAGAGCAGGAAATTCGCCCATACGATCCAGACAAAGCAAAATTCCACCTTGAAAAATCAGGTGTTTCCGGCGTTGAAATGCACGTTGCAGAAGTCTATCCCGGAATTACAGATATGGCCCTCATGCTACAGAGAGAGGCCGCAAAGGTTGGTTTTGATCTGAAAGTTACAAAAGTGCCAAACGATGGCTACTGGGGTGCTATTTGGCTGAAAAAGCCAATGTGTGTTGTGGCCTGGAATATGCGTCCATCAGCCACCATGATGCTAGCTCTTGCTTACAAGTCGACAGCCGCCTGGAACGAAACTTTCTGGAAGAATGATCGCTTTGACAGCCTCCTAGATATGGCGACAGCGGAAACCGATTTCAGTAAGAAATATGAAATGCTGGGCGAAATGCAGCAACTTATTTCAGATGAGGGTGGCTCACTAACACCGGTTACAGGTGGGTATCTTGACGCGCACTCCTCCAAACTCAAAGGCTTTGGACAGAACCCATTGGGTGCATTTGGTGGAATGGAATGGCCTGAATACATTTGGATGGATAGTTGAACTTATAATCAGAATGTCCCGGCTAGACGACTTCTGGCCGGGACATACACTAATGAAATACAAGTCCCTAAAACCAAACTTCAATAACAGTTTCCCTAAAAACAATTGGAAAAAGGCGCACACTGATGTGGCTAATGATTGCGCGTAGAGTTGGAGTTGGACTAATTCTTTTATGGGTTGTCTCGCTATTAATATTTGCCCTAACCCAAGTTTTACCTGGAGATGCCGCAGAGATTAGACTTGGTCAACAGGCTACAAAAGAGTCTTTAGCCGCCCTCAGGGAACAACTTGGCCTTGATAGCCCCTGGTACATACAATACTTCTCATGGCTCAAGAACTTACTTACCGGTAATCTTGGCATTTCTAATGCCGGTGGTGCCACTATAGAAAGTCTAATTGAAAATAGGATCGGCAACACCCTTTTCATGACAGCAGTAGTAACCGCAATATCAGTTCCTCTATCGATTATTCTAGGTTTACTTGCCGCTATGTATCCCGGTCGATGGCTTGACCGTATGATTACTTCCGGTACCCTAGGCTTAATTGCAGTGCCAGATTTCTTTATAGCAATTTTTTTAATTCTATTTGTTGCCGTGCAATTGGGACTAGCGCCTGCAGTGTCCTACTTGAGTGGAACCGAGAGCTTTTGGAAATCCGTTCACGTTCTAACCCTACCAATTGCAACTTTGGTAATAGTCGTTTCTGCCCAGATGATACGCATGACCCGCGCAGGCATTTTGAACGTTATGAGTTCACCTTATATCGAAATGGCTATCCTAAAAGGTATCCCACGACGACGTATCATATTACGCCATGCTCTATTCAATGCAATCGGGCCAATAGTTAATGTCATTGCGCTCAATCTTGCCTATCTAGTAAGTGGTGTTGTTGTGGTTGAAACCATTTTTGCTTACCCAGGCCTGGCAAAGCTTATGGTAGATGGGGTTCAAACAAGAGACATTCCTTTGGTACAAGCATGCGGAATGATATTCTGTTCGACTTATGTGATCCTAATACTCATAGCAGACATAGCAGCAATCTTATCGAACCCAAGGCTCAGGCATCCAAAATGAATGAAAAAATGAACGTAGATACCAATATCGATCAATTCGATGAGTTGCCCGATGCGCCACCTAAATCGACAATTCGGTTATCCTGGGTTGGAAAAGTATCAGTGATTATCGTTGCCGTTTGGGTTTTTCTTGCTTTCTTTGGTCCATGGGTTGCGCCCTGGGCAGAATCGCATTTTATCGAAGAGGATGCACAAGGCAACTTTTTTCCTGATCCAGGGTTCATGCTTCCTAACGCATCAGTAAAATCGTACCTAGGAACAGATTATCTTGGCCGCGATATTTTATCGCGTGTCATTTGGGGAGCGCGGACAACCATTGGTATTTCTTTTGCTGCAACTTTGTTAGCATATTTCGTTGGCATCACACTTGGTATTGCAGCAGCAGTGGCTGGACGATCAACAGATATGTTTTTAAGTCGCGGTGTAGATGCAATTTTAGCTTTTCCAAATATAATGCTTGGCTTGATAATCATTGCTGCATTCGGATCTTCAATTCCTCTTTTGATAGGCCTTGCAGGACTTGTTTATGCAGCAAGCGTTTATCGGATAGCACGCGCCTTAGGGCAGGATATAATGGTTCAGGATTTTGTTGAAGCCGCACGCGCTAGAGGCGAGGGAATATGGTGGATAATTTCTCGTGAAATCCTGCCAAATGCAACCATGCCGCTTGCAACTGATTTTGGCCTAAGATTTATTTTTGTAATCCTGTTTATATCTAGCCTGAGCTTTCTTGGTCTAGGCGTCCAACCTCCTATTTCTGACTGGGGATCAATGGTCAGAGAAAACATGTCGGGACTTGGGTTTGGTTTTTCAGGTGGAGCCTTGGCCTCAATTTCTCCAGCTATTGCAATTGCATCGCTGACCATAGCGATAAATCTCATCGTGGACGATATATCCGCGCAAGCTGGTGGTAGCCTTGCAAAAAAGATGGTATGATGAAACATAACAATGTACTCGAAGTACGAGACTTAAAAATCGAAGCTCGACCTTATGGAGCTAAACCAATTCCAATTGTTAAAGGTGTAAGTTTTGATGTTCAACAAGGTCAGGTTGTAGCATTAATCGGCGAGAGTGGTTCAGGAAAGACAACTATAGCGCTATCTGCATTGGGATATACAAAGCCAGGTTTGCATTTTTCCAGCGGCCAGGTGCTGTTGCAGGGCGAAGATATGGAAAAAGTAAGTAATGAAAGAAAACGGCAACTTAGAGGCGAAAATGTTGCTTATCTTGCGCAAAGCGCTGCCGCAACTTTTAATCCGGCATTAAAAATTGGGGAACAGGTGACCGAAAGCGCGGTTCTGCACGGAGCCATGAGTCAAGATGAAGCCACAGATCGTGCCACGGCTCTTTACAAAGCTTTGGAGCTTCCCGATCCAGACAAAATAGGCAATCGATATCCGCATCAAGTCTCTGGTGGTCAATTACAAAGATTAATGGCAGCAATGGCACTCGTCACAAAACCGGCTCTTCTGGTTTTAGACGAACCAACAACAGCTCTAGATGTCACCACACAGATTGAGGTGCTCAAAGCATTTAAAACAGTTATTCAAAATGAAGGATCAGCAGCAATATACGTAACCCACGATCTAGCTCTAGTAGCTCAGATCGCGGACCATATTGTAGTTTTATACGGTGGTGAAGTTATGGAACAAGGGCCTGCTTCACAAGTAATTGGTAATTCTTCACACAATTACACAAAAAGGCTTATGGCAGCTGTAAGACCAACACCGCAAAGTGGTGTGAGTGAAACTTCTAAGGATAAGAATCAGGGTCGGACAAAAGCGCTGGAAGTAAAGAACGTTACAGCTGGATACGGTAAGAATATCGATGGCACACCCCAGTTTACAGCCTTACATGATGTAAACCTTACAGTTGAGAGAGGTAAAGTAGTTGGTATCATTGGGGAATCTGGTTGCGGTAAATCCACCTTGGCACGCGTCATTGCAGGCCTTCTGCCCGCGTTCAAGGGTGAGGTGGTTTTCGATGGTAAAACACTACCAGCTAATGTGAGTGGCCGTACAAGATCGGATTTACAGATGGTTCAGTTTGTCTTTCAAATGGCAGATACCGCCTTAAACCCAAAACAACGCATTAGCGAAATTATCGGTAGACCTTTGCAATTCTACAGAGGGATTGCCGGTTCCAATCAGCGAGAAGAAGTGCGTAAAATTCTGGATTTAGTCGAGCTGCCTCCCGAGTTTGCAAATCGTTTTCCAGGTGAGCTTTCGGGTGGACAAAAGCAAAGAGTTAATCTTGCACGTGCTCTAGCATCAAAACCGGAAGTCCTTCTCTGCGACGAAGTTACAAGCGCATTAGACACAATCGTTGGTGCTAATGTTATTAAATTGTTAAGAAATTTACGTGATAAGACTGGGGTAAGTATCGTCTTTATAAGTCACGATTTATCGACAGTGGCAAATTTTGCGGATGAGATTTTTGTTCTACATGCAGGGAAAGTTGTTGAATCAGGCGCTACTGACAAGGTGCTAACACCACCTTTTCATCCTTATACTGAATTACTTGTGTCATCGGTGCCAGAGTTAAGGGTTGGTTGGATGGAAGAAACTAGTGAAACTCGTGAATCTTTAGCAGAAACATGGGGTATGGAGCGTTAATTTTATTCTTTAAAGTATTCTTTCTTTCAACGTCAGATTGTGAGCGGACTTGTAGCAGGCTCAATTAAAGGATAATCACCGTGACGTTTTCGTAAAGTAAAGTAACTTCAGCCGAGGTAGCAATTCGAGCAGGTGTAGGCAGATCGGCCGTAAGCAGAGTTTTCACGCCCGGTGCATCTGCGTCTGCAAAAACCGCACAAAATATACAGTTGGCTGCTAAGGAGCTCGGTTATCGCCCAAACACTCATGCCCGCGCAATGGTGAGCGGACAGAGGGAAATATTGACAATGTAGTCGATGAAATTCTTGACTACCAAGTAGATGGGATGGTTGCCACCTCGGTCGCTTTGTCATCAGACCTTTCAGCACGTTGCATTGCTGCTGTTGTGCCCATGGTTCTCTTTAACCGAACACAGGATGATGAAGCGATGTCTTCCGTTACGACAGATAATCGAGACGGAGGTAGCAAGGTAGCAAAATAAAAATTCCAAGGCGAAGCCAAGACGGGTAGAAATTAAAGGTCCTTTGATTATAAGACGTTCAGAACTAAAGTAGTATTTTAAAGTTAAGCTCCTGCGACTCAGGAGAAGAATCACGCTTCCCAACCTTTTTTAGGAGATGGGCGAATGCAAAATATTGTAATCCGTGCCATCCTAATTTGCCTTATTGCAACGGTATTTTTTGACTTAATGGGTTTAGTGATAAAGCTGTTATCCCCGACATATACTGCATATGAACTTAGCTTTTATAGAAATTTTTTTAGCCTTTTACCCTGCCTAATAGCCCTTTGGACCTCCAAACGATGGCAAGAGAGCGGCAAGGTTTTTGTGATCCGGCAATGGAAACTAGCTTGCCTACGCGGCCTAATCGTTGTCGTTGCTCAACTAACTTTTTATATCTCACTCGGAAAGGTGGCTTTTGCAACAGCTACAACAATTTCTTACTCCACAGCCCTTTTCATGACCGCATTTGCCGTCATTCTATTAAACGAAAAAGTCGGCATCATCCGATGGGCTTGTGTGATCGTTGGTTTCGTGGGTGTTTTGATGGTCGTCAAACCAGCGAATGATTCATTTAGCTGGTACATGGTTTTCCCTGTGATTGCTGCCGCTTTTTATGCACTTACAGGCGTTACCGCTCGGATGATAGATGACAGTGTCTCGACTCCACTCTTAAACCTCTACTCAACAATTTTTTCCTTGATAGGATCTTTCCTAATTGCGTTTTTTGTTGGAGGGTTTTCTCCAATCGAAAGTGGGAAGGATTTTTTCTGGATTACTGCTATGGGCGTATTTGGCGGCATAGCAGTGTTGTGTCTGATCTTGTCATACCGAATGACAGAACAAAGTAATTTAGCTCCATTCACATACTTTGGCATTCCATTGGCCTTTTTACTGGGATGGCTATTTTTTGATGAAGCGCCCGTGAATGATCTTTTTCCAGGGGCAATTCTGATTGTCTTGGGTGGGCTCACCATAATTTGGCGCGAAAGACGGATAAAAATAACAACCAGTGGATAAATATTGATTTTGTATACTTTTTGTAGTCTGAATCTCATTAAATGAGCTTTGACATTTCTTAATCCAAAAAAGAAACTTGCTTTTCTGACCTACGAGATAGAATTTTGAAACTTGACCTAACTCGTGGAACAAATTTGGATGAATTGATCTTTTTACGGTATTATGTCTTATCTCGAGCGCCATTACGAGAGGAAACAGCAAACCCGATATCACTTCCACCGGAAAAATTTACGAAAATTAGCGCAACGACACGCTTGCGTCCGGCGAATGACGGACTGGCAAAGAATTTTGGAAATTTGCAAGACAGCGAGTTGTACATATCCGCTTTTTACTCTTTGGAATAGATGCATATTAGCTGTTTTACCAGACTAAAGACACCTTGTTAGATTGCATTGGAAAATCTTTCTGGGTACCTCGTTCAGATATAACTGTTTTTTGGTAAAGCCACGCTCTAAAAATGCACCAAATAGAAAAAAACTAGTGAAGCAGGACATCCATGCTAAAAGCTAAGCGCCCAAAAGGTCTACCCGCTTACAGACAGGCAATACCTTCTCGCAGTCATATCATAAGCAAAACGAGTCCACCAGAACCGTCTTGAGATCACCTTTCCATTCGCAGGTCCCAATTCTTCAACAGCGGAATATGAGAGACTCTAAATGTTTGCAGGAAGATGCCAGTGGGCACGGGAAAGAAGCTTGAGCTCTTCATCAAAATCCGTTCTTTTGGGACTAAATGATAAACAGGTATTTGAAATGACACACCGACTGGTTAGCTCCCCTAGCACATGTACATGGGGATATTTTGATGCAATTAATGAACCGTGCGTTGAAATCAAAAGCGGGGATGAGATTGTAATCGAGACGGTTTCTGGCGGACCGATGAATTTACCACCTGTTGGTCAAGGATATCAGGTGCCACCAGAACTACTTGAAATTCACGCAAAGTGCGAACCAACACTACCTGGTCACATTCTTACAGGCCCTGTCGCAGTGAAAGGTGCCCAGCCAGGTGATGTCCTTCAGGTTGATATTTTGGAAATATCACTTCGCCAAAACTGGGGCTGGAACATCATTCGGCCATTGGCGGGAACCTTACCGCAAGACTTTGAAAAAGCTAGACAAGTAATCATTCCCCTTGACCTTACTGCGATGGAGGCCGAACTTTCTTGGGGTTTGAAGTTGCCTCTAAAACCATTTTTCGGTGTCATGGGGCTGGCACCGCCTCCAAACTGGGGACGCATTTCTTCCATTCAACCCCGCGCACATGGTGGGAATATAGACAATAAAGAATTACTTGTTGGCACCAGGCTTTTTTTGCCAGTTTTCACTGAGGGTGCCTTATTTTCCTGTGGAGACGGACACGGTGCGCAAGGGGATGGGGAAGTCTGCGTCACCGCGATAGAAACAGCATTAGAAGGCAAGTTTCGGCTTACTGTAAGAAAGGATCTTTCACTTAATTCGCCTCGCGCTGAAACACCAACACATTTTATTACTATGGGCCTGCATGAAGACCTAAATCGATGTGCTGAAGCTGCCCTTCGTGATATGATTAGGTTAATTACAAAACGCACAGAGTTAAGCCGTGAAGATGCTTACATGCTTTGCTCATTGGCCGGAGATTTACGAGTGACACAAACGGTTAATGGGAATAAAGGTATCCACATGATGATTGAAAAGTCCCTTATACAGAAATCAAAATAAACGGAGAACTTTATATAATGGCAATCAGGACCGCGATCATCGGCTGCGGTATTATGGGTCAGCGTATGCTGGAGCATATGCTCAGACACCCCAGCTATAATCCAGCACAACTCTGGGATACAAACGAAGCCGCCTGTGCAGCCGCACAGCGCATGGCACCTGAAGCCGAGGTGGCTGAAAGTGCAGAGGCGGCCATAGATAAAGCAGAACTAGTTTATATTGCCTGTCCACCCATCCCCCGTAAAGCTTATGCCTTAAAAGCTGCAGACTTGAAGAAAGCAATCTTTCTTGAAAAACCACTTGGTGTAAACGTGAGCGAAAGCGAAGAGCTTGTTAATGCTATCCATGCAAATGCGGTCACTTCAGCGGTAAACTTCACTCAAGCGGCAGGAAGAGCGTTGCAAGAGGTTTCCCAGGCGACCTCTGATGGTAGCATGGGTGATATAATTGGGATTGATATCGTCCTAACATATGCAACTTGGCCTCGCGCTTGGCAGGACAGCGCGGATTGGCTCCGCTTTCGCGCGGAGGGAGGCTTGACGCGTGAAGTGCTATCTCATTTTCTGTTTTTTTCAGAACGTATATTAGGTCCACTTTCTTTGAACTGTGCCATTCCATTTTATCCTAGTGATCCAAGATTGTGTGAAACAGCGCTTTTAGCACGACTAGGCTCTTCGCAAGGTCAGCCGGTGAATGTTCTAGCAAGTGTTGGCGGTGCACAACCGGATAGGCAAGAACTGACTATTAAAGGCAGTCGGAAAAGTAGGCGGATAATCGATTTCTATTTGGATTCAGTCTCTGACGGAATGCCATTCAGGGAACTATATGACCGCCCAAAAGATCCAAGGGCAGAGAGTCTTAAAGCGCAATTAGACGAGTTACTTCTATGTCTAGAGAGAAAGCCTCATCGATTAGCTACAATCAATGAAGCTTTGCGGGTACAGAAACTTGTTGAAAAAATGCTAGAACCCTAAAATTTGATTAACACGTGCTCATTTGATTAGTCGTAATAGTTTTTTGAAACTGTTCTCCGAGTTCAAGACTTGTCTAACGCATCGAGCTTAGGTACGTGTTAAAGCTAAACCCCTATCCGCACATTTTTATTGCGAAAGTTTTTAACTAGCGACACCGCTTTAAAGGGATACATAATGGCCGATTATGTTAAAGAGTTTGGACTTGCGATCTCTCCACTTCTCTATAAATTCGTTAATGGGAAAGCCCTCCCTGGGACAGGCATATCTCCAGCTAATTTTTGGCAAGGACTGGCTGAACTCATTAAGGACTTTTCCCCTATAAATCAACGTTTGCTCCAAAGGCGCGAAGCGCTTCAGGGAGAGATCGATTCTTGGCACATCGCGCATCGTGATGGGCCACACGATCACGAAGCATATAAAGCCTTTCTATTAGAGATTGGCTACCTGATCGAAGAGGGGGAAAGTTTTTCCATTGAAACAGAAAACGTCGACCCGGAAATTGCGACCATTCCAGGGCCACAATTAGTAGTTCCGGTCACAAATGCCAGGTATGCCCTGAATGCCGCAAACGCGCGCTGGGGAAGCCTTTATGATTGTCTTTACGGAACCGATGCAATGGGTAGGCAACTCCCAAGGGTGGGATATGACAAAGGACACGGAGCGAGGGTTGTCGCCAGATCACGTGTCTTTCTAGACTCAGCTTTTCCAATAGTAGGGACAAGCCACGCCGATGTTCACCGGTATCATATTCAAGATGGTCAACTGTTAATGGACGACTGTCCACTTGCCCAGGCGGGAAAATTCATCGGTTATACGGGAAATAGTAAAGCACCAGATACCATCCTTATGTGCAATAACGCGCTACATGTTGAATTGGTGTTCGATCGGGCTCACCCGATCGGAAGCCGCGATCAAGCACTGCTTGCCGATGTTCAAATTGAAAGCGCAATTTCCGCCATTATGGATTGTGAAGACTCTGTCGCATGCGTTGATGCAGATGATAAGGTACAGTCTTACTCAAATTGGCTTGGCCTGATGAAAGGAGATCTGGAAGATACCTTTGAAAAAGATGGGGCAAAACAAACGCGCCGCTTGCATCCAGATAAGTATTACACAGCGCCTGATGGCTCAAAAATCAAGCTAAAGGGACGGGCTTTGCTTTGGGTGCGAAATGTAGGCCATCTGATGACTAACCCCGCAATTCTTGATGCTGCTGGAAATGAAATTCCAGAGGGACTTATGGATGCAGCCATAACAACATTGATAGGAATACACGACCTGAAACGCGATGGCGGAAACTCAGTCACAGGGTCAATTTACATCGTAAAGCCTAAAATGCATGGCCCAGAGGAAGTAACCTTTGCCAATGATATATTTGATAGGATTGAAACATTTCTTAGCTTGCCGCGGCATACTGTAAAAATTGGTTTGATGGATGAAGAGCGCCGAACCAGTATTAACCTTAAAGAGTGTATCCGCGCTGCCAAACATCGCGTTGCTTTTATTAATACGGGATTTCTTGATCGAACAGGGGATGAAATTCACACCAGTATGGAAGCTGGGCCATTCAGTCGAAAAGATTTCATTAAGCGCAAAGCCTGGATCACAGGATACGAAAATCAGAACGTAGATATTGGCTTGGAGTGTGGCCTGTCCGGCAAAGCGCAGATCGGCAAAGGGATGTGGGCTATGCCAGACATGATGGCCGCCATGCTCGAGCAAAAGATTGAACATCCAAAGTCAGGGGCTAACTGCGCTTGGGTGCCATCACCAACGGCAGCAACTCTTCATGCGCTTCATTACCACACAGTAGATGTATTCGAGATGCAAACTAAACTAAAAAAAGGCGGTCGGCGCGCCTACGTCGATACACTACTCGATATGCCCATTGCAGCTTATCAGAAATGGAGCTCTGAGCAAATCATGCAGGAAGTTGAAAATAATGCGCAGGGTATTTTAGGCTATGTGGTAAAATGGGTTAATCAGGGGATAGGGTGCTCCAAAGTCCTGGACATAAATGATATTGGACTTATGGAAGACAGAGCAACATGCAGGATCAGCTCACAACACCTTGCTAATTGGCTTCATCACGGAATTGTTGACGCCCGAGAAGTCATGTCTGCACTGCGCAAAATGGCAACGGTAGTGGATCGGCAAAATTCTGACGATCCGGATTATACGCCTATGGCACCCAGCTTTTCTGGTGTTGCATTTCAGGCTGCCTCCGACCTCGTGTTCAAAGGCCGCAACCAACCTTCAGGGTATACAGAACCAATTCTTCATAAACGACGACTTGAAATAAAACAGGGGATTTGATCACCTGAGTATTTGTGAAAATGGGGACAAAAGCCTTTGCTTTAACCTTAAAAACGGCCAACCCACAATAAATTCTTTCGGGAACCACATAAATATGACGCATATTCTTGCCATTGATCAGGGAACAACCTCAAGCCGAGCGATCATCTTTGACGCTGCACTTTCCCCTATTTCCATCTCCCAGGAAGAGTTTACCCAGCATTTCCCCAAAAGTGGATGGGTTGAGCATGACCCAAGCGATCTGTGGGCATCCACTGTAAACACATGCCGCAAAGCAATTGAACGCGCAGGCCTAAGCAGCAGTGATATCGCGGCTATCGGTATAACCAACCAGCGCGAAACTACACTTGTTTGGGATAAAAATACCGGCGAAGCGATTCACCGCGCGATTGTCTGGCAGGACCGCAGAACGGAACCTATCTGCCAGGCGCTCCGCGATAGTGGGCATGAAGCGGTTTTTTCAGCGACAACCGGACTTCTTCTTGATCCCTATTTTTCTGGTACAAAGCTAAAATGGCTTTTGGACAATGTGGAGGATGCACGCTTTAAAGCAGAGAACGGGGATCTTATATTCGGTACCGTGGATAGTTTCCTTATCTGGAAACTAACCGAAGGGGCTGCGCATTTGACCGATGCGACCAACGCAGCGCGGACCTTACTTTATAATATTCACAAAGGGGCATGGAGTGAAGAAATTTGTGCACTCCTCGACATACCCATGTCCATGTTGCCCAAAGTAAGTGACTGCGCCTCCGATTTTGGTAAGACGCGGGCCGATCTATTTGGGTCATCCATACCGATTTTTGGCGTTGCGGGGGATCAGCAGGCCGCAACACTGGGCCAGGCCTGCTTTAATACGGGCATGTTGAAATCTACCTATGGAACTGGATGTTTTGCCCTTTTGAATACGGGTACAAAGCCCGTTGAGTCAAAGAAACGGCTTTTGACCACTATAGCCTATCAACTTGATGGTAAACCGACCTATGCACTCGAAGGATCAATTTTTATTGCAGGCGCTGTAGTTCAATGGTTGCGTGACGGTTTACGGATTATCCAAGAGGCTGAAGAAACACTGCCACTTGCTGAAAAGGCAGATCCAACGCAAGAACTCATTCTCGTGCCGGCCTTTACAGGTCTGGGGGCCCCCTATTGGAATGCCACCTGCCGCGGAGCTGTCTATGGTCTGACGCGCAACTCTGGCCCCGCGGAATTTGCCAAGGCCGCATTAGAAAGCGTAGGGTTTCAAAGTCGTGACCTGCTCGAAGCAATGCAAGCTGATTGGCCACAAAGCCCGGACGATGCGGTTCTGCGTGTAGACGGAGGAATGACAATGAATGACTGGGCGATGCAATTCCTCTCCAACAGTTTGCAAGCCCCAGTAGATCGCCCACAAGTTCTTGAAACAACGGCCCTTGGTGCAGCTTGGCTCGCCGGTATGAAAGCAGGGATTTATCCAGATCAAGCAGGTTTTTCCAGAATGTGGGGGCTAGAGAAACGTTTTAAGCCGACTATGGATGCTTCAAGAGCAGATGCTCTTTACGAACGTTGGAAACGCGCCGTTGCAGCCACTTTAGATGTCTAGCTTAAGCTATATACCACATTCGATAATTGCATTGGCTAGGATGGGAATTGTTTTTGCATTAAGTCCTGCAATATTGATACGGCTATCGTCAACCATATAGATGCCATGTTTTTCACGCAGCATGTCAACCTTGTCGGAAGTAGTACCGAGGCGGGAAAACATGCCTCTATGATCGGCTAAAAATCTAAACCGATCAGAGTCTGAGGCTTTTGTTAATGCATCTGCCAGTTGCCTACGCAACGACAACATCGAGATACGCACTTCCTCAAGTTCATTTTGCCAGTCGGACTTCAGCCTCGCATCCTTGAGGATCATAGTCACAAGCCGAGCTCCATGATCGGGCGGGAACGAAAAATTCTGCCTATTCAGATACGCAAGATTCCCTTGACTTATTCCTTTTATCGATTGCTCCTGAACCGTTAAAAGCAGTACACCCGTACGTTCACGGTAGATGCCAAAGTTCTTCGAACAGCTGGCAGCAATAATGCACTCAGGAACAGATTTAACTACAAGGCGAGTTGGTTCCGCATCTTCTTCAAGCCCATCACCAAAGCCCTGATAAGCAATATCAATCATCGGGGTAGCTCCAGTTTCTAGAAGACTGTCGATCACCTGCTGCCACTGGAACAGACTCAAATTCGCGCCTGTCGGGTTGTGACAGCATCCATGCAAAAGAACAATATCACCTGCTTTTGCCTGAGCGATATCCTCGATCATTCCTGCATGATCAACACTGCGCGTAGTCCCATCAAAATATCGGTAGTTCAATATCTCCAACCCAACATGTTTAAGAATTGATAGGTGGTTTGGCCAAGTTGGCTCAGATACAAAAATACGCGCATTAGGATTTGCCAGCTTGACCAGTTCAAATGCCTGACGTACCGCACCTGTGCCACCCGGCGTTGCGGCTGATGCGATAGCTCCTCGCTCTAAAGTATCACGTAGGAGCAAATCAACCATGACATCGGAAAAATCCATATCCCCAACAAGCCCCACGTAAGTTTTTGTGTCCTGCACATCCCAAAGTTTTTTTTCCGCTTCTTTAATCGCTCGCATGATCGGTGTATTACCATGTGCGTTCTTATAAACACCAACACCAAGGTCAATTTTTTGCTGTCGCGGGTCATCTTTAAACATTTGCATCAAGGCTAGGATTTTATCTTTCGGCTGTTCTTTAAGTGCGCTAAACATCAGCTCTCTCCGGTTGCGATCGGTAATGTTGCAAACTGGCCCCACTCAGCCCAGCTACCATCATAGAGCGCATGATCAGTTTTACCTATCAAAGTAAGACCTAGGTTAAGCACTGCTGCAGTTACCCCCGATCCGCATGTAGTAATTGCGGGTTTCCCAAGATCAACTCCAGCAGCCAAAAACGCCGTACGGATATCTTTCGGATCCTTCATGGTATCATCTTCTTTGAGAAGTGTTTTAAAAAATACATTCTTGGAACCTGGAATATGACCCAATCGCAAACCTTCTCTAGGTTCGCTCACTTCCCCACGAAAACGCTGGCTTGAACGAGCGTCAATTATCTCATAATTCCCCAGTTTCGATGCGGAAGCTACCTGCGTTACATCTTTAATTAAATGGTTCTGACGCCGCGCCATTATATGTCGATCCCGAATGAAAGGTTTTAAATCTTCAATAGGATGATTCTCTGCTTTCCACTTTGGGAAGCCGCCATCCAAAACAGCGATGTCGTTATGACCCATCAATTTGAATAGCCACCAGACACGAGCTGAGGAAAATAAACCTGCTCCATCATAAACAACGATTTGATGACCATCGCCTACGCCCATCTCACGTATTCTGGATATAAATTTTTCAACGGGAGGCACCATGTGAGGCAAATCAGAGCTGTGATCACTAATCTCATCAATATCAAAAAAACGCGCTCCAGGGATATGTTCTAAGTCATATTCTGCTTTGGGATCGCGTTGAATATCCGGCAGGTACCAAGATGCATCCAAAATCCTCAAATCAGGATCGTAAAGATGATCTGCGAGCCATGTTGTAGATACAAGAGTTTGCGGATCATCAATTGCCATAGCGGCCTCTCAATCTTAACATTAACTGATTACTATCCTGTTCCTAAATTGACAAGCCTCATCGCAGCTAACAATATATAAAGGCTTGACAGCATTACTCTCCATGCCGCAACAAGCGTTGTTTTTGCCTTCCCCAGTCACGCTTGGCATCGTCTGCACGTTTATCGTGAAGCTTCTTACCCTTAGCTATACCGATCTTCAACTTCACGATACCTCGGTGATTGAAATACATAACCAACGGAACAAGGGTCATTCCCTTTCTCTGGGTCTCCGCCCAAAGTTTGGCGATTTCACGCTTACTTACAAGCAACTTGCGCTTGCGCCGTTCTTCATGGCCGAAATTTATGGCTTTCTCATATCGGGCAATATATGCGTTAACCAGCCATAGCTCACCCTCTTCAACTCCAGCATAGCTTTCAGCAATATTAGAACTGTTGACGCGGAGTGATTTAACTTCAGATCCCACCAGGACGAGCCCACATTCAAGATCTTCGACAATACCATAGTCGAACCGGGCACGACGGTTTTCTGCAATTACCTTGTAATTTGGATCTTGCTTAACTTTTGCCATAGCGCATGTGGATACACATTGTTCTTACTACTGTATACAAAAATCGGAATTATAACAAAGCAGATTTTAACAAATATGTCGCAACTGATATACTATAAGAACACTTTATTCACTGGACACAAGTTATTGGAGTCGAATACAATTTTTTCAAATTTGTGAATCGAGGACGATATCATGAAAGATGATAATTTTATCAAGGAAAACAACGCGAAACACCTCTGGCATCCTATGGGTCATCCGGCGGATTCGTTAATTAACCCACCAAAGGTAATTGTATCGGCGCAAAATTCTTCAATAGCTGATGTCGATGGTCATGAGACAATAGACGCAGTTGGTGGCCTTTGGTGTGTAAACCTGGGATATTCAAACGATGCCATCAAAGAAACTATTTCTAAGCAGTTATATGAACTACCATATTATTCCGGCTTTGCGGGTACAACAAATGCACCCGCTATTGAAGCCTCACTCGCGGTGCGCGAAATGTTCGAGGAAGACGGGATGTCTCGTGTCTTTTTCACATCAGGAGGTTCTGATGCAGTAGAAACCGCTCTGCGTTTAGCTCGCCAATACCACCGGCTACGGGGTGAGCCCAATCGGACTAAGTTCATGTCGTTAAAAAAGGGTTACCATGGAACCCATTTTGGTGGTGCCTCCGTCAATGGTAACAACCGTTTCCGTATCAATTATGAACCGCTGTTACCAGGCTGTTTTCATCTCCCGAGCCCCTACGCTTATCGCAATCCTTTTAATGAAACGGATCCGGCTCGGCTGGCACAAAATATAGCCGAAGTCTTTGAAGACGAAGTGACTTTTCAAGGTGCTGGCAGCATTGCCGCGTTTATAATGGAACCCATCCAGGGTGCCGGTGGCGTAATTTTACCAGACGCCTCTTTTATGGGGTTGATGCGAGACATCTGCGACAGACATGGCATCTTAATGATATCTGACGAGGTAATTACAGGTTTTGGCCGCACGGGTAGTTGGTCCGGAGCTCGAAATTTTGGAGTAAAGCCAGATATGATGACGATGGCTAAAGGCATAACCAGTGCATATTTTCCCGTTGGTGCAGCCTTGATGAACGAAAAGGTAGCTGAGATTTTCGAAAATGATTCTACAGGAGAAGGAGCAATTTTTCATGGCTACACCTATTCTGCCCATCCCGTTGGGGCGGCGGCTGTTGTCACCTGCTTGTCAGAAACCCAGAGACTGGACGTCAAGAGTAATGCAGCCTTACGCGGAAAACAACTTTACGAGGGTTCTCTGAAGTTGCAGGAAAAATATGATATCGTTGGTGATGTACGCGGGGGCGTGGGCCTCATGACTGGCATCGAGATTGTCAGCGACCGAGCCCATAAAACACCGATGGATATGAAGACAATGAAACGCATCCACCAGGCAACCTATGAAGCGGGAACTATGGTGCGACTTGGTATGCACAACATACTCATGTCTCCTCCACTTGTGATTACAGAGGCTGAGATCGACAAAGTATTAGGCTCACTTGAGGCAGGGTTGCGTGCTGTCTAGGAGATTTAATCGATTGTCCGATATTGCCCTGGCTCTAAATTTTTCAAAGACCACTGACCTATCCGCGTTCTTATAAGGCGTAAGGTTGGGAAACCAATGGCGGCAGTCATCCGCCGAACCTGACGATTGCGACCTTCTTTGATGGAAAGTTCGATCCAACTGTCTGGAATAGATTTACGGTAGCGTATCGGCGGACTTCTTAACCATATGTCTTCTGAGTCTACTGAAAAGCATGCCTTTGCTGGCAGGCATTTACCGTCCCTCAGCGAAATACCTGCTCGCAGAGGAATTAGGTCGGGATCAGAAATTTCCCCCTCGACCTGCACCAAATACGTCTTTTCAATTTTATAGCGTGGATCAGAAATTTTTGCTTGAAGTCTTCCATTATCAGTCAACACTAAAAGCCCTTCGCTGTCCCGATCAAGACGGCCCGCAGGATACACATTGGGAATATCGATATAGTCCGATAGAGTCTTTCTCTTGACCCGGGATTCGCCTTTGTCCGTGAACTGCGAAAGCACATTAAATGGTTTATTAAAAAGGATAATCATAAATGCAGACCTGCTACAGCACGGATACAGCCCGTTTTTATACCCCTTCTGTTGAGAATCGGCCGCTTCATATATTTCTGTGCAATTGGATTGGCTCTCTCTAGTACCCCAAGTTCAGCCAGTAGCGTTGCTAGAACGCAAGCGCTAGCGCGGCTTGCTCCATCAGTGATCTTAAGAGCGATGCCTATTTTTTTCTCAGGGACAATCGCAATAAAGAAACCTTCTGCACCAGTTTTTACGGCCACGCGTCCATCCATAGCCTCCATCAGTTCGGTACAAGCACGCCCCTTTCCCGCCACTAAATTAGGGTGAGTACGCATTGCATCGATCAGTCGCTTAGCAGCAATAGAGGCACTGTCTGAGCGGTCTTGGGAGGAAGCAAACCATGCCATTGACCGCGCAACATGATCAAGGCGCGCGGCAAAATTTGGTGCGGAGCATCCATCGATACCGTATCCAAGGCTAGGTGAGCGAGTAGTCATTTCAAACATTTCCAAAGCAGTCTTCTGAGCTGGATGATCCGGCTCAATATATTCAGGCCCCGCCCCAAGATGTTTGGACACAGTTAGGAAGCCAGAGTGCTTACCCGAACAGTTATTATGCCATTGACATGGCGATTGATCAGTTTTGATTAACGATGTCTTTGAAAGTGGGTCATCCGGAATTTGCGGACCGCAACGTAGATCCGCATCGCTCAGACCCAAATGTTCTAGCCAAGCTGCAACTAGATTAGTATGCTCTAGGGCACCTTGATGCGATGCACAAGATAGTGCAAGCTCCTTGGAGCTTAATCCATACGTCTCCGCCGCACCAGTCAAAATCAACGGCAAAGCTTGTATCATTTTAATGGAGGAGCGAGGTAAGATAATTTCTTCCGGATTTCCCCAAGCTTTTAATATTTGACCGCTGTCATCAGAAATGACCGCATGACCGAAATGAGTACATTCTGTGAATTTACCTCTTTCAACCTCTACCAATGCTTGCGCTTTGTTCATCCGTAATCTCTTTCCTAAACAAATTTATGCCAACAGGGCTTCCGTTTTTTTGTCTTTTAAGGCTAGAATAATATCATTGAGTACTTACACAAGACACTCGTGTAATTTGGAACCAACCAAATGCATGAGCAACCGGCAAAAGAGGCGCGAGGGCGAATTATGCAAAAATTCAAGGTACTGGAGGCTGTTTTTTTGACAGTAGCATTTTCCGGAACATTTGCTGTGGCACAAGCCAGTAGCACAAAGAAAGTTGCAGAAGAAAAAGACTGGAGCGTTTTCGTTGATGAAAACCCAAAAGAGTGTTGGGCCGTTAGCAAACCTAAGGAAACGCTCAACACGTTGAACGGAAGGCCAGTAAAAGCCCGAAGGGGCGATATACTTCTCTTTGTGTTCTATAGACCGGACTCCAAAGTAGTAGATCAAATCACATTTACGGGCGGCTACCCATTTGCCAAAAAAATGGTAGAACTGGATGTTGACGGAAAGAAATTTGCACTCAGCAGAATTAAAGATGAATGGGCGTGGGCAGATACTAGCAAAGATGACCAAAAAATCCTGGCAGCGCTCAAACGCGGCGGGAAAGCTAAAGTGACCGGCCATTCAACTCGCGGAAAAACTACAATCGATACGTTTTCCTTGCTAGGTCTAACCGCGGCAACCGATGAAGCGCGTAAAAGGTGTAAAGAATAATTAGGAAATTCCATAGCTTTGGCGAATACGTACCCATATGACCTTGGCTCCTACTCCTGGAAGATAAGCACTTCCAGCGAAATTGCACAAATTTGGTTCGACCGAGGTCTAAACTGGAGCTATGGCTTTAATCATGAAGAGGCGGAGGTGTGCTTTAAACGTGCACTGGAAGCTGACCCAGGTTGCGCTATGGCGCATTGGGGACTCGCTTATATTGCTGGACCAAACTATAATCGTTCTTGGGAACTTTTTACACCCGAAGAGGGCGTAGAGATGCTCAGCACATGCCGACACCATCTCGAAACGGCCATAACCTGGTTCCCTAAAATTAGCTTTATGGAACAAAGTCTTATCAATGCATTATCAAAAAGGTATCAAGCTAATAAATTAACGGAAACAGCCTATCTATGGAGTGCGGATTACGCAAATGAGATGCGCTACGTATATCAGAAATTTCCCGAGGAACAGGACATCGTAGCGCTTTTCGTTGATGCTATGATGAACCGACATCCTTGGAAACTTTGGGATTTGCATACTGGTGAACCAACGGAGGGCGCAGATACAGCCGAAGCACGTGAAGTTCTTGAAATCGCTATGAGCAAATTCCATAAGGGAACTCACCGTCACCCAGGCCTTTTGCACCTTTACATACATCTGATGGAAATGTCTTCAACGCCAGAAGAAGCGCTTTCACAAGCGAATGATCTACGTGAACTAGTGCCGGATGCAGGACACCTGCCGCATATGTCAACGCATATCGATGTCCTTTGCGGCAATTATCAGAGTGTCGTCAAATGGAATGACAAAAGTATTAAGGCGGACGAGCTTTACTGGCGAAACGAGGGCGCAATGAATTTTTATTCACTCTACAGGGTGCATAACTATCATTTTAAACTTTACGGAGCGATGTTTCTAGGTCAATTTAAGCCTGCTATAGATGCGATCGAAGGCTTAAAGCGCACGGTTCCCGAAGAGTTTTTATTAAAGAAGTCCCCACCGATTGCCGATTGGCTTGAAGGATACATGGGTATCGAAATTCATGCGCTGATCCGTTTTGGAAAATGGGAGGCTTTGATAGATGCTCCGCTTCCCAAAGATCCCTTACTTTACTGTGTTACTACCGCTATGTGGTATTACGGAAAGGGCATAGCCGAAGCTGCCCTCGGGAATCATAAACAAGCAGAGAAGATGAAAACCCTTTTTGAAGACGCCGCTTCAAAAGTTCCCGAAACCCGTTACGTGCATGTAGTTTCCTGCCAAGATCAACTTCAAATTGCACGAAGCATGCTCGATGGCGAACTAGCCTATCATGCAGGAAACTATGAAATAGCCTTTAAACATCTCAGGGAAGCGGTGGAGAAGGAAGACTCATTACCCTATGATGAGCCCTGGGGTTGGATGATGCCAAGCCGCCATGCACTTGGGGCGCTACTTTGCGAGCAAAAACGCTATGAGGAAGCGGTGGAGGCATATGAGGCAGATCTCGGTCTTACCAATTTAGTGATACGGGCCAACCGCCACCCCAACAACGTGTGGGCATTAACCGGGTTATACGACTGCTACAAGTCAATGGGACGCTCAACAGAAGCACTACAAATTAAGCCTCTACGCGACACCGCATTAACGCAAGCAGATGATGGAATTTATGCATCATGTTTTTGTGCGAGAACAATATAGCGTTGTCCGGTTTTTGTGAGCTCATCAAACTCAAACCCTTAACATTTCTTATAAAGGCATCCTTTATGCAAGTACTTTTAAAATATATTTTGGCAACAACCTATGTAATGGCATACTTCCTATCTCCCGTGATTGGTGCCGAACGGGTTGTGGGGTCTGAAGGCAGCGTCCTTATAGCCACCCCTATCGCCCAATTCGCGGCGCCTTGGGCCATCAGTTTTCTTAATGACGACACTCTTCTTGTAACTACGAGACCAGGAAATTTATGGCTTGTAACCCTTAATGGTCAAAAGCAAAAGGTGACCGATGTGCCTCCGGTTGCTTCTGGCGGCCAAGGAGGGTTGGGTGATGTTGTGCTCCATCCCGATTATTTGCAGAACGGTCTTATATACTTATCTTACATTGAAAAGGCGGACACAGGAGGTAAAACTGGCGCTGTGGTAATACGCGCTAAGCTTGATCTGACAAATACTCCAAAGCTTAAAAAAATAGAGCGTATCTGGACCCAACTCCCAAAAATGCGGGGTCAAGGACATTATTCTCATCGCATTGCCTTTGGCCCGAAAGGTAGCGAACACGAGGGAAAGATTTTCATTACCTCTGGTGACCGACAGTATCAAACTCCAGCCCAACTTTGGGATATGGCACTTGGAAAGCTGATACGCCTGAATGACGATGGGAGTTTGCCAACAGACAACCCTTTTCAGGACAAGGGTGACTTGGCCAAAACTTATTGGTCTCTCGGCCACCGCAATGCACTTGGTCTAGCCTTTGACCAAGGCGGTCGCCTATGGTCACATGAAATGGGCCCTCAGGACGGAGATGAATTTAACCTCATTGAAAAAGGACAAAATTACGGCTGGCCGATTGTATCAGAAGGGAACCACTATAATGGAACACAAATTCCCGCCCATTTCACACGAAATGAATTCACGGCTCCCAAAATATCGTGGGTCCCCACCGTTGCACCATCAGGACTTGTAATCTATAAGGGAAAACACTTTGCGGAATGGGAAGGAAATGCCTTCATCGGTGGCCTAAGAAGCCGGGCCCTTGTCCGTGTAGAGATCTATGGGGATCGAGCTCGCGAAGTTGAACGTTTTTCCTGGGGCCAACGCATTCGAGAGGTCGATGAAGCACCAGACGGCAAACTATGGGTGCTGGAAGACGGTCCAAAAGGACGTTTGATCCAGCTGTCAGAAAATTAGATTGAATGCTGTCGCCATAAATTTGTTAATTCAAGGGTAAACTGATGGCAAACTGTATAGTTTCCATGCCAGGGTTTTGAGAATAAATGCCGATATGTGAGCGGTGATCATAACTCAGAGCATAACGTATACCACGTGTCGTTTCATAGATTAAATCAATCCCAGATCGGAACGCAATTCGCCCTCCAAGATCGTGACCATCTCCCTTATCATATAGGCCAGACATTGCATTAAGCTCTACTTTGAAGGGTAAGTCGCCCATCTCTATTAGATAGGTTTGGCCAAACCCAACCCAAGCCTCGCCTCGGCCGCTTACCGATACACCAATCGCATTACCAAATGGACCATTACGATGGCTTAGATCATATCGGACGTATACCTCAGGCCCTTCGTCTGCTCGTCGTTCCACAATTTCACCCGCTGAAACATAAGCGCGTGGGAGCACCTTACTTCGGCCAAGGCATCCAGTATCGGTTTCACAGTGATTGACCTGCATATCACCGAGGCCCAGCAAAATCATCAGTGCTGCAAAAGTTCCATCTGCCATAGTCTTCTCTGTCTTATTTGATTTTATCTGCCTACAGCAAATTAACTGTAATGCCCAGTCTATGGGAAACCAGCTAGGGTTTCAGCACCATCATAGTCCCCTGCATTACTGCGATTTTCTTTTCGGTATCACCGTCAATGGCAAATACATCAGTGGCAACAACACTTATTCGGCCCCCAGGGCGGATCACGCGTCCAACAGCTCTCAAACACTGCCCAATTCCGGGCTCTAGGTAGTTAACTTTATACTCTATAGTCAACACGTTAGTTCCAGCTTTGTGGTAGCTTAGCGCTGCATAGCCGCCCGCCGTGTCCCCAATTGTAAAGCCTAGACCTGCGTGCGCCGAGTTGTGTTGATTAAGTACAGCATTTGAAATTGGTGCCTCAATTTCTACATGACCCAGTGAGAGATGTGTCATTTTTGCGCCTAAACTAGCTAGCATCCTTTGTTTGCCGAAACTCTCACGAATACTAATCGCGATATTATCTTTGAGTTCATTCAATGGTATTCAATCCTTCTATCATATCGCGTTACTAATAATCCACTCATTGAGAGACCATCACTTTTAATCAGTATAGGGAGCATCGCTGAGAGATGTTTTGATATTTGGGCCTTATTAGGTTTGGCGGTGACTTACTCTCCCACGT
>MDTB01157047.1_pt1 | contig 34308 bp, 30 predicted proteins | sample 811161 | NCBI WGS metagenome assembly MDTB01 (sample SAMN05326650, study PRJNA326480) | marine metagenome | isolation source: seawater | place: Mediterranean Sea | collected 2009 | reverse complement strand
TAGGCGTTAATTTATAATAAAATATTAAAGGAAAACTTATAGTGAAATACGTGTATTTATTTGGAGAGGGTAAAGCTGATGGTAAAGCTGATATGAAAAACTTACTGGGTGGTAAAGGAGCTAATTTAGCAGAAATGAATATTTTAGGCATTCCCGTTCCTCCTGGTTTCACATTAACCACAGAAGTTTGTACAGAGTACTATAAAAGTAATCAATCATTTCCTGGAGAGTTAGCTCAAGAAGTAAAACAAAGCTTATCTAAGGTTGAATTAATTATGGGAACAAAATTTGGTGACAAAGATAATCCCTTACTTTTATCTGTAAGGTCAGGTGCTAGACAATCTATGCCAGGTATGATGGAGACAGTTTTAAACGTTGGATTGACAAGCGATACAATTCCTGGACTTATTAAAAAAACCAATAATCCAAGGTTTGTTTATGATGCTTATAGAAGATTAATAACAATGTATTCAGATGTAGTAATGGAAAAAGCTGCTGGCATTGAACCTCCCGAAGGAGAAGGAATTAGACAAAAAATTGAGCATCACTTATCTTCATATAAATTAAAAAATAATTTAAAAAGTGATACAGACCTAGATGAAGCTGACTGGATAAACGTAATCGAAATATTTAAAAATGAAATAAAATCTTCTCTTGGATCTGAATTTCCAGATGATGCCGAAGCACAATTATGGGGTGGTGTTGAAGCTGTTTTTAAAAGCTGGAATGGGGCTAGAGCTATCAGCTATAGAAAAATAGAAAATATACCTGAAGAATGGGGAACTGCTGTAAACGTTCAAACAATGGTTTTCGGCAACACTGGAGAAGAATCAGCCACAGGGGTAGCATTTACAAGAAATCCTGCAACTGGAGATAATAAATTTTTTGGAGAATGGTTAACTAATGCGCAAGGAGAAGATGTCGTTGCTGGACTTCGTACTCCTAATCCACTTAATGAAGATACTAAAACTGAAGATACAAACCATCTGCCTTCCTTAGAAGATACAATGCCAAAAATATATAATGAACTATTTGATATCAAAAATAGATTAGAGAAACACTATTCTGATATGCAAGATATTGAATTTACTATCCAAGAAGGGAAGCTATGGATGCTACAAACAAGAGTTGGAAAAAGAAATGGTGTAGCTGCAATAAAAATGGCTGTTGACATGTTTAATGAAAACATGATTAATAAAGAAACCGCCATAATGAGAGTAAACCCTCACCAACTAGATGAATTACTCCACCCTGCTTTAGATAGAGATAGTGAAAACAGTGCTACAAAACTAACTAAAGGACTTCCAGCTGGACCAGGTGGTGCAAAAGGACGTGTTGTTTTTACAGCGGATGATGCAGAAGAGTGGAATAATAGAGGTGAAAAAGTAATTCTAGTAAGAGAGGAAACTTCTCCTGAAGATGTTCACGGAATGCACGCTGCTGAAGCAATATTAACAGCAAGAGGTGGAATGACCTCTCACGCTGCTCTAGTTGCAAGAGGCTGGGGTAAATGTTGTATTGTAGGGTGTAATGAATTAAATATCTCATTAGAAAAAAGACAATTAACAGTTGGTAACGAGGTTGTCAAAGAGGGTGATTGGATAACCATGAACGGTACACTTGGAGTTGTATATCTCGATCAATTAAAACTAATCCCAGCTGATCCCGATAGAAACAATGAGTACAAGGAATTAATGTCATGGGCAGATGAAATAAGAAAACTCAAAATACGAACAAATGCCGAAAGTCCTGAAGATGCTAAACAAGCCATTAAATTTGGTGCTGAAGGAATAGGTTTATGTAGGACTGAACATATGTTCTTTGATGAAACAAGAATATTAGCGATGAGAAAAATGATTTTATCTGATAATGACGAAGATAGAAGAGAAGCTGTAATGGGTCTTCTACCATTTCAAAAAGAAGATTTCAAAGAAACACTTAAAGCCATGGAAGGCAAACCAGTAACCATTAGATTACTTGACCCTCCTCTTCATGAATTTATAACTTTGAATAATAAACAAATTGATAAACTTGCTGAAAAAATTGGTATAAAAAAATCAATAGTAAGTCAACGCATTGCAAGTCTCCATGAACTTAACCCTATGTTAGGACATCGTGGTTGTAGATTAGGAATCGCGTATCCTGTAATTACAGAAATGCAAACAAGAGCAATTCTAGAGGCGACTGCTGAACTTGTTAAAGATGGTTTAAACATTTTACCAGAGATAATGATTCCATTAGTTGGAACAGTTACCGAATACATAAATCAAGAAAATATAGTTAGAAATATTGCCTCAAAAGTTGAAAGCAAATATGATATAACATTAAATTATTTAGTAGGAACAATGATTGAACTACCACGAGCATGCTTAACTGCAGATGAAATTGCAGAACATGCTGAGTTTTTCAGCTTTGGAACAAATGATCTCACACAGACTACATTTGGATTTAGTAGAGACGATATAGGATCATTTTTGCCTGAATATTTAGAGCGGAAAATTCTACCAGAAGATCCATTCCAAAGTTTAGATGTGAATGGTGTAGGTAAATTAGTTACAATGGCAGTGAAATATGGAAGAGGGAAAAATGAAAATTTGAAAATAGGAATTTGTGGAGAACATGGTGGCGACCCATCTTCTATTTTATTTTGTAAGGAAAACAATCTAGACTATGTTAGCTGTTCACCATTCAGAGTTCCCATAGCGCGTTTAGCAGCTGCACATGCGGAATTAAACTAATAAAAAAAGCCTCTAAAAAGAGGCTTTTTAATAAACATACATTATTGCCTACTCTACCATTTCTCCACCACCAAGAATATCTTCAATACTAATTGTTCCTTCTTTATCCATCTCTTTAGCTTTATCTAAAAAGAGCTCCTTTCTCTTAACATCAATTTCTTTTTTAGATACAGCACCTTCTAGTGGTTCATACATGGCTTGCTTTTTTTGTGGTAGCATATCAATAATCCCATCAATTACTTCTTGATCAAGGCCCTTAACAGCCAATGCTAAATCTGTTGTATCAGGCGCGACAAACAATTCTCTTTTTATATTATCTGGGAATTTCTCAAGAATATCTTCAAATGTAAGGAAATATTTTTTAACCTCAGCAGCTAAGTCAGGGTTTTCATTCTGAAGAGTTTGCATATAGCGCTCTTGTTCAACAGAATCCATACCGCCAAGCATATCAGCTATGTCTTTGGCTCCTCCTCGAGAAAATTCGGTAGTCCTTGGCAAATAAGTTGATTTTTCTTTCAATCTTGCACCAACCTCAATGACCCCTTCCAGTGGGACATCATCAAGAGAACCTAATTCAATCAAAACTTGACCCTTCAGCACAGAGTCAAACTTATTAACAATTTGCATTCTTTTTTCAGGCTCTAACTGAGCTAATGTCATTGCAACAACAGGAGCATCTTCCTTATTTACCAAAGCAAATAGTTGTTCATCTGTTAAATCTTTTAAAAATTCAAATGGATGTATTGCATTCCCATCTGTTCCGTTTGCACCAACATCTTCACTTAAAAATCCAAAATAAAATTCTTCCATAACACGTTTTTTAACACTAAATGATATCGGTCCTAAAGTCTGTAAAGTTGATCTTATTTTACGTACTTCAGTTTTTGATAAACCTTTTATTAAAGACAGGGCTAGCCCTTCCCCTACTACAGAAAATAACACCGCGACCTTTTGCATTCCAGATAGTGAATTATAATCATTAATCATAATATTATTCCTTACCTTTTATTCTTCTCCGCTTTCTTCTTCTTCACCACTATCATCCGAAGATTCTTCTTCAGTTTCAGGTGTAGCAGAAGTTCCTGGGGCAGGTTGTTCTAACCATTCTTTAACAATAGTAGATGTCCTTGCGGGTTGCCCAACACTCATTGACACTACGGATTTCCGTATATCATCAATTTCACTTTTTAATACATTTGGGTCTTCTTCTAATTGAAGACTTCCTTCGTTTTCAGACTGAACTTTATCTTCCATTGCTGCAATTTGGGCTGCAGAAACAGCTTGACCTCCTGGATCCGAACCATTATCCTTCTGTTCTGGAGCCTTAGATATTTCTTCCTTAGACACCTCTTTAGTCTCTTCTTTTTTAGGCTCTTTCTTACGTCTTTTCCTTCTTCTAGGTGGTGGCGGGTATGGATATGGAGGCATAGGCGGGTATGACGCTTGAGCTTGAGAAGGTTTTTTACCCTTTTGTAAAATCATTAAAACAAGTAAGATAATACTAACAACAGAAAGAGCGATGATAGCGATCATTTTCTTATCCATCCCCTGAGATGCTTCAGCTTCTAATTGCTCCAAATCTGCCTGCACCTCATCTAAAGCAGCAATCTTATCAGCAATGATTGAATCTCTGGATGCTTTTTCCTTTTCCCTTTCAGCTAATTCTTCGGCAATTTTTGCTTGAGCTTGTTGTTGCGCTTCTATTGAATCTTGTAAAACAGCTTGCAAGAGCGTTTTTCGTAAACTCTGCATTTCATTATCCAACATTGCAAATCTTGTTGAATCGAGTTGTTTTTCTTTTGTTTGTTCTTGCGTTGTATTAACCGACAACATATCCTTTAAAGCTTGTATTTCATTTTCTAATTTTGAATTTCTAACGGAATCTTTTCTTGCCATCTCTTTCTTTTCAAACTCAGCCGCTTCTTGCAGTCTAGCCTTATCAAGATTTTCCAATTGAGACTGGAAGTTTGCTAAGTCTTCTTCTCTTCTTAGTAAAACCTCTTCTTTATATTTTCTTATATCATCCCGCCAATCTGTTGTTTCAGAAGATCTTTTTCTTTCCATATGATCTATTTTTTCAGCAATATTTTTTAACATAACTTGTTCGGCTGTACGTTGATCACGCCTTTCTTTAAAACTAGCTGTCATTATCGTCAATTTATCACCTCTTGCTCTATCAAATTTTGCAGCGGCCATTGTTAATTGACGAATATTTTCAATTAATTCTGGTGCAGCTCCTTCTTGAAGAATAAGAGATAAATCCATTCTTTTTATTACAGTTTTAGCTGGTCGCTTTGTAGAAAAAACTTTATCTACTACTTCTTTTTCGGCATCTTCATCCTCTTCAGCTTCTTGATAAGTAGCCTTCAACGCTTTAGGAGATATAGGCTTAGGTGAAGAAAGTGGGCGAGATTCGCTTTTCGAATTTGACACATCAACTTCAAAACCAGGTATTGGTAACCCAATAGCATATTTATCATTTTGAGAATCAAGATCGTTTTGAACCATTTTTTGTTGAATCTCACTTAAAGCATTAGCAGTTTCTTGAGCTGGAGAGATTGTTTCTTTTTTCTTTGTATTTGCCCTTGGAGCATAGTAAGTAAATTGCTCATTTATTTCTTCAAGAACTTCTAATTCTACATCTACATTAATTACATATTTATGAGATTCAATAAGTTTTGACAAAGCATCTTTAATTCTATCTCGAATATTGTTTTCTACCATCAATTTTTGAGAAAGATATCCATCTCCCTGTGAAAAAAGAAATGTGATTGTTGTTGCTAGCACACTTATAATAGGAAAAAAATATTTTTTACCCTTTTTCATGTGAAACTCCTTGGTATGTGTTTAATAAACTCCGCATAATAAATTAATTTTCCGCTTCTTTATAATCAGTTCCTGATCGACCTTTACCGTGGTGTGGAGGATTAATAAAGGTAATTTGAATTCTTCTATTCCCTGATTTTTGTTTTTTTGTTTTATTTAATGATAGAACCGTGGGTAACGGATTCCCTTTTGCATCAGTAGGCATTCCTTTATCGCCCCATGTAAGCGTTAAAGGATTATACATTGGATTAACACTTTTTATACTATCAATACCTCTTGGATACCAATCACCATAACCAGCTGCTAATAAACGAGGTGCGGGAACGCCTTTGTCAATCATGTATCTAACACAAGTTGCACCTCTAGCCGCAGAAAGTTCCCAGTTGCTTTTGTAAAATTTTTGCCATTTTTTAGGCATAGCATCGCTATCTGAATGCCCAGCAACTTCAACCTGAAAAGGACTAGCCTTTATTCTTGGAATAATCTCTTCATCTAATAGTTTTTTTAACTCACCTTTCATATCAGCTTTTCCAGAAGGGAAAGCAAAGTCACCTTTAATATTGACCACTAATCCTTTTGAATTCGTTTGAATATCAATAGGAGGATCACCTGCTGGATTTTCTTTTTTCATTTCATCAATAGCTTCTTTCATTTCTTTCTTCATTTGAGCCAAGTTTTCGATTGGTTCAAATTCACCTTCTTCTTCAGCTGCTCCATCCTTTTTGATTTTACTCCCCAAAGATTTTCCTTCTGAATTAGCCATCTCCTGAAGTTTAACAGGATCCATAGTAGAAATAGCGGCAAGCAAAACAAAAAAAGCAAAAAGCAATGTCATCATATCAGCAAAAGTGCCAAACCATCCAGGAAGGCCTTCTTCTACAGAATTAGCTCCAGCTTCAAAACCTTTATTATAGGCTTTTTTTTCTCCTGGTGTCATTGCCATTACAAACTATTCCCGTTTCCACTCTGATGGAGGAATGAATGAATTAAGTTTTTCTCTAACAATAATAGGGTGTTTTTTAGAATGAATTAATCTAGCCGCTTCAACAAGTAACGCAGCAGACATAGATGTTTGCAATGTCTTGTTACCCATTTTTTGCGCCATTGGTAAAAAAAATAAATTTGCAAAAACAGCTCCATATAATGTAGTTATCAAAGCTGCAGCCATACCACCGCCAAGATTATCAGCTCCACCTTCTCCACCAAACCCCGCTAACATTAATACCAAACCAATCAAAGTGCCAACCATTCCCCATGCAGGCGCAAGATCACCCATTGATTTTAACATATCGGTTTGAATTTTTTCACGCTTCTCCCTATATTCAATTCTTGTTTCCATAATCTCAGTTACTTCTTCTAAAGAATATCCATCTACAACCATTTGAACACCATCTTTAAAAAAATAGTTTCTAACAGCATCAACACCCTTTTCCAAATCAGCAGGACCTTTTCTAGCGATATCAGCTGTTTCTACAGCCATTTCAACTAAAGGGCCCATTTTATCATCTGCTGGTTTTAGTACAGCTCCAATCGCCTTTCCAAGAGCCGTAACATGATACATAGGGAAAGCTACAAAGATAGATGCAATCATACCCCCAAATACAATTCCAAAACTCGGAGCAGATAAGAAATTCATAAAACTTCCAGCTGATCCTTCAACAAATAAGGCATAGGCTATACTACCTCCCATAGCAGCCAACCCAAAAATAACACCTACAATAAGAGCTATATCCATTTACTCACTCCTCATTAAAACTTGCTGATTTTAATTGATTCTCACTAAGAGCCTTCAAAATATTCCTAACATCAGTATACTCAGGATCATAACGTAAGGCAAGATTCCAATTTATAGTAGCTCTTTGCACATCACCTAATTTATAGTAGATAGACCCTCTTCTTGCGTATGCTAGTGCCATATTAGGATTTAATTCCAATGAAAGATCAACCTCTTTTAGAGCTTCGCGATAATCTCCCGCATAAAAATAACGTAAAGAACGAGATAAATGCCTCATTGCTTCATTCAAGTTTTTTTCAGAAATATTTGTTTCTAATTTCATTGAACTTAAGGAATCTGAAAGAAATTTACTGTTTTGTTCCATTGCATTAAGACGGACAAGAAGATTGCGCATTTCATTATTCATTAAAGCCATAGAATCTCTAAGAGTCTCAACTGCTACATTTGCCATTACAATAGTAGAGTCTCGATGTAATGGAATAGTGTTATCAACAGGATTACCTATTCCTCCTGGGCCATAAATGTTCGTTGGGCTTGATGGACCACTACGTATTCTTTTTAAGGGGTCTCTTGGTACCATCATTGCTAATCCTAAAGAAAAACCTGGATGACCAGACCAATACCTATTCCCCCATTCAGGGAGTTGTTCTATGTGGGTGAACCCTAGGTTCAGGCGGTAATCCGAGGTAAGGGGGATGCGGAGTCCCACATTGACACCTGTACCGTCAAATTCACCCACAATATCCATTCCACCCCATTGAACAAAGAATGGGGTTTTTAAAAGAAATCCAACAAAAACCCCACTATTTGTTGTTGTAGCAGAATCAGATACTTCCGTATCCTGTTCACTAGCAACAAAAGACATGGTGTCAGGATCGGTGGGGGCAAGCCCACCTGTTCCAAAACCCATGTAGGTTTTCATTTTATAATCTCCTAAATCCTTTTCACTAGCAAGTACAGTAAAAAGGGATAATAATGTTGTGTTAAGACTTAAAATTTCATCTGATTTTTGTTCACTTTCAAAAACAACATCTTGTAAACCAACGGATAAAGAAATATCATTATATGTATAAACCCGCTGCTGAAAGTGGAACCCAAATTCTACAGGGGGATTATATGTAGAAGTTTCAAGGGAATATCCATTTGGTAATTCTTTAACGTGACTAGTGTCACCAGGAATTACTGCTGAAAACCCAAAACTAAAACCTCTACTTAGTTCCATATCGAAAAATAAACCACCTGCTGTATTAAAAGGATTAAAATTATGTATCTCTGTACTAAAACCTGTACGAAATAGATAGGGAGCTACTTTATTACTAGAGGTAGGTATGCGCATCATCATTCCTGGCCGAGAATATGCAACTCTTGTTCCAGCTAATATAATATTGCCTAACATCGTAATAAGGATAATTATAATTGTATTTCTCATTAGTATAATTATTCCAAACTCTATTGATATTCTTCCCAGTCAATAACATATGAATATCCTATAAAAGTACCAAAATCTTGTGGTACATATAAATCAAATTTTCCATTTGCACCAGGAAGTAAACTGGCATCAGAAACTATCCCTGTATCAAAAGTATTATAAGAACCTTTGATAAACGTAGTTAACGTCCTAGTTTCTCCACTCCAATTCTTTCGAAACACAAAATCCACTTTAACAAAATCTGCACGACGGCCACCAATATTTTTAATTTCACCATCAAATATAATATTACCTTGGCTATCCTTTTTTTCCGATATATTGCCAACTAAAACACAATTAGCAGACATTTTTGTACTAGCCATGCGAGCTGAATTATTAGAAGAAGTATATCTTGGCTGAGCAAGTTTTGGCATTGGAGGTGGGGCATAACTTTCTCTTATTTGCTCTGGAACATACTCCTGAGTGTCTTCAGTTATAACGTTATCAACAATTCTAACAACTTGCGCACGATCAACAATAAGGTACCCAACAAGCGTTTCCACCTTAAGAGACTTATCATCTTGGTAAATTATTTTGCCAAATACAGTGCTCCCATTTTTAAGAATAATTTCCTTAGAATAAATCGTGAGTGGATTAACCCACATCTTACTTAACGCTTTTAAATCATCTAAGTCCTGTGTTAGATGTTTTATTTCAGCATTAAGCTTTTTAATTTCAAAATTTAACTCATTTATGATAAAGTCTTTACTTGGACTACCCATAGCCTCAATAGTTTGAGGGACCTGAACAGATATAGGATTATCGGAACCAATCACAGCCCCACTACCTTCCCTAGCTAATGGCTTAGGGCTTGGAGGTGGTTGATTAGATATAGTTATATCACCTATATCATAATCATCAGATAGCGTAAATGCTTTTTCCGCAGAACCAGATTCTTCATGGGAAACTTCAAGAACATAATCGCCCTCTTCAAGTTTTTTAATTTTAAACTTTCCATTGCCCTTAGTTGTTTCCTCGCTGACAACATCACTTCCCTTGCGAAGTGTTATGCTTGCTTTCTTTACCTTGTCACCATCTGAATCTAATATTCTTCCAGTTAAAGTTAACTTACCCTTTGCTATTAGGGTTCCCCCTAAAAGCATAGTGCAGATCATAGCGAATACAAATCGCCTATTTATGCTTTTTATTAGTGTCATGTTTTACCTCGGATTATGAACACTTTTAGCAACTAAATGCGCTAAAGCTTAAAGATTTTAACGCAAAATCTGCAATGTGTCAAGAAATTATAAATATGATCTTTATTAGCAATAATTCGTCTTATTTGCATTATTTCCAGAACTCTTTCATTTTTTTTTCTCTATCGATAATTAATGCATATTCACTGACTGCTATTTTTTTTATTTTTGGAGACAAGTTTAACTTTAAAGCTTTTTGATATGATTCTGATATTAGATCAAATTCTTTATCCCCAATTTTTTTATATGATTCTGCTATAAAAAAATATGGTTCGCCATTCTCTGGTTTTAATTGGGCGGCTTTATGATAAGATAGAATAGCATCCCATAATTTTTCTTTTTTCCCAGTCTTTTTTAAAAGGTGCCCCTCAACAATTAATAAATTATAACGAATCGATGTGTCATTTGCTGAGTATATAAGTGCCTTTGAAAAATGACCTTTTGCTTTTTCAAAATTATTATTGTTTAATTCAGATAAGCCTATTGTATTATGAGCACTAATTAAAGCTTTAATTGTTTTTTTATTTAATTTTTCACTTTTCAATGAGTCTTCTAATAAAAGCAAACTTTTAGGATCTTCAGCCGCCATTTGGTTATAAGAAATATTATTACAAGATAAATAAATAAATAAAAGAAAATAAAAATTAAGCCATCTCATCTTATCCCTTAAAACAAAATAAATCTTTATTCTCTGAAAATGATTTATATAATTCGCCCATAGAAGTAACCACATAATACCTGTCTTGCATATGGCTATAATCAAAACATGTCATTACAATCTCTTCTATGTCATAAGGCATAAACTTAGACCGATTTGACTTACCTTTTGCACAATCAATAACATTATTCACCTCATCAAACGAGGACATTATACCAGCGCCGTATATTTCATATTTAATGTCATTTTTATATCTTCGATAATTATCAGTCTTACCTTGATTAATTAATATCCCATATTCATATGTCCACCAAGAAAAATTTTGTAATCGTTTTAGATTGTGAGCTACCAAATCAGGGCCCAAGCCTTCTCTGTCATTTATAATTTCATAACCAAGCAATCCAATTTCCCACATAAATTGCGCATATTCTTTATTCATCAAAAAAGGAACATGCGCCTGTATATCATGAAAAATATCAGGCTCTGGTGTGTAACCAGCATCGTTTTTGATTTTAGCTTCTGAATATTTTTCATCAAACCTAGGTGATTTTCGAATAATATCTGTTACAGGGAATTGCCTTTTAGTATTAATCTCAAAAAATAATTCTTCATCTAAAAATCCCGCAACAGGTAAAAGAGTCCACCCTGTTGCATTCTCAATTAATGGTGATATTAAATTAAAATTAGGAAACATATTATTAGGAATGGGAAGAGACCGAAGGCCTAGCAAGTATTCTTTTGAAGCATATTGATCTAATAAAAACTCAAGATTTTGAAAAAGCTCAGACCAAATCCTGTTTTCAAGGTTTGTAACATTATCATAATTTTGATTAATTATATAGGAATCATTTGCTCCAAATATTTTTATTCCACCAACACTATTAGGTATAACATTTTTAAAAAGAGCATCATATTTAGAGGATTTATAAACCATAATTTTTTCTTAGATTAGTTTCAATGAAGGCTTTTACCATAGCCAAACATACGTAATTGCAGAGTTTTTCCTGCCAAAATCTGGATCTTTATCTATATTGCACTCATATCTCATATCAGATGCTTTAGTGTTAAACATATGATAATCTTCTCCATATATTACTTCTTGGAATCTACCTTCTTGGTCTTTTAACCATTGGCGTATAAATTGTTTAAGTGCTCCTGAGCCATGTCCAGTAATTATTTTTATAATTTTAATATCACCTTCATAAGATGCCTGGCTAATGCTTGTTTCAAGAAATATTTGAGCTTCATCTAACTTTAAATTGGAATGGCCAATATCAATAATTTTTATTTTATTATAATGCATAATATAATCGTGAAATTACCACCCTTTGTTATAATTTAATTATTCAATAAAAAAGAAATTATATGAGAAAAATTGTTTTAGGCCGAACAAATGCATCAGTTTCAGCAATAAGTTTAGGGACATGGTCATATGGAGGGTCAAATAAAATTGGAAAGATATCAGTTGGTTGGGGCAATCAAGATGATAAGGATTCAAAATCAGCATTGATCAAAGCCTGGGAGAAAGAAATAAACCACTGGGATACTGCTGATGTATATGGTGAAGGACGATCAGAAACAATAATCGGGAGTATGTGGAAAACCATACCAAGGGAATCTATATTTCTAGCGACCAAAATTGGGTGGGATAAAGGGCCATATCCCAATTGGTACCATCCAAAGCATATAAAAAATAAAATAGAAACATCGCTTAAAAATCTAAAAACAAACTGTATTGATCTAATGTATTTACACCATTGTAATTTTGGAAACCAAGATGAATATTTTGATGATGCCATAAACATATTGAAAACATTTAAAGATCAAGGAAAAATTCGTTTTATAGGAATATCCGATTGGTCAAATAAACGAATTTTGAAATACTTAGATCGTTGCAATCCCGATATTATTCAGCCATACAGGAACATTATGGATAATGATTATGAAATATCTGGATTAAAAACCGCTGTAAAAAAAAATAATATCGGAGTCTGTTTTTTTTCTCCATTAAAACACGGGCTGTTAACAGGAAAATATAAAAATGTTCCCAAATTTAAAGATGGTGACCACAGATCTGGAGTTAAAGAGTTTTATGATCCAAAAATAATACAAAAAATTTTGGATAACTGTAAAAAACTAGAAAAAAAATTTTCTGAACATAAATACCCAGTAATGTATGGAGTTATTAATTCTTTGTTTTTTGATTCACCAACAAGTTGTGTTTTACTAGGACAAAGAAATAATAATCAAGTCAATATTGCCTCATCTTTAGGTGATGTATTATCAAAAGATGAAACAAAATGGGTAAAATCATTATATAAATAATAATTCGGAGTTTTATATTGGTGAATAAAAAAACATATTGTCTCAATAAAGATGGTTTTTGTTTTTTACCTAAAATATTTTCCGATAGAGAATCATTATTAGCTCGAGCAGCACTATGGGATGTTATTAATGGCAAATATGAAACTGGTCGCAAACCAGAAAATAGGTTTTGGCAACCAGGTGACGATCCATATTCGATTATAAAAATAGATAAGCCCCATCTTTGTAACAAAGTTATCTGGAACTTAATAACCAACAAAGATTTTGGTAGTCACTTAGCACAAAACACAAATGCAAAATCTGTTCAAGTTTGGCACTCGCAGGTTGTTTGGAAACCACACAGTAAAAACAATAAGGGTAATGCTGGATGGCATAGAGATTCTCAATATTGGCCATTTTGGACATGCGATGGTCTTTTTACAGCATGGATCGCTTTATCTAATGTATCTAATAAATCAGGACCCGTTAGATTTCTTCGTGGATCAAATCACTGGAATAATATTAATGGTATGGATTTTTTCAATCAAAATATTAGTGATCAAGACAAAATTATAAAAAAACATCATAAAAATCAAAAAATAGTAGATGCATTATTAAAAATTGGAGAAATAAGCATTCACACATCCCAGACATACCACTCATCTATTGGTAACAAAGAAAAAAAACCAAGAATAGGAATGGTTGTTCATTTTTGCACAGATAAGGCAAAAAGAATACCATTAGAGGGTGAAAGTTCAAATTATTTAGATCAATTAAAAGATCATTCCATTGCACCAATTATTTACAAGAGATAGTTATGAAAAAAAACATCACATCTCAGTTTAAAAAAAATGGATATCATATAGAAAAACAATTGTTTAGCATATTAGATATAAAAAAACTTGAAAGTGAATTTGATAAAATCATATTTCAATTAGAAAATAGCGGAGAAAATATTAACGCTCACTGGGGAAGTGATTTAACAAAAAATATTGATTCACCTAAATCAAAAATTGTGCATACGCATAATGTGCAAAGCTACTCATCTATTATGATGGAAATGATTCAAAATAAGAAATTATTAAACATTGCTGAATCTTTTATTGGAAAAGATATAATCTTACATCATACTAAATTGTTTTTAAAACCACCTCGTGTTGGATCAGCCTTTCCATTACATCAAGATTGGTCCTACTTCCCAACAAAAAAAAATACGATGATAGCCGCAATCATACATATTTCTGATTCAACACAAAATATGGGTTGTATAAAACTAATTCCAGGATCTCATAATTTAGGTAAGGTAAAAAACTCGGATGGCCATTCCTACATAAAGAAATTACATAAAAAATATTCATTAGAATCCGCAACCCCAATTGAAGCAAATAACGGAGATGTGCTGTTTTTTCATTCATTTACGGTTCATGGATCAATGAACAATGAATCTGATAAACCTAGAAAAACAATACTTATTCAATTGTATTCTGGAAAAGACAAGGTGTTAGAAAACAATAACCACACCAACGTTCAAATAGTGCTAAGAGGATGGAATTATAACGCTACTAGAACCACAGCTAAAAATCTTTAAACTGATTTATTAAAATAAATACTTACAAAGGAACCAGTAAGTATTGCTAGTATTACCGATGGTAGCATCACATCCAGCTTATCGAAATAAGGTCCAATATAATCAATAGTTGGAATAAAAAATTTAAAAATCGGTACAGATAAAAAACCTGTAACCATAGACACAATAGCTCCTTTTTCTGTTAAACCATTCCAAAAAATAGACATAATTATAACTGGGCAAAATGTAGCAGCAATACCAGACCACCCAAAGATAACAAACCAAAATACTGTTCTTGTAGGTGAAAGAATAGAAACGATAATAGCCACTGATAATGCAAAAACCGCTAATAAAAACGTAATTTTTTTAGAAATTTTCACAAGTGTTTTTTCATCAATTTCTGGACGATATACTTGTTGAAAAAAATCTCTTGTTACCGCACTTGATGCAACAACTAATAAAGAATCAACTGTTGACATTACAGCGGATAATATAACAGCAATATATATTCCCACAATTATATTTGGCATGACCTGGCTAAGAACTAAGGATAGGACATCCTCACCACCACCACCTAAAACAAGCTCAGGGTTAAAACCGTTTTTTGTAAACATATATCTTCCTAACATACCTATTAATACCGCTGAAGAATCAGTTAATAATGTATAACCTATAGCTACCCATTTTCCTTTTTCAATTTCATTCGTATTTGTTATAGCAATAAACCTAACATATACTTGAGGAGAGCCCATAAAACCAATCCCTATAGATAAAAAACCTAAGGTCGAAGCAATATTTATTAAGCTAAAACCACCAGGGCCCCAAATATTAACTAGCCCAGGGTCTATTTCCTTCAAACCTGAAAAAAAAGCGAATGGATTATTCAGAGAGAGAAGAATTGCTGGAGGTAATATTATAAGACCAATAAACATTAATATCCCTTGAAAAAAATCAGACCACGCAACAGCAACAAAACCACCAGATAATATATAAAAAACAACTATCCCAAAACCAATAGCGATACCAATATAATAATCTAAACCTAAAAAAGATTCAAAGGTTTTTCCCGTTATATCAATCTGAGCACTTACATAAATAACAACAAAAAGGGAAAGCGCAGTAGCTGAAATAATACGAAGAAGATTTGACCTTGAATTAAAATGGCTTACCAAAAAATCTGTAATTGTTATAGATTTATAATCATCTGTCATCTTCTTAAATTTTTTCGCCATAAATTGCCAAGAAAACCAAACACCCAAAACTTCTCCAATAACAACCCAAAAAGCACTAAGACCCATTATAGCTCCCATTCCCGTAAGACCTATTAAAAGCCAACCCGACTCACCTGTCGCTCTTGCAGATAAAGACGCGATCCAATAACCAAGTTTTTTACCTCCAACATAATAGTCAGAAATAGAAGAAACTTTTTTTGAAGAAAAATAACCTATAGAAATCAGAATTAAAAAATAAAGAAAAAGGAAAAGAAAATTATATGACGTCATATATATAATTTTAAAGTTATTTTTCTGGAAGAATAACTTTCATAGTAGGATAAGGAATGAAAATGTTTCTTTGAGAAAATTGTTCATAAATATCAGTATTGATTGCATCAACTGTTCTTCCTCGCATTTCAGGTTTTTGAATCCAAAAAAGAAGCTGAAGCTTAAGCCCGCTATCTACAAACTCTCTAAAGCGAACCCTAGGGCTAGGATCTTTAAGAACATTGGTGTTGTTTTTTGCAATATCAATTAAAATTGCTTTTACATCATCTAAATTAGAATCATAAGAAATTAAAAGAGTAATACGCACCCTTTCTATTTCTCCAGGACCACCACTTTCATTTACTATTTTTGATGTTGCAATTACAGAATTTGGTATGGTTATTTCAATATCATCTCGCGTCATAAATCGTGTTGACCTTAGACCCATTTGTGTTACATAGCCTCTTTCACCAGACTCTAATAAAATATAATCACCTTCTTTAAAAGGAGCATCTGCTAATAAGAAAATCCCAGCAAAAAAATTAGAAACAGTATCCTTTGCTGCTAAGCCTAAGACCACACCCAAAACACCCGCTGAAGCAAGGATACCATTAATATTAATATCCCAGCTTAAAAAAATAAAATACACACCAAAAATCCCAATAGCAATCTTTCCTAAATTATTAAAAAGAGGTACCGTATTTTTTTGTAATAAAGAATTAGTAGTGGTTTTTCGAGATGCCCACTCCATAGACATCAATAAAATTTTTGAAATAACAAACAACCAAATCATTATTGTTGCTGTTTTTAAACAACCAATTAATGCAAAATCAATGTACTGTGGTAACGATGCTGTTTTAATTGAAAAAATAAATCCAATAAAAAGAATTGAATAAAAAATAGGCTTATGTAATAGTTGAAGAATTCTATCATCTAAGGTTGTTTTAGTTTTATCAACCATTTTTTTAAAAATAATCGTAAAAATAATATCAACAAGTTTTGCAAAAAACACAGAGATTAAAATCAAGCTTGCTGATTTAAGAAAATGGTTAGAAACAATAAATATATAATAGTCTTTTACTTCATTCATCTTTACACCGATTATTAATTATAACAATTAGAAATTAACCCTTAGTGTTTTTATCATACACTGCGAAGGTTTGATTGTTTTGACGAAAATCTTTCCAGGGATGACTTACACCAGCAACACCTTTTTCCCTCAATGTTTTAACTCTATCAAAATCAATTATAGCCGTCTGCATAAAAGGACCACCTCCAGATTTTTGTAAAGTATTACCATCGGGATCAACAATAACAGATCCTCCAACACCTCCATATCCCACACCATTACATGAGACAATATAACACTGTTGTGTAATAGCCGTTGCGCGAGCAATTACTTGTTCTTGTGGTCTATCTCCTGTTGTTGTCATTGTTGGAACTAAAATAAGCTCAGCTCCTAAATTAACAATATCTCTTGCCACTTCTGGAAACCACAAATCATAACAAATCATAAGGCCAACTTTTCCTACACCTCCAATAGTGAAAACAAATGGGTCCATACCAGGCTTAGTTTTTTCATAAGGGCACCAGGGATATCTTTTACGATACTTTCCGATTAGGTCTCCTTCTGGTGAAAACACAAGAGATGTATTATAAATGTCATTCCCTGAACGTTCATATATACTTCCTGGTATTAACCACAATTTATACTTTTTAGCTAATCTTGAAAAAAAACCAGTTAAATTTCCTGGTAATTCTTCTGCTTGGTCTTTTATATCTACAAGCTTATCTGTTGCAGAAAGTTCAGGTAACACAACCATATTCACTTGAGGAAAAAATCTATTAATATAGCTTAAATGTTTTTCAATCTCTTGTAAATTGCTTTTTTTTTCTTTGTGAACAAACATTTGAATTGATGCAATAGTAATCAGTTTATCCATTTAATATTTTCTCCAAAATTTATATACCATTATTTTTTACTCATCCATGAGTTAGAATCTATTAATTTTTTTGTATAATCATTTGAAGGGTTAATTAATACATTATTAGTATTTCCAAACTCAACTATTTGTCCTTTATATAAAACTATAATACGATCAGATATTTCTGACACAACTCCTAAGTCATGTGATATAAAAATATAAGAAAGGTTTTTTTGCATTTGTAGATCTTTCAATAAGATTAATATTTTTTCCTGAGTTATTGTGTCAAGTGCTGAAGTTGGCTCATCTAAAATCAATATGGATGGATTTACTAACAAGGACCTAATGATAGAAATCCGCTGTCTTTGACCTCCTGATAATTCATGAGGAAAAAACTTTAATAGGCTATGGTCTAAATTAACCTTATCTAATTCTTCTCTTATTTTTTCTTTCATACTCCATTGATCCTTAACACCGTTTAAAATTAAAGGCTCACATAAAATATCATCAACCCGCATTCTAGGATTTAAAGAACCTTGGCTATCTTGAAAGACTGCTCCAATATCTCTAGTGGGTTTTGTTAAACTTATTCTTTTATCATTTTTTAAAATATCTATATCACCAGAATCTCGTTCTATTAGATTTAAAATGGTTTTCGCCAAAGTTGTTTTTCCACTTCCTGATTCACCAATAACGCCTATTGTCTCCCCTTTATTAATCTCAAAACTAATACCTTTCAAAGTGGGAACAGCATTCATCTTTGAACTAAATGATTTATTTATATTATTAATATATAAAACTGTATCTGATTCCTGTTTGTTAATTTTTATTGGAACTTTATTTAACGATTTTTTAAAATTTCCTGTAAATGTTTTTACATATCTATCATGATTTTTGTCAATAATCATTTCAGTTTTACCTAAATCGATAATTTTACCCAATTTTATCATTGCTATTCTATCACAGTATTTAATAACAGTATTTAAATCATGAGAAATAAGTAAAACCGAAAATTGAAACTGCTTTTGAAAAGAAAACATTAAATTCAAAATTTCCATTTTTATATTGGCATCCAAACCAGTTGTTATCTCATCAGCAATAATAAACTCAGGCTCAACAGACATTGCCATCGCAATCATAACCCTTTGCATTTGACCACCAGAAAGTTGATGAGGGTAACGTCTTAATATATTTGGAATTTCATGTAAATGTACTTTCTCAACCCAATATGTAATTTGTCGCTTTATTGTATTTTTTTTGTAACCATATCTTTTGTTAAGAATAATAAAAAACTGTTTCTCTATTGTTTGTAATGGATTCAATGCTTGCATTGGGTTTTGGGATATTTTGGATAATTTAATTCCTCTAAGAGTTGATATTTTTTTATCTGAATTAAAATAATGCTTAACAGAACCACCTGTGACAGAACAGCCTATTGGTACCATATCCATTAAAGTTGAACCAAGCATGCTTTTTCCACTACCTGTCTCTCCTATAAGTCCCAAATTTTCACCTTTGTTGATATTTAAATTTATTTTATCTAGTATAACTATATGATCATCTGATTTAACCTCTAAATTTTTAATTTTATAAAGAAGGTTACCCATTATTTAAAATTTTCTTCTGTGAAGTTGCGGATTTCATCTCCAATAATATTAAATGAAACAACTGTTAAACATATGAAAATTCCAGGAAAAAAAACCTCCCACCAATGATTTAAAAACTGTGCACGTGATTGTGTAATTAATAAACCCCATTCAACATCTGGGTGCTGTGCTCCTAGTCCAATAAAAGAAAGACCAGCAGCCGTCAATATTGCATAACCCGCATCGATAGTAGCTTGTGTCAAAATTGGATTAAAACCATTTGGCAAAATATGATTTTTAATAATATGAAAATTACTAGCACCCATATTTTTTGAGATTAACACATAATCTAAAGATGAAATAATTAATGCTTGAGATCGGGCTATTCTAACGTACCAAGGAAACCATGATGCAGAAATTCCCAAAATAACATTGTTCAATGATGGACCAAGAACCGCTGTAATGAAAAGTGGTAGTATTAGTGGTGGAAATGCAAGAAAACCATCTGTGATTCTCATTATTATTTCATCAATTCGTTTACTAGCAACCCCACAGAACATTCCAATTGGTGAACCTACCACAACCGAAAGAAAAACAACGCCAAATGCTATTTTTAAAGAATAAAAACCGGAGCGAATAGTAATAGTAAACATATCTCTCCCTGCAGTATCAGTACCAAACCAATGGGAAAAAGAAGGTGGTTGGCCTGCAGCTTTAAAATGAACTGCTCCATATATATCTTCATAATAGGGAGACAAAAAAGGAATAGAAATAGATAAGAGAAAGATTCCAAGTAAAAATAAAAAAGCTAAAAATGCCGATTTTCTTAAAATAAGTTTTTGAAAAAAGCTTTTCACTTTAATGGCGAATTCTAGGATCAACAATAATATAAAAAAGATCTATAAAAAAATTAATGATTACATATATTGCACTATAAAGAATAGTAACACCAATTATTGCAGGAAAATCTCTTGTTATAATTGACAAAACACTGAATTGTCCTAAGCCAGGCCAATCAAAAATAGACTCAACTAAAAAAGTTCCACCAAGCATAAGACCAAAACTTAATCCTACTACAGTAGAAACTGGTATAAGTGTATTTTTATATGCTGATTTTCTAATAATCTCACCATCATTAAAACCAAAAGATTTAAACGTACTAAAAAATGGTGTATTGATAGTTTCTATCATTCTTGAGCGAGTTGTACGTAGCACAATTCCCAAAACACCAAATGCCATAGTGAAAGCAGGTAGGGTTATATGTTTTAGTACATCCATAAAAAGATCTAAGTCCATAGAAAGAAGACTATCAATTAATAAAAAACCGCTATTATAAATTAATGGAGCGTCTAAAGAACCTACACCAGAGTATCTACCCTGAAGTGGTAACCAATACAAAATTCCAAAAAAAATTAATTGCAAAATCATACCAAACCAAAAAACAGGAAGAGATAACCCTATATACCCTAAACCTCTTGCAAAATAATCAAATCTTTTTTCCTGTTTTAAAGCCGATACCAATCCCATTGGGAACCCTAAAATAATAGCGATTAACATTGAAAAAAATACCAGTTCAAATGTAGCAAAAAACCTGTTTAATATTTCAATGATTACAGGTTGCCGTGTTCGAAGTGAAACACCAAGATCTAATTTGGCAGTCTTTTTTAAAAAGGATAAATATTGTTTGTATATCGGTTCATTAAAACCAAAGTCATTTCTAGCCTTCTCTATTTGTTCCTTAGTAGGGTGATCACCAACCCATAAAAATACAGGGTCACCAGGTAGCCAACGAACAATAAAAAACGTTATGCTACAAACAATCAACATAATCAAACCCATTAAAACTATTCTATTAAAAATATATTTATACATCAATTTTTACTTAGTTCATATATAAATATAGTTGAATACGCTGGATTGCTTTTTAAGCCTTTTATGTTATTCTTACGAACAGATGGTATTTTAATATCTACCGCAGGAATAACAACACAATCATCAATAAGTATGTTTTGAATTTTTTTATATATCTCTTTTGCATTTTCAGGCTCAACAGATTCTAACTCCCAAGCTTTTTTTGTAAGTGAATCCAAATGCCCATTGCTATAATAAGAAAGATTAAACAATGGACTTTCTTGGGTGTTATATAATGCAAAGAACCAATCTGATGGTGATGAAACAGTTGGCCACCAAGCCATAGATATAATATTAGGTGCTGTATATAAATTTTTTGCCTTATCCCAATTTGTTGACCATAGACCAGGTTTTAGTTCAAGTTCTATACCTATTTTTCTAAGATTGTCTAATAACATAAATGCAGTTAATCGATATTCTTCATAGGTGGACACATAAGATAAGTCTATTTTTGTATTAATTAAATTAACTTTAGATTTTTTTAAATAATCTTTTGCAATATCTAAATCAAATTTCAAAAGACTATCTGGTTCATTATAAAGTGGTATACTGTGCGGTATCAATCCTTTTGCTTCTAATGCTGTGTTTTTATATACATAATTAACTAAAGTATTACGATCCAAAGAAGAAGCTATGGCCCTTCTAAACCATAAATCACTAGTGGGATATTTTTTAGTATTTAAAAGATAAAATTCATTTGTCCAAGACTGGTGATAAGAAATCGTTACATTTGAATTACTTTCCAGTGTTTTTAATAATTGAGTAGGTATTAAAACTGCATAATCCGCTAAACCACTTTGAATCATTTGTAAGCGGGTTGAAGATTCTGATGCCACTTGAATTAAAATGGAATCATAATGATTTTCTTTTTTCCAACCTTTCCAATATTTATCGAATTTTTCTAATAATATATATTTATTTCTAACCCATTTTTTCAATTGATATGGTCCAGTACCAGCCCCAAAACCTTTAAGCAATGAATCCTTAGAAACATTAGTAATAGATGGCGAATACATCCACGCACCATATTGTGAACTTACTATTTTGTCGAAAGGAACAGGAGACGAAAGAACAAAGGTTATTTGCAGTGGGTTGTTTATTATTATTTGTTCAACAGAAGACCATATATAGCTTGCACCTCCGTTAAGTTTTTTATTCCTCTCTACAACAAACTTTACCACCCCTGAATTAAACTTTGTTCCATCGTGAAAAAACACATTATCTCTTAAATTGAATGTCCAGGTTAAACCATCTTTCGATTTTGAGTAAGTGACTGCAAGTCCTGGTAAAAATTTGCCAGGTTTTGACCCTGCATCATACCACAAAAGAGGTTCATACATATTTGACATCGGAAAAACCTCAAGTGAAAATGCCGTAGCGGGGTCCCAATCTTTCACATCATCATAAGTAGCAATTACAAAAATATTTTCTTTTTTTTCTTCGTCAACGGACGGGCTACATTGAAGTAAAATAAAATAAAAGGATAATAAAATGATTTTATTAATTTTAATCTCCAAAAAAAACATGCATGTATATCTAAATGGTTTTCTAGATTATATAAATCAAAATTATTTATTTAAAATCATTTTTTTTGTAATACTTTGCCCACCTGATTTAAGATTATAGAAATATATACCGCTTGACAAAGGTTGATTGTTTTGATCTCTACTTACCCATTTTTCTTCAAAGGTTCCTTGTTCTCTCAAACCATCAAACACAGTAAACACAAGCCTGCCCATTATATCATATATTTTTAGCGATACGTTATCTTGTTTATTAATCGTATATATAAACTTTGTATCAGGATTGAATGGGTTTGGATAATTTTGTGAAATAGATATTTTATTTGGGACAGCCTTATTTTGACTTGGGAAACCAAGCATTCCACTATGTTCAAGAAAATATATATGTGGTTTATCTGCTGCAAAGCTTGCAGAAGTAAAAACGAGATCACCTATTTGATCATTATCTAAATCCCCAGCAAATAAAGCCGCAACTCGAACCTTTCCCTGATCTAAACCAAATCCACCATCATCCGTTGTGTCATCCATAAATATAACATTCTCTATATAACTAGACACATCAAGTGGATCTTCTCCGCTATATTCCCAATCATACAAAGACTCATCATAGTGACCAGCTAAATAAAGATTTGAATTACCATCATTATCAACATCTCCACTTGAAATTTGACGAAGCCCGCCTTCATAACTAGCAAAATAATTAAAATCTGAAAAATTCAAAAAACTTACATCATTAATATTCCCAGCTGCATACAACCTACCTGGCGTTAATGGAATTTCTCCTGATTTAGTTCCTGATGTTGCAGCAAATAATTCATTACTGCCATCTCCATTTATATCAGTTATAATAAGACCCTGGTTTCCAAATTCATAAGCCTCGGAACTAACATAAAAATCTGTTTGGTACTCGTATTCATTTACCATAGTGTTTTCAATGACAATTACATGGTAAAAATCAAATGCTACTGTATAAATTTCAGTAAAACCATCATTGTCAAGATCTCCTGTCGAAATATTATATCCACTCCAATTTGTCCAAGAATTATCTTCGTATTCAATTGTAAAAAGAGCACTGTCATTAATAAAATTTATTGTACCATCATTGTTAAATGTTGTGTCATAAATTACTGTGTCTAATTCAAAAATCATCAGCCTACTACTTCCGCCAACACCTAATTGTGCCCAAGGTCCATCCATGATAGAGACCACCACTTCATCTTTAGAATCTCCATCCAAATCTTCAACCAAAATCTGTGCAGCTTCCCACACACTATCAAGTCCCATATCCCATGTATAGGAAGGAGTAGATAAAAAAGACATTGAATCAGGACTCCACTCAAACACTTGCAGCCCATCTTGGCCAGAAACACCAGGGCTTGTATCCACAAGAGATATAATTTCTTTGTTATTATCTCCATCAAGGTCACCAACGGCCACACTTGAATAGGCGTCATAATCGCAACTTAAATCGTAAAAAGTATAAACCCACTGAATTTCAATAGAATCATTGGCTATTGCTTCATAGTGATATACACCGTTACAGTATTGACCAGCATAGGAACTAGCAACAACAAAATCTCCAAAACCATCGTTATCAAAATCATATGCCCCAACCATATTCCAAGGCGGACCAGCAGGAAGTAAGCCGCCAGCACCCCAAGAATCATTATTCCATTTTACAGAAAATGAACTATCTATATCTGTGCCAAACAAATAATTATTATTTACTAATGCAAAAATAAAAAAGAATAAATAGGCTAATTTCATTTTAAATCCTTTTTTTAATACTCAATTCTTTAATATGATAATAGTATATTTCAATGAAAGTTAGACTACAATGAAAAAATTATCCATTAGATCATATAAAAATTTTATTTTTTTATCGTGCTTTTCCATTATCATTAGCCAGGAACCCTTTTTAGAGATTAAACCTTTTCAACAACCTAGTTTCCAACAATACCCTGCATCTAACCACGTAGATCACCATCACCCTTTTTCAAACCAAGCTGATGATCTTTTTTTAAGGTTTGATGGTGTTGAGTTTAATAATAATGTTATCTATCCAGACTGTTTAACTGGATCTTCATGCTACGATGGACATGCGGGTATAGATTACTTCATGCCTTTAAACACGCCTATATTGGCACCAGCCAATGGTTATGTTTTATGGTCTTCATTTTCCTCACCTGCCGATCCATGTCCTGGGGGAATCACTCCTAATGGTGATCAAGGAACAATCATATTAGCACACGGTAATGATTATTTTACCGTATATCTTCACATGATGCCCCCTTTAAATGTTAGCGTTGGAGATAACGTAGTAACAGGTGACACTTTGGGTTTTACAGGAAATACTGGCTGCGCTATTAATTCACACCTTCACTTTGAAGTTCGAAAAGGCAGCTATTTTTTTGATTCTAATGATCCTTATTCGGTAGATCCATTTGGATGGTGGCATGATTCGGTAGATCCCATAGAACAATTTCGTGGTAATCGCAGCGAATGGTTATGGGTCTCTAATAATTTAATTGATGATGGAGACAATGGTTTTCAAAGATTTCAAGGTCCAGATTGGACATATCTAAGCTCTGGATTCAACAATGATTGTTGGATAAGCCCAACAGTAAACTCGCAACAAGAAAGTCGACACTACGCGATCTGGGTACCTCAATTAGAAAGTGATGGTGAATATGATATTGAAGTGTTTATACCCACAGGAATAGACGCAGCAACAGAGGCAATGTACGAAATCAATATTAAAAACGAATATGGAATTAGTGAAAGAAGTGTTGTGGTAGTTAACCAAAATATAAATCAGGGAAACTTCCACTCTATATCCTCAATATATATTCCTACTGGATCAAGGTGTAGTGTTATGCTTAGGGATATTGTGGGCCCTTCTTCAAATGGATCTTTTGTTGTTTTTGATGCTATACAATTTTCTCCCGTTTCTAATAATAATATTTCAGAAAATGATATCATTCTAAATGAGAATATCTTAATTAAATCAATATCTCCTAATCCATTTAATTCTCGAGCAAATGTTCTTTATCATATACCCTTTATAGAAACCATAACCTTTACTATAATAGATAATATAGGCAATGAAATTATGCAAACAAAAATACCCAGCCATCCCAAAGGTTATCATAACTATGTATGGAATGGAAAAAACAACCTAGGTGGTAATATCTCTTCTGGCGTTTACTTTTTTTCTATCGCTTCTTCACGTGAAAGAAAAACAAAAAAGTTAGTTTACCTTAAATAAAACAGGTGTAATGAAAAAAATATTAATTTTATTGGTTTTGATATGGTTGAGGTTATGCCCCCTTATGACCCTGCTCACATTATAAGTTTACTAGCAGCAAATATTATATATGTGTTTATTTCCCTTATTGCGATCCAAAAAAGAAACAAAATTAATTAGCTTAGATCCTTATAAAATTACTATTAAAAAAAAATATATCTCGTATTTCTGTATATTATCTTTATTTTTTTCCTGTAATAACAATCTAAAAACCATGACAAAATCATCTATAAATATTATCCCTAAACCAATTAGCTTAAAAAGTTCTGGGTCATCATTTGATTTGCTTTCAATTAATGGAATCTATATTAAAAACAATTCAACAGATGAAAAAGAGATAGCAGAAATGTTCCAAAATTATCTGAGACCCTTAAAAAAACTAAAAATAGAACATTCTACGTATGATGTAAAAAACAAAATAAATATTAGTCTAAACCCTAAACATAATTTGAAAGAAGAATCGTATAAACTAAAAATTGATGATGAAAAATCCATAACATTAGAAGCTTCATCAAAGTCAGGTTTATTCTATGGGTTTCAATCATTTAGACAGTTATGTGATCCATACCTTGAAAAAAAAATAAAACCAAACAACACAGCAATTCCTTCTTGCGATATTATCGACACGCCCTCTTTCAGTTATCGTGGTATGCATCTTGATGTGTCACGTCATTTTTTCGATATCGAATTCGTAAAAACCTACATAGATATGATAGCATTACATAAAATGAATGTATTTCATTGGCACCTGACAGATGATAACGGTTGGAGAATTGAAATAAAAAAATATCCATTGTTGACTGAAAAATCTGCATGGAGGGTTGACAGAAGACATGAGCCATGGAAGGAACAATCATCAGCAAATCCAGAAGAAAAAGCAACTTACGGAGGATTTTATACACAAGAAGAAATCAAAGATGTTGTAGCATATGCTAAAAAAAGAAATATAATGATAATTCCTGAAATTGAAATGCCTGGACATACGTCAGAAGTCTTTGCGGCATATCCAGAATTGTCATGCAATAATAAATACATACCTGTTAACCCGGGTTCTTACTGGCCCAACATTGATATTTTTTGCGCTGGAAACGATGCTGTTTTTTCTTTTCTTAGAGACGTTTTAGAAGAAGTTTCTCTTTTGTTCCCAGGACCTTACATCCATATTGGGGGAGATGAAGCTGAAAAAACAAACTGGGAAAAGTGTGAAAAATGTCAAAATAGAATAAAAGAAAAAAATTTAAAAAATGAACATGAACTACAAAGTTGGTTTATAAAAGAAATAGAAAAATTTATCTTATCAAAAAATAAAAAACTAATTGGATGGGACGAAATTTTGGAAGGTGGGCTAGCAAAATCTGCAACAGTCATGAGTTGGCGTGGAATGGAAGGAGGAATTAAATCCGCTAAAGCTGGTCATGATGTAATTATGTGTCCCGTTTCACATTGCTATTTTGATTATTATCAATCTAATCCTGAAGACGCACCTGCCGCTGCTTTTGGTGGGTTGATAACATTAAAAACTGTTTATTCCTTTAATCCAATCCCTGAGGAACTAGATAACACAAGTTCTAAGTTTGTTTTAGGAGGGCAAGGAAACCTCTGGACTGAATATGTTCAAACACCAGATATCGCACAATATCGAGTTCTACCAAGAATGAGTGCTTTATCAGAAGTGTTATGGTCTGGTCCTGGAGAAAATACATACGAAGATTTTTACATGAGATTACAAGAACTACAAAAAAGGTTTAAAAAATTAAATTGGGCTTACTTCCCTGGTACATTTAATGTAGAAATTAAAAGGTCTGAACAAAATAACTTTTTAGTCTCTCTTAAATCTGAGCATCCTGGATTACCAATTTTATTTACAAAAGATGGTGAAGATCCAAATACCTTATCCAGAATTTTTAAAAAAGATTTTTCTATAAAAAAAACGACTACAGTTAAAGCAGTAGTTTTAAGATCAGATAATTCTCTAGGTCCTGTATCTAAGAAAACATTTTATCACCATAAAGCTATGGGGAAATCGGTCTTATATAAAAAAAAACATGAAGAAAGATATTCTGGTTCTGGAGAAAAAACTCTAATTGATGGATTAATAGGTTCTGAAAAACACAACGATGGATATTGGCAAGGGTGGGAAAAAGAGAATATGGAAATTGTTATTGATTTATATGAAAACAGAAAAATAAACACGATTATTTGTGGTTTTTTAGAGTCTCATCAATCTTGGATATTTTTACCAAAATCAATAACTGTTTCATTTTCCTCTGATGGAAAAAGTTTTACAAACAAAAACCAAATTTTATTAAAAGATGGAGAAAACTATGGAAATTCAAACCGAAAAGAAGCCGTATTTAACAATTTAGACCAATCTGCAAGATATATTTTAGTAAAAGCCATCAACAGGAGAAAATGCCCTGATTGGCATGCGGGTTCTGGTGGAAATTCTTGGGTATTTTCTGATGAAGTTGTAGTTCAATAGCTTAATTCAAAATCTTTCTCTTCATGTCTTTAATTATTAGATTACAATAAAATAATGGTCAAAATAATGAGAATATTATCAATCTTAATTTTTTGTTTTATGTTTAGTTGTTCATCTGACACTCCAGTGAACATGGATGAAGTTTTAGTGGATAGAGGGGGACGATTCAAATTGATAGAAAACAAAAAGGTATATAGTGGCCCTGGATTTAAAAAATATAAAAATGGTAAAAAACAAGAAGAAGGACCGATAGAATATGGATGGAAAACGGGATCATGGACTGGCTGGTATGAAGATGGAAAGAAAAAATTTATAGGAGACTATGTTGAAGGTAAACCAGAAGGACCTTGGACGGGATTTTATTCTAGCGGACAAAAAAAGTATGAAGGAAGTTACAAATTTGGTTTCCAGGTTGGTAAATGGACGTATTACAACAAAAAAGGAATTAAAAAATTAGAAGAAGACTATTTTATTTGTGATGAAGAATGTGATAAATCACACCCCAGCCTAGGTAAAATAACCAATTCGGAAAAGTTTTAAACCCCTTCTAAAACTGATAAATAGTTTGTGGTCCCAGGTACACCAACAGGAACACCGCCAGTTATTACATATTTCTCATTTTTTCTTAATATTTTCTTTCCCATTAACATTGCATTAACAATTAACGGAATATCATCAGACGTATTGTAATTTTCCACTAAGAGAGGACTCACACCCCAAACTATTCCCAACTGTCTACAGGTTTCTTTAAATGGGGTCATAGCAATAATTTTAGCGGATGGTCTATATCTAGAAACCATGCGGGCTGTGCTACCACTATGTGTCATTGTAATAATCTTATTTATTCCCTGTTTAGAAGTAACTGTGCAAGCGGCGTGACTTATAGCCTGAGCGGTATTAAGCCTCTTTTTACTTATGTCCTTTATAAAGTTTTTATAATTAATATTTTCTTCTGTTTCAAGAATCACACGGCTTAGTACTTTTATGACTTTTACAGGGTGTTTTCCAACAGCCGTTTCACCAGTCACCATTAAAGCATCAGCACCATCTAATATTGCATTTGCTATATCACTTACCTCAGCGCGTGTGGGAACCGGTCTTTTAGTCATGGAATCTAAAATCTGAGTTGCAAGAACAACTGGTTTCCCAGCTTTAATTGCTCTTTTTATCACTTTTTTTTGAATCCCGGGAACCTGCTCTAAGGGTAGCTCAACCCCTAGATCCCCCCTGGCAACCATTACTGCATCAAAGGTGTCAATGATATCATTCATCTTTTTTACAGCCTCCCACTTTTCAATTTTTGCTAAAACAGGAGTGCTGTGTCCACTTTTTTTTATTTCATTTTTAAGCAATGTATAATCAGAAGGAGACCTAACGAATGAAAGGGCGATCCAGTCTGTTCCTTTTTTTAAGGCTATTTGAAGGTCCTCTTTATCCTGATCTGTAAGGGATGGGAGATCTAATTCTATTCCTGGAAAATTAATTCCTTTTCTTTGTTCAACAACACCATCAAACAAAGCTATACAAGATAAAGTTTGATTAGAAATTGATTTTTCTACCTCTAAAGATATCTTCCCATCATCTATAAGAACTCTAGCTCCTTTTTTTACTTTTTGAAATTTTATACCCCCAGAAATAGGAATTACACCTTTTCCTGTTTTTTCACTACTAATATATACTAATTGATCTTTTTTAATCGAGATAGATTGTTTTAATCTTTTAACACGAATCTTAGGACCAGCTAAGTCTGCTAATATTGTGGGACGAATTCCAGATTGCAGTTTTGAGGAAAGAATAAGATTAAAATAGTTTTCTTTTTCTTCTTTTGTCCCATGTGATAGGTTAACTCTAAAACAAGTCACCCCACTATCAATTAGAGACTGTATTTTTTCTTTACTAAAACAACTTGGGCCAACCGTTGCAATAATTTTAGTTTTCATAGCAGTTAAAATAAAATATGTGTTTAATTAGATTAAAATAATCAATTTAGAAATTGAGGTGCTATTAATTTAAATGGAGAAATAATTGCATCAAACTCTAACCCTGATTCTGTAACCATTCGATAACTACCTTCCATAAATCCAACGGGCGTAGATAATGGACAAAAACTAGTATATTCAAAAAAGTTACCTGAGAGGATTGTAGGGGTTTTACCAATAACGCCTGGACCATGAATATCTTCTGAGTTTCCTTGCCCATCTGTAATGTGCCAATAACGACTTAAAAGTTTGATGTTTTCTTTTGATTGATTATTTATCTTAATTTTATATGAAAAAAAATAATAAGAATTCAAAGGATTTGATCTTTTTGGCAAATATTCTGGGAAAGTTTGTATTTCTATCTGGTTTTTCAATAAATAAAATTAATTCCTTTATCTTTGCCATCCCACGTATTCCATAATAATTTTTATTCCATATGAATGAATCGAGTCGATCAGTTTATGCCTTTATTGCCCTTCTTTTGCTTATAGGGTTTTTAATAATAGGTAAGAGCAAAGAACCTTCAGAAAACATCACTGAAGATGAAATAATGAATCATATTCGTTATTTGTCCCATGAAAACCGAGGTGGAAGACTGCCTGGGTCTAGAGGAAGTAAAGATGCAATCGCTTATTTAATAAAAAGTTTTAAATCCTATAACATACAACCAGCTTTTGAAAATTCTTTTACACAACCATTTAATATTAAAACAGGAATTTTTTTTGGAGATAAAAATAATCTGATCATTAATAAAGATACTCTTGATGTTGAGATTGATTATATGCCTCTTTCCTTTTCAGCAAATGGTCGCTTTTGGGGCGAGGCTGTCTTTGTTGGATATGGATTCCAAATACTAGAAAAAGAATTAAAGTGGAATGATTACAAGGACATAGACGTCAAAGACAAATGGGTTATAATAATGAGACATAGCCCTGAAAGAAACAATCAACACTCTATTTACTCTAAACACTCAACAATGCATAAAAAAATGTTAGTCGCCAGGGATAATGGGGCAAAAGGAGTGATTTTTGTTTCACAAATAGAAGATGAAGAATTATATCCATTGCAATACATACCAGGGTATAAAAATGATATTATGCCAGCTTTAGTTTTATCTAACGATAAAGCCGATAAAATATTTAATAGAGTTGGTTGGAATCGTAAACAAATCCAAGAAACAATGAATCGGGATCTTCAACCCTTAAACTTTCAATTAGGAAATTTAAAAATTGATGCTACAATTACCATCAATCCAGAGATAACAAGAGGTGCCAATATAGTCGGAAAAATTTATAGCGGGAACAGGAAGTTTCGGGACGAGTATATTATCATAGGCGCACATTTTGACCATATTGGGTTCGGAGGCGATGGTTCAGGTTCAAGAAAACCAAATGAAAAAATAATTCACCCTGGCGCTGATGACAATGCTTCTGGAGTTGCTGGGCTACTTGAATTAGCACAAAAACTTTCATCCCAAAAAAACCGTTTAAAAAGGAGCGTTTTATTAATTGGTTTTGATGCGGAAGAAAAAGGATTGCTGGGAGCAAAACATTTTGTAAAAAACTCTCCTATTAATCTTAAAAACATAACAACTATGATTAATATGGACATGATAGGTAGAATGTCAGATTCTACTTATACCGTTGGGGGGGTGGGGACTTCGCCAGTTTTTGAACCACTTTTAGATAGTTTAAAAAATGGACGTTTATTTACACTAAATATGAATAAACCTGGTTTTGGACCAAGTGATCATGCAGCTTTTTATTCAGAAAACATCCCAGTTTTATTTTTTTTTAGCGGCTTGCATAATGAATACCACACGCCAGATGATACATGGAAACTTATAAACCTTAAAGGACAAAAACAGATCCTAGACCTGATCTATGACTTGGTTTTTTATCTTTCTAGGGCACCAAAAAGAACAGTTTTCCAAGAAGCAGGACCAAAAGCAGGGCAAATGGGTACACCGCGAAAATTTAATGTTACTTTAGGCATTATGCCTTCTTATGGAAGCATGCAAAAAGGATTAGAAGTAGATGGGATTTCAAAAAAAAATGGACCTGCAGCTAAAGCGGGGATTAAAAAAGGTGATATAATTAAATCTATAAACAGTAAAGATATAAATGATATTTATGAGTATATGGATAGATTAAGCATTATAAAACCTGGAATGACTGTTCCGATTGTTATAGAGCGAAATGGAGAAAAAATAAATTTAAATGTGACTTTTTAAGTCGCCTACCAAGCATCCATATTTATTGTTTCGTCTGGGGCCCAATTGTTTTTTTTATATATTTGAACACGTTTTCTTTCTATTTCAGTTACTGAATCACTTCTATAATTACGAACTCCTATGCTTCTTTCACGAATCCTTTCAGTAAGCTCAAGTACTGCCATCACATAATTATCTGCATGATTATAAGCATAAATTGATTTATATATATCTCCGCTTTTCTTATAATTGTTACTATTTCGTTTATAACCATTCATTCTAAGGTAATTAGCTATACTACCTAAAACATCTGGCCAACTATAAGGTTCTCTAACGCCATTTTCATTAAAATCAACAGAGTATTGCATAAAGCTAGATGGAATAAATTGACCAAATCCAAATGCGCCTGCATATGACCCACCTATCTCTTGTGGATCAAGTTGATCTTGATAACAATATTCTAAAAACTTAGCTAGTTCTTTAGTTGCCCATTTACTTCTTCTTGGGATCTCATGTATTTGAGAATATAACGCATTAAAAACAGAATACTGTGAATGATGGACCCCGTAATTGCTTTCAACTCCTGCAATGGTTACAATAACAAAAGGGTCAACCCCATATTTTTCAGATACACTTGTTATAAGGGTTTTATTTTCAATGTAAAATTTAGAACCTGAAGATATTCTAGATTCTTTTACAAAAATCTTTTTGTATTCGGTCCAAGGTTTTTTTTCATATGGCTTTGCAAAACGTTCAGTTATAACCTTATGTATCTCAAGCTTATCATGAGAAAAAGCCTCTCTTACAAAGGCTCTTGGAATCGATCCATTTAATTTTTCTAAGACTAATTTATAGGCAATGTCTTCCTCAAAATTTTGAGAAAGAACACAGGTTAATAAAAAAAATATTTTTGTTAGTTGTTTCATTTATAATCCTATTTAGCTAAAAAAGATTCATGTCTCCCCTTTTTTCGATTACGGTTCGACGCAAAAACAAGATATTCCCCATCTGAACTAAACATTGGGAATCAATCAAAACCATCAGAAAACGTTATTCTTCCCAAACCAATGCCATCTATATTAATAGAATAAAGATCAAAATTTCTTCTTTTTGGATCTTGTAAATTAGATGAAAAAATTATTTTATCACTATCTGAAAAACAGTGAGAACCAAAGTTTGCTGAACCATTATTATTATTTTTATTATAATAAATAGTCGATAATAAAAAGATCATTATTAACAATGAAGGTATGTATGTATTAAATCGTTTTATTTATACAAATTAATATCCACAAAAAATTAATTATAATATTGAGGTAAAATTGACTCTCTTTTGTTTTTTTATCTTTAATAACCATGCTTTTGATTCATGAAATATATTGAGTACCTTTATAAAAATATTTATATATC